>ERZ827181.3524-NODE-3524-length-11041-cov-3.473512_pt1 | contig 11041 bp, 10 predicted proteins | sample MGYA00519778_ERZ827181 | MGnify/ENA primary metagenome ERZ827181 (study PRJEB31778, sample SAMEA3449273) | human gut metagenome | biome: human gut; feature: human-associated habitat; material: faeces | place: United Kingdom | collected 2010/2012 ...
TTATGTGGGCTATTTTTCTTTTGGAAAGGAGCCAAAGGCGAACTTTCCTATAAAGTAAAAAAATAGAATCCTGCATCGACAGAATTCTATTTTTTTACCTAAATTATTTTACAACTTTTGCAGCTTTAGCATTGATATATCCAACAAATTTTCCTGATTTTGTATACAATGCAAGATATTTATTTCCATTCTCATGTTTATATCTATATTTTGCTACATATGTTTTCTTATAAACTTTTGTTTTTGATTTTTTCCATTTAAAATTCTTATATAGTTTATATTTTTTACCCTTGATCTTTACACGTTTCCCATAAGTGTATGCTTTTCCCTGCTCTGGCTGTGTCGCTGATCCTAATCGTTTTACCGCTTTCTTATTAATGTACCCAACAAATTTACCACCTTTTGTATAAAGAGCAAGATATTTATTTCCATTCTTATGGTCATATCTATATTTTGCTACATATGTCTTTTTATAAACTTTTGTTTTGGATTTCTTCCATTTGAAATTCTTGTAAAGTTTATAATTTTTCTTTGTAACTTTCACTCGGTAATTATAACTGATCGCAGGTCCTGCTGCTGTTCTTGTATATACAACTTTCTGTACTGTATTACCTTCCTGTGTTCCCTTTAATGTCATGTTATATTTTTTATTCTTTGGATAATATCCAGAGAATTTTGGTAATGTGATCTTGCGAGTCTTTCCTACTTCAACTTTGACATACTGGGTAGGATATACTTCTTTTCCATTTTTATCAACGATCTTCAATGCTATGATCTGTTCTTTTCCTTTGGATACAGAATCTTTATAGAATTTTAATGACTGTAATGGATATCCGTTAATATCAAACAGTGCCTGATTATCCCAGCTTGTTCCACCCCATGCTGCTTTTCCTTTGTAATACATTTTAGAATCTGGAAAATATCCAAGTGCACCTTTCGATGCCCATCCTGTACCATACTGATCTGCGATCTGCTTATTATATTCCCAGTTTGTCCATCCTGCTTTTACCGGAATCCATGCACCTTCCCAATAGAATGTACCTAATCCATTATCCTGTGATAACACGGTATCATAAAGATCTGTAAGTTCATTTACCTGTCCTTGTGGTCCTACTTCATATGCACCTGTATTTGTACTGTCTCCGATAGAATTTGGTGTACCGTCTCCATCATTTAAACTGTTAACCCAGCTTGTCTCAAATACTGCAAACATCTTTCCATAGGAAGCGGCCAGTGTCTGCACATCTTTCAATGTCTTTGGCGTATTTGCTTTTGCTGCAATGGACCAGAATGGATAATATGAAGATCCTAAAACATCATAGTCCACATTATCTCTCTTCCATGTATTCATGATCGTTTTGTATTTCCATACATTTGGTGTTTCAAGATGTAATGCAACCAAAGCCTGCGGTGTATATTCTCTGACTGCTTTAATTCCGGCTTTTAAATATTTATTTACTTCTGTTGATTTCTTTTTATCTCCCCAGATGACATTAAAAGATTCTCCTTTGTCTCTGTTAGAGTATATTCCAAGAAGTCCGTTGGTAATTTCATTTCCTACCTGAACCATTCCAATATTTGCCCCAGCATCTTTAAATTTCTGAATAGATTCTTTGGTGAAATCATATACATCTGAACACATCTTTTCTGTATTATTTACATCCTTTTTCCATGCTTTTGGAACTAACTGAACCGCTGGTTCTGCCCAGAAATCCGAATAATGAAAATCAAGCAGAACTTTCATATCATATTGGGCTGCCTCTTTTGCGATCTCTACACCTGTGGAAACATCATTTCCACCACCGCCATAGGTTTCCCCATCTGCATTAAACGGATCATTCCAGATCCTGATCCTGATATAATTGATTCCATTATCATGAAGTACTTTTAATAACGATGTCTCATTTCCTTCATAATCATAATATTTCACTCCTGCTTTCTTTAATGCAAGATAAGATGAAATATCCATTCCTCGGATAGAACTCTCAGACATTCCTTTGACTTTTTTGATCGTTACTTTTTGATCTTTTAATCCTGTATCTCCACCGTATTCCCATGGATCTTTGTAGCTGCTTACATCAACCTGATTTCCTTGTGCATAAGCAAAGATTGCAAGTGAAGACATTGCTTGTCCATTTTCATCAAAGAATGAGTCCCATGCCCCGACAAAATCTGCATCATTATAGATCAATCCACCTGCATTTTTCTCATCGATCGTTGCCTGAAGATAATCATAAATGCTCTTTGTCTGTGTCGTTATACTGGCTTTTCCTTCTGAATCTTTCCATGGACATTTGACACTGGAAATGATCATCTGCTTTCCTGCTGCCTTTTCTTCTACTGTATTCTTTAATGTTTTTACATAATTTTCATTGTGTGTATCCGGATAGATGTTTACTCCAATATAATCATATCCTGCACCCTCATATTTTTTACAGGCATATCCGAGCTGTTCTATAATATATTGGATATCAGAAGCCTTTCCTGGCGCTGCAAAACTAAATGCGGCTTTTATTCCAGCATCTTTTACAATCTTTGAAATCTCTGCCATCGCACAATATCCGTCCCAATTGCTCAAAGTCAAGAAATTATAGTTTACTTCATTTCCGATCGTGATCATCGTTGGGACTGCATCTGCTGCCTTCAATTCTTTGATGACGTTTTTTGTATACTCCAGTGCCTTTTTTTCTGCTGAATCAGTATCCCAACCATCTGGTAATTTCTGCACCCCTGCATACGTTATATCATCAGAATATAACAATGTAACATTTGTTTTTAATCCTGCTTTCTTGGCTTCTTTTAATGTCTTCTTAGCGTTTTCTAAAGACAGATAGCTTTCATTACCCTCTTTATCTTTTGTTGGATTCACTGCAACTTTCACAGAAATCGTATTGATTCCCTGTGATCTTACATATTCAAACACATTGGAAACTTCGATTCCTTTGTAATTTTTCCAGACTTTTTTCCACGCATTTTTTTGCAGCTGATAATGGGAAAAATCTGCTCCTAAAACCGTCTGACTGCTGATTCCATTTATTTTCTTATACTGTGACATATCATTCGTATCACTGCTTATTGTTTCTGCCTTTGACTCCGCTTTTACGTTATGTGCAAACATTGGCATGGATGTTAATCCTGTTGAAACAGTTAATGTTGCTGCCATCAATGTTGTCAATATCTTTTTAACTTTGTTCATTTAACTTCTCCTTCCCTATCCTTTGTTATTTTTCTTACATTTTAACGCATGTAAATCATAAATGTGAATAAATCCTTCTGAAATTGTATTCCTTTTGCACTTTCATATTTCCATGCCTGTCCTGGCACTCCATAAATATAATATGCAGATGATGTCAACCCTCCTCTCTCTAATCGTTCTCTCTTAAACCAGTTTCCAAAAGAGCTGGTTGGTCTGCTCTTGATCGGATGAGAATCTAAGACCAAATATTTTTTTGTCTTGGGATTAAAATCAGCAACTGTTACATAATGTCCTGGTACATGCGAGATTGCTACACAACCTTTTTTCAGATATTCTCTTACTTCTGATGTACTGTAAGTTGTCTTAATATAAGTGAACCCATATGTGTCTCCAAATTTCTTCGCTGCCGCCTTAAAAATCCCATCATGTGTTCCGGCACCTATGATCCTGTAATGTTTCTCCACTGCATAATCTGCAAACAACATTGGATCAACAAATTGCCCATTCAATGCATATACTGCATTTGTAATCGCCACAACTCCGCAGCCTGCTGCTGCCATTTTCCCACTGTAATCCGAAACATTTCCATAATCTTTTCTGGCCCATGCAGGATCAAACTGCATAAAATCACGATACGGATATACATTTTTATTGTTAAGACGCATTACCTGCCATTGATAGGACTTCTGTGCTGCTTCTTTCTGTGGTTTTGTGAAACAGTTGTTCATATCTTTTATTTTACCGTCTGTCAAGGTACCATTTTCATCCATTGACAGATATTTTTCATTTTTCATATTTTTGATATAAAAATGATCGTACTCACGTATTAGTTTCCATGTGTGATCTTCTTTGCTTTGATTCAAAATAGAAACTTGATATTTCTGATCTCCCAGAAAAATGATCTGTACACGAATTCCTTCTCCAGAAGCTTTATTTTGTATCCAATAAGTTCCATTTCCTAGCAACTGTTTTTCATTTCCATTATATGGAATAGCTTCCTTATGATACAAATCTCTATCAATCCATCCAATTCCATATGCTTTCTTTTTCTCATAAATCACCTGAACATGATCGGATGTTTTACTAACCACGATCACTCCTGAATATCTTGGCGCTACCCCTATCTTTTTACTTCCTGAAGATGTTTCAAAAACATTCATCTTTTTTTTCAAAAATGCATAACTCTTTTTGAATGAACGATCATAAATCTTCCCAGCAAATTCATCATAGACCGTCTGGGGATTATCAAAATATCCTGGCTGTGCTGCCTGTATTTTGATGCCTGAGATCATGCAAAGAACAAGGCATATCACTACACAGATCCTTCTCTTATTTTTCCTGTATTGTTTTGTCATTTGATTTTCCTTTTATTTTGTTAATTCTATTGACAGTATATCATTTTCATGATAAATTATTAATCAGTTCTGCTGCTGTGGCACAGGAGGTAGCGCACCTCATTGGTAGTGAGGAGGTCACGGGTTCAACTCCCGTCAGCAGCTTTATAAAGAAGACTTAAAACATCCGTTTTAAGTCTTCTTTTTATTTTTCTTATCTTTACTTTAACTTTCCTGATCATTCCTGATCTTCCTGCGAATCCTCTGAATCGCATTATCAATGGATTTATCACTTTTTCCAAGTTTTTTTGCAATCGTTGCATATGTTTCTCCATTCAGATAATGATACATCACCTGTTTTTCAAATTTACTTAAATTCTGGTCAAGCATTTTGTAATAATCATTTAATTCTTCCTTTCGAAGCATCATCTCCTCCGGAGTTTCCTCCGGAGTTTCTAAGATTTCATCCAATGATAATTCTTCTTCCTGATTCTTTTGTTCAAACAGAGAGATTGCTGTATTCAACGGAATATGTTTTTTTCTGTTAAATGCAGTGATCGTTGTATAGATCTGTCTTTGCACACACAGATAAGCAAACGTTGAAAACGAAGTGTTTTTTTCTTCCTGATAGGATGTCACTGCTTTAAAAAGCCCGATCATTCCTTCCTGGATCAGATCTTCTTCATCCCCACCTGCAAGAAAAAAGCTCCTTGCCTCTTTCCTTACCATATCCCTGTATCTCTCTAACAGACATTCCATCGCATCATCATTACCGCTTTGGATCTGTCTGAGCAATTTCTCATCAGAAATTGTTTTTAATTCTTTCATTCTTTATTTTCCCAGTCGTTGTCTTACAACTTCAAACGCCAGAACACCTGCTGCTACAGAAGCATTCAGTGAATCAATATCTCCTTTCATTGGAATAGATGAGATAAAGTCACACTTTTCCTTTACCAAACGGCTCACACCGCTTCCTTCATTTCCAATAACAAGCCCGATCGATCCTGTCAGATTCTGACGATAAATCACTTCTCCATCCATATCTGCACATGCAAACCACATACCACGTTCTTTTAATTCATCCATTGTCTTTCCAATATTTGTTACTTTCACAACTGGTGTATAATTGATCGCACCTGCAGATGTTTTTGCTACGGTTGGTGTAATTCCAACTGCACGATGCTTTGGAATGATCACTCCATGTGCACCTGCAAGATTTGCTGTACGAATGATCGCCCCAAGATTATGAGGGTCTTCAATCCCATCTAACAGGATAAAGAAAGGATCCTCACCCTTTTCTTCTGCTCTTTTAAACAGATCCTCAATCGTTCCATATTCATATGCTGCGACAATTGCAACAACTCCCTGATGATGTTCATTTGTCAGCTGATTCAAGCGTTCTTTATCTACAAATTTAAGAATCGCATCTGTTTTCTTTGCCTCTCTTACGATCGTACGGATCGGTCCATCCTGACATCCATCCAATACAAAAATCTTGTCGATTGGTTTCTTTGCTCTTAAAGCCTCGATCACGGCATTACGCCCTGCGATCAGATCTTCTTTATGATTCATGTTCTTCTCCTATTTCTTCTTTTTTATTCAAATCAAAACCGATCCCGATCAATTCGATGATGCGGTCCATATCTCCTGCCAGATATAAATACCCAACCAAAGCTTCCACTCCAGTTGCTTTTCTGTAATCCATCATAGATGCATTCTTTGCAACAGAACCTGATTTGGAATTTCTTCCACGTTTATAAACAGCCATTTCTTCTTCCGTCAAAAATGGCTCGATCTTTTCAAACACTTCTTTTTGTGCAGAAGCTTTGACCATACTGCTTGATTTTTTGTGATACTTATTCACACTCATATTCCCTGCAGACATAACGATCGTTCGGATCACGATCTCATAGATCGCATCTCCAATGTAAGCAAGAGATAATGGAGAGTAACTTTTGGGATCCAATCCATCAAGATACAATCCTTCTTTGATCTTTTGAATTAAGCTCTGCTCCATTTTACACCTTCTCTTGTATCTTTTAATACGATACCCTGCTCTAATAACTGGTCTCTGATTTCGTCTGCTCTTGCAAAATCTTTGTTCTTTCTTGCCGCCTGACGTTCTTCGATCAGTTTTTCGATTTCTTCATCTAGGATCTCTTCTTCTTTTGTTGTTTCAATTCCAAGAACGCTGCAAAGATCTTCTAATACTTTTAGTACTTTCTTTGCATAGTCTGCACTGAAGTCTTTCACTGTTGAGTTTGATTCACGCACGATCTCAAAAATAGCCGAAACTGCATCTGCTGTGTTAAAGTCATCTTCCATTGCATCTTCAAATTTCTTTACAAGTACTTCTATATTAGCAAAATGTTCTGTTTCTTCTTTGCTTAAAGAACCTGTTTCTTCTTTAGCTGCCATCTCTCTACATAGATCAATTGCTGTCAAGATACGGTCTAATCCTGTTTTTGCACTATCTACTAAAGTATCACTGAAGTTTAATGGGGTTCTGTAGTGTGCACTTAACATGAAGAAACGGATCACCTGTAATGGATACTTTTCTCCAATTTCACGAACTGTAAAGAAGTTTCCTGCTGATTTAGACATTTTCTTATTGTTGATATTTAAGAAACCATTATGCATCCAGTAATTCGCAAACTTCTCCCCATTGCATGCTTCACTCTGTGCGATCTCATTTTCATGATGAGGGAAGATCAAGTCTTCTCCACCTGCATGAATATCAATTGTATCTCCGATATATTTCTTAGACATCTCAGAACACTCAATATGCCATCCTGGTCTTCCTTCTCCCCATGGAGAATCCCATGCGATTTCTCCTTCTTTCTTTGGTTTCCATAATACAAAATCAAGAGGATCTTTCTTTCCTTCTTCTCCTGTTACCTTGATCTCGCGATGTCCTGCTTCTAGATCATCAATATTTTTCTTGGAGAGTTTTCCATAATCTTTAAAAGATCTTGTCTTAAAGTATACAGTTCCATCTACTTCATATGCATGCCCTTTTTTGATCAATGTCTGAATCATTTTGATCATTCCACCGATTTCTTCTGTCGCTCTTGGCTGGTGGGTTGCAGGTTTGATATTTAACGCTTCCATATCTTGTTTGCATTCCTTAATATATCTTTCTGCGATCTCTGTTGCTGTTACACCTTCTTCATTTGCCTTCTTAATGATCTTGTCATCGACATCTGTGAAGTTTGAAACATAATTTACTTCATATCCTTTATATTCAAAGTAACGACGCACCGTATCAAAAATGATCATTGGTCTTGCATTTCCAATATGAATGTAGTTATACACCGTTGGCCCACAAACATACATTCCAACTTTCCCTGGATGCACCGGTACAAATTCTTCTTTTTGTCTTGTCAGTGTATTGTAGATTTTCATTTTTCTTTTTCCCTTCTGATTGCTTCTGAATTTTGATAATGTATAATAAATGTTTCCAGTGCCTGTCGTAATTCAGCATTCTCTCTTGCGAGCTTTTCGATATCCATATCGACTGGATTTGGAAGATCGATCTGGTCAAGCACAATACTCTGAATGCGATTGACTCTCTCTCCATCCTGTTTAACTACCTTACCTGGAACTCCGACAACAGTAGAATTCGGCGGTACATCAGATACAACAACACTTCCTGCACCAATCTTTGAGTTCTTTCCAATTGTAATAGATCCCAAAACCTTAGCACCTGAACTGATCATAACATTATCTTCGATCGTTGGATGACGTTTTCCAGTTTCATTTCCAGTTCCACCTAATGTAACACCTTGATATAAGGTCACATTATTTCCGATGATCGTCGTCTCGCCAATGACCACTCCATGCCCATGGTCAATAAAGAACCCTTCTCCGATCTGTGCACCTGGATGAATCTCAATTCCAGTTTTTCTCGCCCATTTCTGAGAAATCTTTCTAGCTTTGTAAAACTCTCCTTTCTTATATAATTCGTGTGCAACACGATGCCAATACAGTGCTTTTACATAAGGATACAAAAAAACTTCTTTCTCTTCCCTTAACGCAGGGTCTCTTAGTTTGATCGTATCATATTGGCTTTTCGCAAATTCTCGAAAACCCATCATAATTTCTAAACCTCCAATATATAGTATGTAATTTACAGGACTTTTTATATCATAGAGGATTCCATCAAAATTTTCTATAATACAAAAAACTCCGTCTCTAAATAAAGAGACGGAGTATATCCGCGGTTCCACTCTTTTAAAAGTTCCTGATCTTCTTATTATATATCTGACTAATATCACTTGATCAGGATACTTTCACTCGAATCCGTTAACGCCGGCAACGTACAAAACTACTTTATTCATCTTGTCTGCTCCCAGATGCATTCCAGACATCTTCCCTCAAAGCCGCTTCCAGCCGATGGCAGCTTCTCTCTGACAGTTCCAACTTGTCTGTACTAATTCTGTTCATTGCATTTAACTACGAATAGTTTATGCTTTTTCATACAAAATGTCAACAGATTCTTATTTTTCATACAAAGTATTTGTTATTTATTCTGGTAAAACTCTCGCCTTCACAACAGCCTTCTTCACTGCACTTCCTACAATGATCGCGATCACGATCTTTGCCGCATCTCCTGGAAGATATGGAATCACACCTGCATATAATCCCTGTACAAATGTTAAATGCATCTGTGCACACAGCCAGATCGTTCCAAATGCATATGTTACTGCTGTTCCAAGTACCATACCAATTACTGCCATCACTATGTTCCCTGAGAATTTTTCTACAAAGAATCCACTGATCAATGCCAAAAAGATAAATCCAACCAAATATCCTCCTGTTGGTCCTGCAAGTTTAGCAAGCCCACCACTAAATCCTGAAAATACTGGAAGTCCTACTGCTCCGATCAGAAGGTATACAAGATAACTGATCGTTCCACGTTTCATCCCAATAACCATTACCGCAAAATAAATCACCAAGTTCGTAAATGAAATCGGTACTGGTGTAAATGGCAATGTGATCGACATTGGTCCTAAAATACAAGTTAATGCTGCCATTAATGCAATCAGTGTTAAATCCTGAATTTTCATTGTTTGTTGTTCCATAATAAATTTCTCCCTCACTTTTATTATTTTCCTGTACTGACTGCCATTATATATCATCAATTTCTTATTGTCAACTTTATTTTTTCAAAAGTTAACAATAAAGGGGTCTTTTGATCATTCTAAAAAAAGAAAGGCACCACCGATGCCTTTCTTAATCTTCGTTCTCTTCTTCTAAAATACCAAGTTCTTTGATCCGCTCCTCAATCTTCTTTAAAGATTCTTCATAAGTTCCTTCTTTTGTCTCTTCCCTCTCCTGATTCATTCCATCAAGTAATTCGTCAATATTCTTACTTAATGGATTGCTGTCCGTTTTTCTCGTCAATAATCCCATATCTGTCTCCTTCTTCCGCTTCTTTGATGATCCTGCATGGATTACCTGCAGCAACTACATTGGCTGGAATATCCTTTGTTACAACACTTCCTGCACCGATCACACTATTGTCGCCAATCGTAACTCCAGGAAGAATCGTAACCCCTCCGCCAATCCATACTTTATCTCCAATCTTAACTGGGAGGGCCCATTCATATCCCTTTTCTCGTCTCTTCACATCTGCTGGGTGGTTCGCAGTATAAATTCCTACATTCGGACCTATAAAAACATGATTCCCGATTTCAACTCCTCCACCATCTAAAATCGTCAGATTAAAGTTTGAGAAAAAGTCACTTCCAATCGTTGTCCTATATCCATAATCCAGATAAATGGGTGCTTCCAGATGAACATTCTTCCCAAGACTTCCAAATATCTGTCCTATCAGATAATTCCGACGTCCTTTATCTTCCCAATGTTCATTAAACTGTCTGGTTAGAGATTTTGCATGGTTCCTCTCTTCTATCAGAGCTTGATCCTCTGCATTATATAAAATTCCCATCAACATTTTTTGTTTTTCCGTCATCTTTTTCCCTCCGTTGTCTTATATTTTATCATACTTCTTTTCTGTTATCTATCGAATTTGACTTTCTATCAAAAAAATTGTAGGATAAAAGAGATTTAACCATTAAGGAGGTTTAAACATGGATACCAACTTTATTATTTCTCTTGATTCCATTGCAGACGTGAATGAATTTGCAAATACGATCGCACATTTTAAATCTGAGATTGATCTTTCTTCTGGAAGATATATCGTAAATGCAAAATCGATCATGGGAATTTTCAGCCTTGATCTGACAAGACCTTTGACTTTAACCGTACATGGTAAAGATGAACTTGAAGAAATCAGCTCTGCAATTGCACCATACTTGAAAAAATAAGTTTACTTGTGATCAATGCGAGCATTTGAAGTCTCTGTTTTTAGAGGCTTCTTTTATTTTGTGAATTTTATTTAGTAAAAGAAAAAAAGCATGATCTAAGTTCATTCTTAAATCATGCTTATTAACTGAGCGTGCGGGGATTCGAACCCCGGACAACTTGATTAAAAGTCAAGTGCTCT
>ERZ827181.3530-NODE-3530-length-11013-cov-4.906552_pt1 | contig 11013 bp, 8 predicted proteins | sample MGYA00519778_ERZ827181 | MGnify/ENA primary metagenome ERZ827181 (study PRJEB31778, sample SAMEA3449273) | human gut metagenome | biome: human gut; feature: human-associated habitat; material: faeces | place: United Kingdom | collected 2010/2012 ...
TCTGGTGACGCTCCTCGTCCACACCCAGCACATCGGCCAGCTGGAAGAAACGACCCTGGAACTGCTGGGCGCTCGGCTGGCCCACGCCAATCAGGGCGCCGCCGCCGTGCACCCAGGCACGCAGCGTCGCCGCAAGGCGCGGCTCCTCGGCCCACACCGAGCCACCGGAGAACGCGGTGTCGACCGGGCCACCGGTCACGATCACGTCGATGTCGTCGGCGACGCCATGCTCCAGCACGTCATCGAAGCTGATGAACCGCACGTTCACGCGCATGCCCGACAGCGACTCCAGAATGCCGTAATACGAATACGTCTGCTTGTTCGGCAGCGCGTGGGCGACCGTGTAGGCCATCCACGAACGCATCTTGCCCCAGCAGTTCAGGATCGCCACGTTGAGCACGCCGCGGGCCGCCTCGCCGTCGGTGCGGTCGTGGATGTCGCGGAACTCATCCGAGATGTGCTCCACCGCGTCCACGAACTTCGGGAACTTCGCGGCCAGCGACAGGTATCCGCCGTAGCCCATACGCGAAATCGGGGAACGCAGGATGGCACGACGCGCTTTACGCCAGTTGTCGAGACCTTCGATGCTCGGATCGTTGCCCTCGTAGAACGTGTCGGGGAAGAAGTACGGCAGGAAACGACCCTCCGTGTACTTCACGCCCGGGATGTCCGCGATCATGCGGGTCGTGGTGCCGTCACCGATCGAACCGACGACAGCATCCAGACCCAGATCCTCGAAACCATCCTTGTACGGCTCGGTACCGATCCACTGGTCACCCAGGAACATCATCGCTTCCTTGCCGGCCTCGTGGGACATGTCGGCGAGCTTCTTGACATTGGCGCGAACGAAACCGGAGAGGAAGTCGATCCAGTCGCGTTGGGCCTTGCGCGGCACGCGCCACGCGGAGTTATAGGCGCCGCCATCTACGAAGTCTTCGGGACGCAGGCGGTAGCCGTACTCCTTCTCGAAGTCGTCAAGCGCGGCCGGGCTCACGGTGCAGGCGCATCCGAACCAGTCCACGACCTTCTCGCGCTGCTTCTGGTCGAACAGCAGCGTGAACTGGTAGAAGAACGTCGTGAAACGCACGACATCCACCTGCGGGTTGTCCTTGAGCCACTGCTCGAACGTGTCGAACACGAACTTGCGCGTCGCCGGGTGGTAGATATCGAACGGAATCTCGTGCTCCTTGTCGCCCCACCCGTTCGTCAGGTGGTTGTACATCTCGACCGGATCCCAGATGATGTACGCGAGGAACGAGACCGTGTACTCGTGCATCGGCGTCGCGCCGGAGACATGCACGGTATCGGTGTCCTCATCAAGCGTCCACAGGGAGGCATCCACGACCTCATTGGTGGTGCGGTCCACGACTTCCCAGTACTTGTGCGGGTCGGCGTCACGGTTCGGCTTGAGCTGCTCCTCGAAGAAGCCGTCCATCAGGGGAACATCCACGATGTCCGCTTCCGCCAGGACGCGCCCGGTGAGCAAGTACACCTGCGGGGTCTCGTCCATGTGCAGCGTGATCCACTCGTTGTGTGCACGGGTCGGGAAGTAGGCGCTGTAGATCTTCTTGCCGAGTGCGAGCACGGACTCGTCAAGGTGTGTGCCATCGGAATTACGGATGGCATCAGCGCCCCACAATTCGGCAAGTTCCTTGGTTTTTTCAGCGAAGTTCTCTTCACTGGGCAATGTGAAGCGGCCAGTGCTGGTCATGGGTTCTCCTTCTTGGGAACAGTCATCGGGGAAAGATATATGGGTGATGAAATCACGAAGGCCGATGAAATGGCCGGCATCATCGCAGGCCCGCTGGATCCTGACTGCGCAAATCCTTGACGCCTACGATGACGCTGGACGATGGTAATCGTGTCACTGATCGAGGTGATGGCCGTACCGCCCGGCACTCAGTGACACATCATGCCGGGCGGCGGTTCGTGGTTTTCTCCCGCACATGGCGGGAGAAAACATCAGCCCTTGACGGCGCCGGCGGCCAGGCCGGACTGCCAGTAGCGCTGGAGACCGAGGAAGATCACGATCACCGGCAGCACGCCGAGCAGTGCGCCCATCATCAGGGCGCCGCGATCGGTGAATGTGGCCAACGACACCATGCCGTACAGACCCAGGGTCACCGGCTTGAGGGTGTCGGAGGACACCATCATCAACGGCAGCAGGAAGTTGTTCCACGTGGCGACGAACAGGAACAGGAAGATCGTCACCATTGCCGGGGCGAGAAGTCGCAGCACGATGGTGAAGAAAATCCTGGCTTCGCTCGCGCCGTCGATGCGGGCGGCTTCAAGCAGTTCATCAGGCACAGAGCTCTGGGCGTACGTACGGCCCAGGAAGAAGCCGAACGGCGAGACACAGCACGGGATGATGATGGACGCCATCGTGTTGGTCAGCTTCAGAGCGTGGAAGATCGAGTACTGGGGGATGGTGAGCAGGGCGGCAGGCATCAGCATGCAGGCCATAATGATGCCGATGGCGACGTTCTTGCCGCGGAAGTTGAACTTCGCGGTGGCGTAGCCGGCCATGACGGACACGATGGTGCCGATGAGTGCGGAGACGCCCGAGTAGATCAGGGAGTTCAGCACCCAGCGCCAGAAGTTGCCACGGGTCCAGCCGAGCAGCTTGGAGTAGTTGGTGGCCACGGCGTTGGGGATCTGGTCGAGCGACACGGAGAACCACAGGCCATTGCCGCTGGTCATCTGGGAGGGCGTCTTGGTGGACGCAATGATGGCCCAGTAAATCGGGAACAGGAAGTAGATCAGCGCCAACACCAGTACGATGACCGTAAGTGTCTTGACTGCAGGCGACGGCCTCATGGAACGGGGCAGATCGTGCTGTGCAGCCTCGCGCTGCTTCTCCAAACGACGTTCGCGCTTCTTGTTCGCGCGCGCTTCAGCGGTTGCAGAGCTCATTACTCGTTCACCTTCCTTTCAGCAAGGGTGTACACGACGGCAAGCAGACCTGCGATCAGTGCCATGACGATGGCGATGGCTGATGCGGGGCCGTCACCTGACGGGGTAAGCGTTCCCTGCGAAGTATTCATGGCCATCATCATCGGCGTGTACGCCTTGGAGATGCCCGGATCCGCGGTGGACATGATCTGCGGCTCGTTGAACAGCTGGATGGTGCCGACGATGGACAGCAGCATGGCGAGCAGCGCCGCGCCACGCACGTTCGGCAGCTTGATCTTCATGGCGACCTGGAAGCCGTTGGCACCATCGATGCGGGCGGCCTCATACAGGTCGTGCGGGATGGCCTGCAGCGCGGCGAGGAAGATCAGCATGTTGTAACCGGTGAACGTCCAGGTCGTGATGTTGGCCATGGAACCGAGGACAACGTTGTTGGCAAAGAAGTCGACATGGATGCCGATGGACTCCAGACCCTTGACGATTGGGGAAATCTGACCGTTGTACAGGTAGACCCAGATGATGGAGGCGACGACGCCGGGGATGGCGTAGGGCAGGAAGTAGCCCAGACGGAAACCGGTAACGTGCTTGACGACAAACGAATCGATGACCATAGCCAGCGCAAGGGCGGCGATGATCATGATCGGCACCTGGATGACGGTGTAGAGCAGCACATGGCCGACACCAGTCCAGAATTTGCCGGAAGTGATGACGTATTGGAAGTTCTGGAATCCGACGAACTCGTTGACCAGTTCGCCGCCGCCATAGAGGCCGCCGCCTTGGCTGACCTGACGGAAGAAGCTGGAATAGACGGCCCAGATGATGGGCAGGAGGAACACGAAGGCGAACAAGATTGCGAACGGCGCCATGAACGCCCAGCCGGTTCGGTTCTCGCGCTTGAATGCCTTCGAGCGCTTTGGCTTTGCGGCGGCGCGTTTCGGCGCGGCACCCTTGGCCTGAGTAATGGATGCAGTCATAATACAAACCTGTCTTTTCGAAAAACAGAAAAACGATTCCACGAGCATGTACTCTTGGACATATGAAAGGCCGGAGTCCGAATCCCCGGCCTTTCATTTTATGATGCCTGAGGCATCGGGGGTCTTGGGTGATGGACGGAACTTTTCAGCTTATCCATCACCGGACCGGGTTATGTTCACTCCTTGACAGGGAGCTTGGCGTTCTTCAGCGCTTCGACGGAAGTCTTCTGAGCGGTGTCGAAGATGTCGGAGACCTTGGCGTCACCAGTGGCGGCCTTGGCAGCAGTCTCGTTCATCGCTGAACCCACGGCGGAGAAGCCCGGGATGTAGTTGAACGAAGCCATGTTGTCGTTCGCTTTCTTGAACTCAGCCATGATGTCCTGGTTGCTGAAGAACTCGGACCACGCAGCCGGAGTCTTGGCAGCCTCAGTGGTGGCGGCCACGACCAGACCCTGGGAGACCAGATCCGGAACCTGGGTGTTGAACCAGTCGAGGAACTTCATGGCCTCGGCCGGGTGCTTCGAGCCCTTGAGCACAGCCACGCCGGAACCACCGTCGGAGCCGGTCTTGGTGCCGTTGCCGAACCAATCGGGCAGCTGGGCGACCTTCCACTCCCCCTTGCCGGTGCCACCGGCGGAGCTGATGAACAGCGGGGCTTCCCAAGCGGCAGCCACAGTGCCGATCAGCTGACCCTTGTTAATGGAGGCGTCGAAGGACGGATCCCAACGCGGGTTGGTGAGCGCGGACTTGTCGTCGAGCAGCTGCTGGTACACCTTGGCCACGGCCTTGGAGCCTGCAGTCTGGGTGTCGACCTTCCAGGCATTACCCTCAGTCTTGTACCACGCGCCGGAAGCGCCGGAAGTGCCGGACATCGTCATCATGCCCTCATCGGGCTGGAACGTCATGATGTACTTACCCTGGGCGGCGGTCTTCTTGGCGGTCGCGATAAGCTCGTCAGCGGTCTTCGGCACGGTGATGCCGAGCTTCTCGAACTCCTTGGCGTTGTAGAAGTACGTCAGGGGGCCGGTGTCCTGCGGCAGACCGTAGGCCTTGCCACCGATCTGCATCATGGAGAACGGAACCTCAGCGAAGTGGTCCTTGTACTTCGCGGCCTCTTCGGTGACGTCCTGCAACAGGCCCTGATTGAAGAGGCAACGCGGCGTATCCGACCTGAGCCAGATCAGGAGCGGCGCCGGCCTTGACGTCGGTCGCCAGCTTCTTGATCATGTCCTGAGCCGCACCATCGAACTTGGTGGCCTTGACCTGGATGTTCGGGTTGTCCTTGTTCCACTTGGCCACGATGTCATTGACCAGCGTCATGCCCTTGTTATCCGGCAGGCGATGCATGTAGGTGATCGTCACCTTTTCGTCTTTGGGGGTATTGCTGCTGTTGTTCGTGGGTGAACCGCAACCGGCAAGGGCGATGCCCATGACAGTCAGCGACGCCAGACCAGCAAGCAGTCGTTTCTTAGCTACCATATTCCTAACTCCTCCATTGAGATGGATGTTGCCTCCTCGTCGTGGCAACTAATTAGTTACTGTAAAGGCATGCCAAGGAAATGTCAACCACATTAACATTTGTGTCGTGTCACCGGTCACACAGATGGTAACCCACGGCGTGCAACACCGCCCGCCAGTAAGCATGACAGATTTATGTATATAAAGTTTACAATTTATTTTTTTCTCTTCTAGTCGTCAAGGCCATCCCCATCGACAACAACGGAATCCCCCGCGAAAAACCTTACGGAACACCGGCCTATACGGCGTGTCGTACATTCCTTCGACGCTCGAATCAAGTTCATCCTCATAATGTGACACTCCTCACATTACCAGAGTCATTCTGGTCACGCAGCCATCTTCATCCTGCTCACGCGCCGACCGCAATGCCGGGCACGATACGGAAAACGCCCCGGCGTGTCATCAAGGACACGCCGGGGCGGGGCGCAAAGGCGATCGGTACCGCGGGGCGTCTACTCGACGCTACGCAGCTGCGCTGCTATCTGGATGGCCTCGACACTGGCTTCGGCCTTGCTTCGCGTCTCCTGCCATTCGGTGGCGGGCACCGAATCGAGCACGAGACCGGCACCGGCCTGCACGCTGGCCTGATGATCACGCAGGAAGGCGGTGCGGATGGCGATGGCCATGTCCATATTGCCGGAGAAGTCGAAATAGCCGACTGTCCCGCCGTAGATGCCTCGGTCGGCCGCCTCCAGCTCGTCGATGATCTCGATCGCGCGGGGCTTGGGAGCTCCGGACAGCGTGCCCGCCGGGAACGCCGACATGAACACGTCGAACGTGGTCAGGTTCGGATCGACCGTGCCAGTAACCGTCGAGCAGATGTGCATGATGTGGCTGAAACGCTTGATGTCCATCAGCTGCACGACCTCGACGCTGCTGGGCAGGCAGACCTTGCTCAAGTCGTTGCGCGACAGGTCGACGAGCATGATGTGCTCGCTACGCTCCTTTGGATCGGCGAGCAATTCCTTGGCAAGGCGCTCATCCTCTTCCGGAGTGGCGCCGCGCGGACGGGAACCGGCGATCGGGAAGGTCATCGCATGCCCGTTGTCGACCTTGATCAGCGTCTCGGGGCTGGAACCGATCACGTTGAAATCGCGTCCCTCGGCGTCGGTGAGCGTCATGAAATACATGTACGGACTGGGGTTGAGCGTGCGCAGCACACGGTACACGTCGAACGGGTCAGCTGGCGAATCCAGATCCAGACGCTGGGATATCACCGTCTGGAACACATCGCCGTCGACGATGTGCCGCTTCGTCTCCTCCACCCAGCGCTCATACTCGGCCTTGGCGGTGCGGAACCGCAGCTGGGGCTGGGGCAGGCTTCGGTCAAGCACGCTCACGCGGGCCTCCCCCGCCACCGGCGTGGCGGCCTTGCGCTGCATGGCATCCAGCCGTTCGATGGCCTCGTCATACGCGGCATCGGCGCGGGTCGGCCGGTCGTCGACGTTCACCGCATTGGCTATCAGCCACACCGAGCCGGACACATGGTCGACCACTGCGATGTCGGTGGCCAAGGCCAGCGTCACCTCCGGCTGGCCGGTCTCATCCGGCGCCTCAGCGCGCAGTTTGGGCTCCCAATGGCGGATGGCATCCCAGCCGACGGAGCCGACCAGTCCGCTGGTCAGGTTCGGCAGTCCGGCCACATGCGGCGCCTTGAGCACCTTGAGCGCGGCATGAGCCACCTCAATCACGTCACCCTCAATGGGCACTCCGGCCGGCACCTGGCCGAGCCAGTTCGCCTTGCCGTGATCAGAGCGCAGTTGAGCTATCGAATTGACGCCGATGAAGCTGTATCGGCTCCAGGAACCGCCGTATTCCGCCGATTCCAGAATGAACGTTCCCGAACGGCCCCCAGCGAGACGCTCGTAAAAGCCCACGGGCGTCAACGAATCGGCGAGCAGTCGCCGCACGATGGGAACCACACGGTATCCGGCGTCGGCAAGCCGATGGAACTGGGCGCGGTCCGGCCATGTGCCGCCCCATTCGAGATGCTCGACGCTGCACGCGGCCCCATCATCGTGCAGGCCGCCGGCCACACCGGCATCGTCAATACGCCGCTCGCTCATCACGCATTCTCCTGTTCCGCGGTACGGTTTCCGACGACGACCGGCAACGGGCCGCCCTCCTCGAAGCACGAGCGCTTGCCGGTATGGCAGGCGGCACCCACCTGGTCGACCTGAACCAGAATCGCATCGCCGTCACAATCCAGCGCCAGGGACTTCACATACTGCACATGGCCGGACGTGTCCCCCTTGCGCCAGTATTCCTGACGGGAGCGAGACCAGAACGTCACGCGACCGGTCGTCAACGTGCGCCGCAGCGCCTCGTCGTTCATGTAGCCGACCATCAGCACCTCGTGCGTGTCATACTGCTGGATGACTGCGGCGACCAGCCCGCGCGCGTCACGCTTGAGCCGCGCAGCGATGCGCGGGTCGAGTTCGTCGGTGTTGTCATAGTCGATGGTGGATTGCGTATCTGTCATGTCCTTCATATTCCTGTTCATGTCCCTATGGAGTCGTGTTCATGCATGCGGCGAATCATCGCCGGCCGGTTCCGCCGCGATTTACAGGCGAACCGTGTATCCCGCGGACCGAAGCGCCTGCTTGACCTCGCGGATGGTCACCAGACCGTAATGGAAGATCGACGCGGCGAGCACCGCATCCGCACCGGCGGCGATGGCCGGGGGAAAATCAGCGGCCTTGCCCGCGCCACCGGAGGCGATGATCGGTATCTTGACCTCGCGGCGCACTGCTTTGATCATCTCCAGATCGAAGCCCTCACGGGTGCCGTCCGCGTCCATCGAGTTGAGCAGGATCTCGCCAGCGCCCAGTTCCTCGGCCCGCTTGACCCACCAGATCGCGTCGATGCCGGTGGACTTGCGCCCACCCATCGTGGTCACCTCGAACCCGGACTGCGTATGCTGTTCGCCCTGCTCGCGGCGGGCATCGACCGACAGCACCAGCACCTGATTGCCGAATCGGTCGGCGACGCGGCTGATCAGCGTCGGGTCGTTGATGGCTGCGGTGTTGACGCCCACCTTGTCGGCGCCGCAACGCAGCAGCGAGTCGACGTCCTCGGGAGTACGCACGCCTCCGCCGACGGTCATCGGGATGAACACCTGCTCTGCGGTGTGGCTGACCACGTCGATCATGGTCTGGCGGTGCGAGCTGGAGGCGGTCACGTCCAGAAAGGTCAGCTCGTCGGCACCCTGACGGTAGTATTCCCCCGCCAGCTCGACCGGGTCGCCGGCATCACGCAGGTTCTCGAAATGCACGCCCTTGACCACTCGTCCCGCATCGACATCTAGGCATGGAATGACTCGGACGGCCAACGACATGATTGCTCCCTTATCAAGCTCGGTTGTTGTACGGATACCAAGGGTAGCGTCCGCCCGTTACAGCAGTGCCGCGGCGTCCCGTTACATGGGACGGGAAGGCCGCGCCCTCTGCGGTTCGAGATTCGCGGCCTGTAGCAGTGAGAGCGCGGCTAGGCCGCGAAGGCCTCTTTGGTCTTGGCGGCGAGCTGGCCGCAGGCGCCGTCGATATCGGAGCCTCGGGTGTCACGCAGGGTGGCCGTGATTCCGGCACGATGCAGGATATCGAGGAACTGCTGCTCATCCTCGGGCTTGGATGCGGTCCAGCGAGATCCCTCGATCGGGTTGAGCGGGATTGGGTTGACATGCGCCCAATCGTCGCCGTAATGGTTGAGCCGCTTGGCCAGCAGTCGCGCGTGCTCGGCCTGGTCGTTGATGCCGCGCATCAACGCGTATTCGATGCTGACGCGGCGCTTGGACGACAGGAAGTAATCGTGGGCGGCGTCGAGCACCTGAGTGGTGTTGAAACGCTTGTTCATCGGCACGAGCTCGTCGCGAAGCGCATCACTGGGCGCGTGCAGCGACACGGCCAGACGCACCGGGATGCCCTCGGCCGTGAGCTTCCTGATGCCGGGCACGACGCCGACGGTCGATACGGTGATGTTACGCGCGGAGATGCCGAACCCTTCGGGAGGCATCGCGCTGATCTGGCGCACGGCGGATAGCACGGACCGGTAGTTGCCCATCGGCTCGCCCATGCCCATGAACACGATGTTGCTGAGCCGGCCGGGGCCTCCGGCCACTTCGCCGTCGCGCATCATACGAGCGGCAACGCGCACCTGTTCCAGGATCTCGCCGGTCGACATGTTGCGGGTGAGTCCAAGCTTGCCGGTCGCGCAGAACGGACAGCCCATGCCGCAGCCGACCTGGCTGGAGATGCATAACGTGGTGCGGTTCGGGTAACGCATGAGTACGGATTCGATGTGAGAGCCATCGAAAAGGCGCCACAGCGTCTTGATGGTGGTGCCCTGATCGGCCACCTGATGGGTCACCTCGTCGATCAGAGGCGGGAAGAACGCCTCGACGATATCGCCGCGTGTGGCGGCAGGCAGGTCGGTGAACGCCTCGGACTCGGTCTCCAGCCGGCCGAAGTAATGGTTCGCCAGCTGCTTGACACGGAACTTCGGCAATCCCAGATCCTTCGCCCTGGCGATGCGCTCGTCAGGCGTCATATCCACCAGATGCACCGGCGGCTTGCCCCGTCGGGCATGGTCCTTGGACAGCACGTCGCGGAAAGCCCCCTTGTCGCCGGGGGTGATTCCGGTCTCCGGCTGTTCCGCATCCTGCGCATGCCCGGTCGTCATTGCTCCTCCATCATCGTTCGTATCTTGTCGTCGTTTCCCGCATCGTCATGTCCGATCGTCAAGACGACCGTCACATGCCGACAATCCACAGCAGTCCGGCCAGGAACGGCGCGCACATGAGGATGGAATCCACACGATCCATCACGCCTCCATGACCCTTGAGCAGGTGTCCCATATCCTTGATGCCGATATCGCGCTTGAGCATGGACGCGCACAGGTCGCCGAACGTGCCTGCGACGCCGGTCAGTACTCCCATGACGATCGGAACCCACCAGCGCGACGCCCACACCGCGCCGTCATACGTGCAGAAGAACACCGCGAACGCGCCGATCATCGCGAACAGGATCGAACCGAACAGACCCTCGACCGATTTCTTGGGGGAGATGCGCGGCGACAGCTTGTGCTTGCCGAACCATGCGCCGAAGAACAGGCCGCCGGTATCGCTCAGGGCCGGCAGGAACACCAGCGTGATCGCGTGCGCGACCGGATGCCCGTTGAACACCAGCGACAGCACGATGCAGCTGGCCAGCGTAGGGATGTACAGCACGGTGAGTATCGAGACAGCGACATGCGACAGCCGACTGTGATGCAGTTCGCCTTTCTCATGGTTGAACGACGACTGCTCGCGCGCGGCGGCGTCGGAGCTCGACAGCTTGGATGCGACGGCGAGCGAAAGCCAGTTGCCGAAGCTGAACCGGGCGGTGGCGAGAATGGCCACCAGCATCAGCGTCGCCATCGTCAGCAGCGCCATCGTGCCGAAATGGTACGGGCTGTAATAGGTGCCGAGCAGGATGGCCGCCGAACACAGCCACAGCGCGACGACCGGGATATGCAGACCGACCGTGGCGAAATCGACACGGAGCTCCCACAGCGCAAGCACCATGAACACGACGATCAGCAGCACGAACACGTCGATGCGGATCAGCAGGCTCGC
>ERZ827181.3540-NODE-3540-length-10983-cov-3.872987_pt1 | contig 10983 bp, 8 predicted proteins | sample MGYA00519778_ERZ827181 | MGnify/ENA primary metagenome ERZ827181 (study PRJEB31778, sample SAMEA3449273) | human gut metagenome | biome: human gut; feature: human-associated habitat; material: faeces | place: United Kingdom | collected 2010/2012 ...
TCAACAAATCTTATATCAGTTTTTTGATTTTACACAAAACTTGAAACAGTCTCGACGGATACAGGGACATTAATATTCTTTGCACTTATCTCTTATTCTCTCTGCCGTCTACCGACGCCATTTTAAATCTTTTCCTTTTATAACCTTCTTTTTCTCAAGTGCTGCAACATACTTTTTATACCGCTTTTTTGTCACTTTTTTCCCATTTACCTTATACACATAATGGTATGGATACACATCTTCTTCAGCAAGTCTATTGCGCCATGATTTTGATGCCGTTTCTTTTACCTTATTTCCTTTAACCCGGAAAAACTCTATGTAGTAATTATCGTTATGTCCTCCGGTCCAAGAAACAAGGCCTTTCGCCGGATAAATTTTCAGACCACCGCCATATTTATTCCAGGCTAGCCCCTTTACCTTACTTCCTTTTAAAGTATAAATGGAATAATTATAATAAGAGCCGTGAACGATCAATTCGTCTATCCCATTTTGGTCGATATCATAAAAGCAGTATTTATACGCAAACCTGCCATCTTCTTGAACATAATTCATGTCATTTTTTTCCTCTTTCATCGCTTTCACATAATAATTGTGCTCTGGTTTATTATCCGGTGTCTTATCCTTACTTTTCGCCAACACATGCTCAAACTTACCATAATGCAGAATCGCATTATCTGCGCTTGAAAAACAAGAAAAGCACATTATAATAACAAAAGTAGTCAACGAAACAATAAACGTTCCCGCTATCACAACAATTATCCTTTTGATGGTTTTAAACACCTTCTCCATATTATCTGTTTACATCTCCTTTAAGGCATTCATTACCAAGCCTGTTTCAAACGTTGTCCCTTGTACTACCATTTTGCCATCTACAAGTAATGCCGGCATTTGCCGAATTCCCAATCGCGAAATTTCTTTTTCATCATTTACTTCCTCGATGGTAATCATCTCTTTTCTGTTACGAAACGCCTTTTGAACAATACCAATTAATTCAAAATATTTATCGCAGCCTCTTCCAATAACCTTTACATTCAACAAATCTTTTTTCATCGTTGTCATCCTCCATTCTTTCATTATAATTTTTTCACTTTTATTCTTATCTTGTCCTTCAGACAAAATCTTCCATATAATCTATTTTACATCAAATACCTGCCAATTGAAAGAGAAATTTTAAATTTTTAAACAAACTTTTCCATTTTCATTCGACCAAAAATACGCCGTATATCCACTTACCATGAATAGTTTAGGTAATCTGAATCCCTCCATTCTCCGCATATTTATATAGCAAATGTACATTGCTATGCAGAAGTTCTTCAAACATCGCTATTTCTTCATCCGAATATCCATGCCTGTCTGTCCACTTATAATCAGGCAGCTCACATCTTGCCGAATCAAATCCATTTTCTGTTGGACGTTCAAAATTAACTTTTTGTTCACTCATGAGATAATATCATAATCCTAATATAAAACAAAATTCTATTTATCAGGCATTACATGCCTAATTTGTCTTTATTATTACTTCTGCGCAATTGCTGCCTGTGCTGCGGTTCTATATCAGAGTAAAAGGATTCGTGGCCAGTATCATCAGTCAGTACGCATGCATCAGTTTGAGAAACTGTATGTTTATTTACTCTCCCCTTGACTTCTAATATAACATCATCGGGAGAAATATTCAACTTCCAAATAAAATAGTCTTTATGAACTTCAATTTGATCCACAAAGTTATCAATGACCTCATCCGGCAAATGTGCTGTATCAAACTCAAAATCACGCTCTAATCCAGCTTACAGAAGTTGTATTTTCTTTTCATACAAATCTTCTTCTAGGTCTTCTTGTTCATCATATTCAGCAAGTTTTTCCTGTAACTTCTGTTGCTCTTTAAGAAGTTCCTCTCTTTTTTCATCATATCGCTCCTTTTCAATCTCCCCATTCATTCTCATGTTGAGAAGATTATCATATCGATTATTCCACGCTTCCATTTTTCTTTGCAATGCTTGATACTCTACAATATGTGAATCATCAGATTCTTCTTTGCAGCAGGAATCAATCATTTCATTACAAATCTTAATGATTGCTTTCTTATTACCCCAAAACTTCTTGAATATAACATCTGCCATAGCCTCTAGTTTCCATCGTGGCACTATCTTTATATCGCAGCATCCTTCTATGCTAAGTCCCTTTTTTTGTCGAGTCTTTATGCTCCCCATCTTAATCTGACCATAGCATTGATATGCCCACTGTTTCGGTTTATCCTTCCCCGTATGCCATACAACCCTGTTGAATGTGTTTCCACATTGACATTTCAGTTTCCGACACCAGACATCTGGAGAGTGTTTTACACCTCTTCTTCTTTCTCCACTTTCTCCTGTTTTTAGATGTACAGAATTTAAATCCTTAATTTTTTGAGCCTGTTCAAATTGCTCTTTGGAAATAATCGGAGTATGAGTTCCTTCCACAACCACCTGATCTACATCTCCAAAATTATTTATTTTCTTTTGCTCCAAGAAATCTGGAACATATTGCTTCCTGTATACAATAACACCGCAATAAAATGGATTTTTTAGTATCCTTGTAACATTACTCGGATGCCATCGTTTCAATCCAGTAGCAGTCAAGCGATTCTCCGCCTCAAGTTGATAGCAAATTTTGTTTGCTCCATTTCCTTCCACATATAAATCAAAAATTCTACGAACCGTTGCAGCCTGTTCTTCATTTACTACTAAATCTTTACCAATTCGGTCATATCCTAATATGTTTCCATTTCCATATAGCACACCATTTTCAAAAGACACTTTTTGCCCTGCCTTTACTCGCTGTGATATCTTTTTACTTTCATTTTGTGCCATCGTAGCCATAATCGTAAGCCGGAACTCTCCATCTTCATCTTTTATGGTCCATATATTGTCCTCTGTAAAATATACTTCAACACCTTGCCGTTTCAGTATTCTTGTCTGTTGAAGTGTATCTACTGTATTCCTTGCAAATCTCGATACCTCTCTAGTAATAATCAAATCAAATTTACCGGCCGCAGCATCTTCCATCATCCGGACAAAACTACGTCTCTTTTTTACCGATGTGCCGGTAACTCCTTCATCTATATATCTATCATACAATTCCCACTCAGGATGCCTCTCCAATATATCATCATAATATTGAATTTGATTTTCTAAGGCAGAAATCTGTGCCTCGTGTTCGGTGGAAACTCTTGCATATATAGCTACAATTCGTCTCTTTTCCATCCTACACTTCTCCTTTGCGTTTTTACTAGTTTTCACAACATTGTTGTATCATCATTTATTATCAAATGCAAGTACTTTATCCTTATATTTTTCAACCATATCACTATAAGCCTTACGAGATATTTTACCTTCTTTACAGTATTTCTTCATAATAAAAAGTGCTAATGTATGATTCATTTGTTCTTTTGAACACTCTAACAACTTTTTATTTTCATTTCGTACCTCCATGTCCAAAACCTCCTTTGCCTATTTCTGCTTGCAACAATTTATAATCCTATCTATTGTAAATTCTTACAAACAGAAATCACTCAAATCTCCAGTTGAAATCATCAGTGGTTATGGTTAGTAACCCACTCGGGACTTGCACCCTCTTCTCTTGGACCCTTACGGGGAGTATCATTATCACAGAACAGTCGCAACCACGGAATCACCACAATTCCTATTTTGCATGGATGTTATCGCTCCCGGCATCTCACATCAGGCGGACGTTCAAAGATGAAAACACTTCCCATCCTATCAATCCATCCTTACCGATCATGGCGCTGCTGATCACATCATCCTTGCCTGTGGAGCCACTGATTTCCGAAAACAGATTGAGGGGTTATCCTCTCTTGTTTCAATGAAATACAAACTGGATCCATTTGCGAGCGGCTATGTTTTTATCTTTTGCAATAGGCGGCGCAATTCCATCAAGGTGCTCCGCTACGATGCCAACGGATTTGTACTGGCAACCAAGAAACTTCTAGATGGCATGAAATTTCAATGGCCAAAGGATGAGAAGGAAGTGGATGAGATCTCAGAAAAGCAACTGGAATGGCTGTTGGAAGGGCTGGAAATCGAGCAGAAAAAAGCACATCATCCGGTAGATATGTCAGCAGGAAATAACTGTTTTTAGGGACATGTCATTATTGCTAAAAACAAGGCAAAAAGAAGCGTATTTTCGTCATTTTTCAACTGATTTTATGGATGGTTTTTATGGAAAAAACCATGGAAATATGGTATACTTGTAGCAGAAAAAACTTGAGAAAAGCAGGTATTCCAAATGACCGAACAGGATGAAATCAGAAGGCTGAAAGAACTGATTGCCAAACAGCAGTTACAATTGAAAAATCAGGAAGAACTCCTTGCTCAAAAGGATGAAGTGATTCGGAAACAGAATATCCGGATTGAAAACATGACTCAGGCACTTCTCCATGCAAAGAAGAAAATATTTGGACGTTCCTCTGAGATGACCGCCCCAATGAAGGGACAGATGTTCCTGTTCGAGTCAACGGCGGAGCTGGCGAAAAAGTTGTTGCAGGAGCAGCATGCAGTCACGGTTCCCGCACATAAGCGGAAGATAGTTCCCCGCAAAGCAGGAATCCGTGAAGAAATGCTTTCTGTACTTCCAAAAGAATATGAGGAATATGTAATCGACGATAAAGAAGTATGTTCCGTATGTGGAAGCGATTTAAAAAATGTAGGCAAACAGTATGTCCGGACAGAAGTGGAATACCAACAGGCAAAACTGATTGTAAAACAGATTTATCGTCAGGTTAAAAAATGTACAAGTTGCGGAACAGACGGCAGTGTGAATGTGAAGGATCATCTTCAGAAAGCGGCCGTGCCGGCAAGTGTGCTGTCCCATTCCCTAGCGACACCTTCACTGGTTGCCCATATCATGTATCAGAAGTTTGCCATGGGAATCCCCCTCAACCGGATGGAAAAAGATTTTTACCGGATGGGTCTTGTTCTTCCGAGAAAGAACATGGCAAACTGGGTAATCCGTTGCAGCGAGGATTGGTTTACACCGATTTATGAAAGAATTCATGAATGCATGATTCAGAAGTGTGAGAACCTGCACATGGATGAGACCAGAATTCAGGTAAACAAAGAGCCCGGGAAAAAGGCAAGCAGTGATTCTTTTATGTGGGTTTTACAAAGTGGAGCAAGTGAAAAAATAAAAGCTACACTATTTCATTATTCCAGAACCCGCAGCAGGAAAGTTGCTGTCGATTTGTTGACCGGATATCATGGATATCTCACAACGGATGCCTACACAGCATACGAGAATCTGAACATGGATGGCATAAAGAACAACTTTTGCTGGTCGCATGTGCGAAGATACTATGTTGAAAGCATCCCTCTCGATAGCAATGGCAAGGAATTGGAAAACTCCAAAGGTGCCGAAGCCAGAGAGTACATCGATCTTCTGTTCAAACTGGAAGATGAGATGAAGGATCTTTCTTATGAAGAGAAAAGAGAAAAGCGTCAAGTAGCATCCCGTGCCATGCTTGATGCCTTTTGGGCGTGGGTGGATGAAACCGCCGCAACGCCGACGACAAACGAAAAACTGACAAAGGCACTGAACTATACCATCAATCATAAGAAACAATTGGAAACATTCCTTGAAGATGGGCGACTTGCCATTTCGAATAATTTGTGCGAATCCCATATTTGCCCATTTGCCACAGCGCGCCGTGCCTGGCTGTTTGCAGACACTCCGAAAGGAGCAGCGGCAAATGCCGTTCTTTACACGTTGGTAGAAAGTGCACGGGCCAATGACCTGGATGTATATGAATATCTGAATCACATCCTGACTGTAATGCCGAATACAGATTTTTGTAATCAACCGGAGGCTGTTGACAGTTTGTTACCGTGGTCAGATCAATTGCCCGAAATATGTTACTTGTCAAAGTACCGTAAAAAACGATCGCCTAGATAAACAGGCTACGGATATCATATCTAAAAATGGGAACTGTGTCACTACGCCTTGTTTTGGAGCGTTTACCGATATTCAGTACGTCAAGCACCAATATCCCTTCTTAAATTGCAATTTTAACTGCTTACCCTATACGTCCAAACAAAAAAAGGAAACTACATATCAGCGAGAAGCTTTAATTCGCAACGCGAATACTTATGCTTCGAGTCGATTTGTAGTTTCCTTTTATACAATCTCATTCTCGTATAGAAAAACTTTTTCTCTTTTCTATTTTTCCAACATTTTTTCTCGATACTTCCTTGGAGATATACCAAAATGTCGATTAAATACTTTTGAAAAATACAATTCATCGTTATATCCCACAAAAAAGGCAATTTCTCTAATTTTCTTATCCGTCTGGAGCAACAATTCTTTTGCTTTTTCCATGCGATAATAGATGAGATAATCTTGTATTGATTTCCCATAAGTTAATTTGAAGCAATGCGATAAATATGTTCGTGAGACACCAATTCGATTTGCCATGTCAGATATTGAAATCTCTTCCTGATAACTTTGTCGAATTTCCCTCATTACCTCAAGCGCATATTTGGTAGCACTTGTCTGCATCTGTGTACCCATCTTCATTTTTGTTCTTGCACGTCGTATACATTCATCAGAATTAACAAAATTGGTTACATCCTTAGCAAACCACCCATAGCGAACTTCCAAAAAGAACTCCTTGTTCCATGAAACGTTCACTTCATTTATGGCGTTTACAAAGTTTTGCATCAAAAGTTCTACTTCTTCTTGCTTTTTATCCTCCAAGAGCAGGCAGAATTCGCTTCCTGATAAACGTCCAAGTACCTGCTTTTCTTGTTCTATTTTGTCAAAAATGGATTTTATTATTAAGAGAACTTCATCCCCCTCTTCTTGCCCATATATTTCTGTTATTTCATGTAAATTGTCTATGCTTACATAAACGAATACACAATTAACTCCTGCAACAATGGTATCGTGTAGCATTTGCGTAGATACCTCTTGAAAACCATACTGATTATACATCTGAGTAATCGGGTCACGACGAATTAATCTAACTTTTTCCTCACTTAATTGTTCAATCTGCTTTTGAATAAATATATTTTCCAATACCGTACATATATTAATTACAAATGATTGATAAAAATCTTCTCCAGCATGAAACCGATTATTAAAAAAGGAAATAATTGTATAACCAAAACAATGTTTTCTATAATGTAGGGGGGTTACATAAAATACACTAGGTCTATCATCAACTTCATCTGCCGGAAGAAGATTTTCTCGCTTAAATCTTGTGCGCGTCAGCGGAACCTCAATCGATCTTTTCTTTCCATAATATGCATGGAGAAGCATCTCCATATTATCCTGAAAAGGATTTTGGTCCGCATCGGTACACTCATACTTTTCATCCGGATTCAAACAAATATAAAAATCCGATACACCTGTATTTCCTTCTACAAATTTTCCAATCAAATCAGGAAGTCCTTCGTAATTTCGGATTCCCTCCATCCGAAAAACCATAAACATATTCTGCTTATATAAGTGCACAAGGCGTCTGTTTCTTTCAAATTGTTTACGAAATATTCGTTTCGCTTCTTCTGCCTCTGCACAACCACAGGAATTTCGATACATATTTTCAGTTTCAACATAGTATCGTTCTTCCAATCTTTCACCCTGCTCTGCTTTTATAATAATTTGCATCGCAGTTTTTGCAAAATCCTCCGGACGTGCACAAACCGTTGTCAACATAGGATATATATCTCTAGCTTCCTCAACATCATCAAAACCTGTTACAATTATGTCTTCCGGCACTCGATACCCTCTGTTACAAAGTTCCTCACAAACCGAAATCGCCATATAATCATTGGCACACACAATGGCGTCCGGCAATTCATCTTCCAGTGACAAAAAGTAATCCACGGCATCTTTCCCTATGTTGTACCACAAATTGCCTTTTAAAATATATTTTTCCTTAAAAGGAATGTTCCGCATTTTTACAATTTCACGAAACCCATCCTCTCTCTTGCGAATATCATGCATATAAGATGGACCGGATAAATAATAAATACGATTGGCTTTATGGACATCTACCAGGTGGTCTACCATACTCATGATAGCTTTTTTATCATCACTAAGTACACTGATGAACTCTTCTCTTTTCTGCCGAATACTGATAACCGGACAACTTGCCTTCTGTTTTACCTGTTCGATTAATTTTTCCGCCATACCGGGGATATCAAACACATCAAGACATAAAACAATCCCAGCCATTTTGTCATAACAAGGAATGGAAAGAAGATTGCTTTCCCCATTAATATATTCCTGATTATCATCGTATTCCCCAAAAGTGGAGAAGACAACTAAATTATATCCATTTGCCACTGCTTCATCAGCCAGCGTACCACATAGGGTACGCTGGAAATATTCTGGAAGCTTACATACAAATACGCCAATTGTTTTATTCCGGTTTTTTATCATACATGATGTCCTTTCAGAAAATTTGTGTTATTCTGCAAATTTAAGCCATTCTATCTGAAGTCCCGGTTTATTGGTATGAATATAAATCGTTGTAGAGCCTGTAAGCGTTGGCCATAGATTATCGTTACTAACCTCTGTCCATGAACCGTTACCAAGATTATACACAGTCCTTGTACTCTGACCCTTCGAACCACTGCTTACAAGTAACTGTCCACCGTTATCTGGTTCTTTTACATAAGCATATACTTTTTTTGCAGTCTTACTTTCAAAATCAAGATTGAAAGCAATATAGGAATCTGTACTATTAAATGTTACTATTCCATTTTCCATTGTTACATCATTGTAACTGTCACACGCGGTTGCCTGTAATTTACCAAATGCTCCGGATACAATTGGCACATCTGGTTGATCACTGTTTTTAACCGTAATTGACATTGTAGCATTTTTGCCTTTGTCAAAAACAAATGTTAACTTCGTCACACCCACATCTTTTTGTGCCAAATAATCTTTTTTAATCGTTACCGTAATACCATCAACGGTGTAATCGCTTCCTTCTGTTAATACCGTATCACCACATTTGATTTGTGCTAATGTTCTTTCACCACCTAAAATAAGTTCTGTTGTAACATCCTGTTGTTTACCTTCTTTCAAATCAAACTCAGCACTTGTTACAGAAATCTTGCCGTTTACAACAGCCACTGGAGAACCTCCGGAGAAATAAGCACGGAACTTACCACTACAATGTAACAATCCCATCATGTAAAGACATCCATCATAGTATCGATATGTACCCTTTGTTGGAGAAATATTCCACAAATCTTCTACAAATGCCCATGCTTTCTGGTCACTTGCAGCCAAACCTGCCGTTGCATTCATGGCAACCAATCCTGGTGAATGGTCCGGACTATAATTGTTTGTTCCATCCAATGACCAAAGGTTTCCATAACTCTCAACTCCCTTGTCATAGAAGAACGATTGAATTCTATTTGCATGAGTAGTTGCCCAACTATCCTTTGCCCACCATGCATAATCACAAGCTATGTTGCCCGCTATACGCCACGCATCATAGTAGAATTTACTATGATCGCCTTCGTTCTTAGGAGCCCCTGTATATTCGGAATAGTCCGGTCCTAATCCTGTTGTTGCATTGGTTGCGTCCTTAAAGTGCTGACGACTGGCTTCTGCTGCTTCACTCCAGAATTCTTTATCTTGTTCTGCCTCAATAGCCCAAATTTCATAAAAGGCCGGCAAATGATACGATGGATCCGTAAATGTAGCTGAATTTCCGATTGGACAAAATACTGGCATCTTATGTTCTGAATTGAACATATTTACCCCTGATCCATCGTCTGCCTGATGGAGCATTGTTTTCAGGATTTCCTGCGCTTCTTTATTGTAATCATAAATTCCTTCGCCATCATTCCAACGAGCAGATGCAAAAAGTAATGCCGTAGCAAAATACTCCTCGCCATCCGATGCCGGTGTGTTATCCAGTTTGTTTCCTTTTGTATCCATCTTCCATGCAAAATAACCTTTATGCTCTCCTTCTTTATGTTGCATATAGGTCTTTGCCCATTTCCACAAACGGTTGAACTCTGTCTGCTTATCCATTTGGACACAAATCATCATACCATAAGACATTCCCTCAGAACGTACATCATTGGAATCTGCTGTGTAAATATAAGCCATATCATCCCCTACCGGATAATAGATTCGTTCATTCTCATCTTCACTATAGAACAATTTTTGCCAAGCCGTATTTACTTTCTCATTAATCTCTGCATCGGAATATCCAAATTCCTTAAATAGATTTCTGTAATTACCAGTGTAAGCAGCTCCTACAGCAGCTGGTTGTGGTGCAGCTGGTAATGGTGGGATATCGCCAATATAATAAAGTTCATAACTGTTTATATAAGTATCATTTGTACCATCGTCATTCTCTAACAGGAATTTAATTTCCTGATTTCCTGTTACATCTGTCATTTTAAAATCAAATGACTGTGATGTCAAATCAGTTCCAGTAAATCCAACTGTTCCAACTCTCTTTTCGCCAATATATACAGAAACACTCGCCGTTGTATTATTACTGGATGCACCTTTAACTACCATACGGTATTTTTTATTTGTTTCTACAAATTCATAGGATGTCTTACAATAATCACCAGTACAATACAAACACATTGCTGTAAAAGGCTTATCACCTGCAGGACCAGCAGCTCCTCCATATGTCATTTCACTGCATTGTCCTTCACTTACCTTTTGCGGTTCCGGTGTTGGTGTTGCTATCGCTCCCGGTGCCGCTGTCGCGGTCGCCGTTGGTTTTACTGTCGCAGTCGCCGTCGGTGTCGCCGTTGGCGTTGCTGTCGGTGTTGCCGTTGGTGTCGCCGTTGGCGTTGCTGTCGGTGTCGCCGTTGGCGTTGCTGTCGGTGTTGCCGTTGGTGTTGCTGTCGCAGTCGCCGTCGGTGTTGGTGTTGCGGCCACTCCTGCTCTCTCAATAAGTTTAATGGAATGTACCGTAAATGTTACTGGACCGCCTTCAAAATTACCACT
>ERZ827181.3543-NODE-3543-length-10982-cov-3.876636_pt1 | contig 10982 bp, 8 predicted proteins | sample MGYA00519778_ERZ827181 | MGnify/ENA primary metagenome ERZ827181 (study PRJEB31778, sample SAMEA3449273) | human gut metagenome | biome: human gut; feature: human-associated habitat; material: faeces | place: United Kingdom | collected 2010/2012 ...
TTTTCGCTAGGTTATTCCCTTATCCCGGACATGAAAATTACCAAAATACCCCAGCTCGGCATTCGTTTTATCCAAAATATTCCAGGCGTCATCACCCTCGGGGAAGACTTTGCCATATTCGACGATCTTAATGCTATTCCTGTCTTAGAGCACCCTATACGCATTGAGGCCCTGGCCTTTTCCATGTGCCTGAAAGGCCATATGGAACTATCGCTCGATATGGAGCACTATTCGATCGCCCCGGGAGACATAATTCTGATCCGCCCCAACAATATTCTTCAACATATTTCACACAGCGACGATCTTTCCGCCGTATTCATTGCCATGAATGTCCATTCGACATTGGATATTATTTCGCTGATCAAGCGGACGCTTCCTCCAACTTATCACTACATGAAAGAAGCCCCACTGATCCATCTAAACGATCAAGAAAGGCAATGCGTTTCTGAATATTATCGCCTGCTGAAGACCAAAGCCGCCGCAACGGACAACCCGATGCGCCGGGAGATCATCGTCAACATCCTGAGAGCGATGATCTACGACTTGATCTATATTTCCCAACAAAAAATACCACAAAGCAACACCTCAAAAGGACGGGAAGATCAACTGACCGAACTGTTCATCCGACAGATGGAGAACTCTTTTCGGGAACACCGCGATGTGGCCTATTACGCCGACAAACTGTGCCTGACGCCGAAATACCTCTCGCAAATGGTAAAGAAAGCTACCGGGCGCACCGCCGGACAATGGATCGACTACCGCGTGATTCTGGAGGCCAAAACCCTGCTGCAAGCCACCGACATGACCGTCCAGCAGATCTCCCAGGAACTGAACTTTCCCAACCAGTCCTTTTTCGGCAAATACTTCAAGAACCTCACCGGAATTTCACCCCAGAAATACCGAAAAGGATGATCTGCCGAAGCGAAGATGCTTCGGTTTTTTTTTGCCTCTCCCGGCCCGGAAACACTTCCCGCCTATTTCTTGAAAATAAAATAAACCGCCCCGATCAGACACAGAAAGCCCATCAGGTGGTTGAGCCGCAAGTGCTCGTTCTTGAAAAACAGGAGCATAAAGACGGTGAAGACCGTCAGGGTGATCACCTCCTGGATGACCTTGAGTTCCACCAGCGAAAAAGGCCCTCCGGTCTCCTTGTACCCCAAACGATTGGCCGGTACCATAAAGCAGTACTCCAGCAGGGCGATGCTCCAACTGATCAGCACCACCGCCCACAAGCCGAGTTTCGAAAACCAGGGCGTCTGAGCCATTCGCAAATGGCCATACCAGGCAATGGTCATAAACGTATTGGAACACAAGAGCAGGAGAATGGTAAGCAGCGATCTGGACATGATTTTTTCCTCATTTTTTCCGGTTCGCAAAGTTACAAAACAAGCCCGTTCGATCGTCTCCCCGCCCAATAAAAGATTTCTTCCGTGCCCGTGACGTTTTACCCCCTGCGGTTTCCCCCTCCGGAGGAAGAGCTATTCCAACGTTATATATAACTTTTATTTATTAAATAGCAGAAATTATCATTCGTTTTATTTATAACAAACCCTTACCTTTGCGCCCTGAAAAAAAACGACACCGACATGAGAAAACTCTTGAGAGAAAAGTGGAGACGGATCGTCTTTTTGATCCTGATGAGCCTGTGTATCATCCCGGACACCGACATGCAACCCATCCTTTCACCCGCCCTGGCGCTCTTCGCCGGGATCGTCGTGGCCAATACGATGGGCAATCCGTTCGAGAAACTGAGCCGGGAAGCGGTAAAAACCCTGCTGAAAATCGCCATCGTGGGCCTGGGCTTCGGCATCCACGCCGACAAGGCCATGCAAGCCGGCGGAAAAGGTGTCCTGCTGACCGTCTTCAGCATCGCCCTCACCCTGACCCTGGGGGCATTCCTGGGACGGAAGCTGACCGTGGACAAAAAGACCTCGTACCTGATCGCCAGCGGAACGGCTATCTGCGGAGGCAGTGCCATTGCAGCCGTCAGCCCGCTGGTAAAGGCCGATGACAGCCAGATAAGCCTGGCTCTGGGCACGGTATTTATCCTCAATGCCGCCGCTCTGTTCATCTTCCCGCCCATCGGACAGGCCCTGGGCCTCTCGCAAGTGGAATTCGGAACCTGGGCCGCCATCGCCATCCACGACACGAGTTCGGTGGTGGGGGCGGCAGCGGCTTACGGACCGCAGGCCGAAGCGACGGCCACGACTTTGAAACTGGCCCGGGCGCTGTGGATCATCCCGCTGTCCATCTACACCCTCTGGGCGTTCAAGAGCAAGGGAGGGAAGATCAAAATCCCGTACTTCATCCTGCTGTTCGTGGTGGCCATCGGGATCAATACGTGGTTCCCATCCCTGGCTCCGCTCTACTCGGGCATCGGGATTGCGGCACACCAGATCCTGATCCTTACGCTCTTTCTCATCGGCGCAGGGCTGTCGCGCCACACGCTGAAAAACGTGGGCATCCGGCCGCTCCTGCTGGGGATAAGCCTGTGGGTAGTGGTCTCGGTAGTTTCCCTGACGGCGATCCTATGCTTCTAACAGCGGTGTAAACCGCCGTGCGTGCAAGCAAAAGGCCGGAGGCAATGCCTCCGGCCTTTTGCTTGCACGCACGGCTAAGGATCAATCCTTCTGGAAGAAAAATTCCAGAATATTACCCAAAAGCTCGGTCCGCTTGTCCTGTCCTTCGACTACCTCGATGGGGAATCCCAGCACCACCGTACGGTAATCATCGCCACGGTAAGCCACCGCTGCGCTGATGTTGTCGTCGGCATAACGCATCACGGTAAAGGCCTTGTCGCCCACCGGCACCAGACCATCGGGCGATTCCACGCTGTACACCTGCTCGTTCGGACGGGTACGGAACGTATAATGTCCCGCCAGAAAAGCATACGGAGACACGGCCGGCTCGACCTCGCCCGTGCTGGAAGCGCAATCGGTCATCCAGCGGAACTTGAGCACCTTGTTGGCAAATTCCTTGCCCTGCTTGTCCACCCAAGGGTTGTCCCACAGGTCGCTGGCTACATACGCGCCGCTGACCAGGATATTGCCCCCGGCAGCCGTATAGTCGGCGATGGCCTGCTGCATCGCAGGGGAGAAGGCTTCAAAATCTACCCGGTCTTCGGTGTGGCCCAACATGCTGCGGCGCTGCTTGCCCAGGATCAGATCGACTGCCGGGTAGTCCTTCATGTCCACCGAGCCGTTTTCCACCGCTTCGTTGCTGGCCGAGACGAACGAATACCCCAGTTGGGCCAAGGAACGTCCGTGAACCGCCGGATAGTCGAACGTGTTGCCGGCTACCACCTTCGTCTCATAATCGCCGTCGGATGCGCCGAATCCGGCCGAGTCGTCATCCATCCAGGGAATGGTGCGACGGAACTCGTGCATCGGTCCAATGTAGGAAATATCCTCCTTGTACGGCACGCCGCTGTCGCGGAAATCCAGGAATCCGGCATACGTACTGTCGCGCGAGGCAAAACTTTCGGGAGCGCTCACCCGATCGAAACCATTGACAATGAGCACGGTTCCCTTTTCGTTCTGGGCACGCATCGCTGCCAGAATCTCGCTGTCGAAGCTCTCTCCGCCCTTGTTCACCGCCGTTACCTTGTAGGAATACAGCTGTCCCGGAGCGATCGAAGCCGTGTAAACGGTATCTTCGACCAGCGTCCCATTGTCAAACGCCCCATCCCCCACGCGGGTATAGACGATGTACGCATCGGGCATGGCCGTGGGTTCGAGCGTATCGGCTACCGGGCTCCAGCGCAGGCGTACCTGATCGTTCCCGGCAAATTCCACCGAGAAATTGTCCACTGGAAGGGGTTGCACCACATACGGGCGGCCGTCGCGGGCGCTGAGGAACTTGAGCATTCCCTTGTAAATAGCACGCGAGACGACAAAGCGGAAACGCGGATCCAGTCCATACCGCATGTCGGCAAAATTCTGGTGAGAGAGCAGCTCCAAGAGCATCGAAGGCACCTCCGGGATACGCGACTCGGCGTAATTTCCGTTCATCAGTTGCCGGCGGGTAAAGTCCGGAGCGCACTGCGCCCGCACGTCGCCGATGATCTGGGTCTGTACCAGGTCGGCCAAATCGCGGTTGTCGTAACGGGAGCCGCCGTTTGCAAACTCCGCCTTGCCGTTCGACTTCAGAGTATAGATGGACAGGGCTCCCACGATCGTATTGTCTTTCTTGGTACCGGCATCCGAATGGAAAGCAAAGGAAAGATCGACCGGAATGTTCAGTCCCTTCGCACCGGGATTTACCGACGAACCGCCTGCCAGGTAATTCACCCAACGGGGACGACCCGCATAGTCATCGGTATAATCCTGTCCCTGATAAGCGGCATATACCGAGTCGGGCACACCGGCCCACTGCATAAAATAACGCGCTCCTTCCGTAAAACGGGGATAACCGCTCACGATCGGCTCCGGAGTGAGGCCCATCTCCGCCATCCGACGCGCATCGCCTGCCAGGAGCGAGGTATCAGCCGGCACCGTGCGGGCGATGTTGCCCATACCGCCGCCTATCTTGATTCCGTCGGCCGTTACCACCGAACCGGCATGGGCACTGCGGTTGGTCAGTTCCACCCGGCCGCTGCGACCCTTGTCGAAGTCGAACTTGCCGAGGTAAACCCACGTACCGCCGCCCATCTTCTGGTTGACCCGGAAGGAGGTCTTTCCTCCCTTGTGGTAAACGGTGTACAGGGCATCGTCCGTGCTCTTGGGCAGCGTTTTGTACGATACGTACACGGCATAGGTACCTTCCTTTTCAAATTCGGGCTGCCATACCGCTACGCTTTCCTTTCCCTTGGTAAGGGTGGCTACTTCCCGGTAGGTTCCCATCTCGAAAGGATTTTCCCCGTCCACGTAGTACTCCTTGGGATCGGCAAAGCCCACGCCTTGACCGGCCTGCCAAGCGTATTCGCCGTTCTTTTCATAATATCCGGATACCGTAGCGTCGTTGTCCGATATGATCTCCTCGATCTGCCAGTCCCGCTCGCGCGGCAACAGCACCACCGCTCCGGCGCGTTCGAGCATCGGCACCAGGAAGGGCAGGACAAAACTCTGGGTGAAGACATCCTCCACCGTCTGGAAGATCCGCGCCCGCTGCCATTCCCACCGCAGCAGTTTCTGCTCGTAATAGTACCCGTGACTCTGCCACATGGCGATATGGCGGCCGTAAAGTCCCTCGGTCGGAGTAAAGGCCCGGTCCTGGGGAGCCACCAGCGGGGTCGGGATGTTTTTGAGTTTTACCGTTTTCTTGCGCGTGTTCTGCTCCCGGTAATAACGCGGGATGAGTTCGTTGATCTCCTTTCCCTCGCTCACGGCGCGCAGACGGTACGAGGAAAGTCCGGCCGGGAGGCTGTCCTTGAGGATCGCGTAAATATCGGCGCAGACGTCTTCCCGCATGGGATACTGAGCCAATACCGGGTTGTAATACAGCGTGATCTGCCCCCCGGACACCGCGAGCGAATCCAGGCGCACACGCCCCACGTAATAATTGTGCGTCCCCTGACGGGCGCGGCAATACGCGGTAAGCGTATCGTCCTTTGCCTTGAAAAACGCGGTATCCACCGGCGTCTGGGCCTGTCCTTGCAAGAAGGAGACCCCGCCCAGCAAGGCGCAAAGTACAAATTTGATGTTCATGATAAGGAAGTATTTTGTTTTCAAGATTTTCTACCTCAAAAGCACAAGCGGTTACAAATGTAGCCAACTTTTGCCGATATTCTTTCGCAAAAAGGCAATTTTGCACGCGAATTTTTCCCGACCCCGAGACATCCGAAACGCCCGAAAAAATACGTAACTTTGTTTTTCATGCTGGCAAAGGACATCATCGGCAACCAGGGCGTCCGCGCCCTGCTGGAAAGCTCCGCCGAACGGGGACGGGTGGCGCATGCACAGCTGTTCGTCGCTCCCGAAGGGGTCGGCGTGTTGCCCATTGCCATCGCGTACGCCGCACGGGTGCTGGGCATCGAACCAGACAAGGCGCTCACGCATCCGGACCTGCATTTCGCCTTTCCGGTCAATACCACCCGGGAGATAAAGAAATCCCCGGTGAGCGACGACTTCCTCGAATCCTGGCGGCGGTTCGTCCGCGAAATGCCCTATGGGGAACTCCCCGACTGGTACGCCTTGCTGGAGATCGAGAACAAACAGGGCCTCATCGGCAAGGAGGAAGCGGAATCCATTGCCAAAAAACTCTCGTTCAAGTCCTTCTCCGGAGGGTATCGGGCGATGATCATCTGGCATGCCGAAAAAATGAACCCCACGGCGGCCAACAAACTGCTCAAACTCATCGAAGAGCCTGCCGAAAACACCCTGATCCTGCTCACTACCGACGACCCTTCGGCCATCCTGCCTACGATCGCCTCGCGCACCCAGCGGATCGACCTGCGCCGGATCTCCGAACGGGACATCGCCCGGGAATTGGTCGAACGCTACCAGGCTTCGCCCGCAGCTGCGGAAAACGCCGCGCGAAGTGCACAAGGAAGCATGGGACGCGCCCTCAAACTGCTGCGCGAGGGCGGACACGCCGGTATCTTTCCGGAGATGTTCGTCCGGTTCGTCCGCTCGGCTTTCATGGCCAAGAAAAAAACCGCCGAACTCAACCGTCTGCTCGAATGGGCCGACCGCATGGCCGCCCTTTCCCGGGAGCAGCAAAAACAATTCCTGCAATACTGCTGCGAGGTATTCCGCCAAGGACTGATGTACAACTACGGAGCCTCGGCCCTGGTCTATCCCCAGGAATTTGCCGATGGGTTCAACTTCGAGAGCTTCGCCGGCTACGTGCACGGGCGCAACATCGCCGACATTTACCGGGAACTCGACCGGGCGCAATACCACATCGAGCGCAATGCCAATTCGAAACTCGTATTCTTTTCCACCGCGGTAAACCTCACGCGGTACCTGCACACCAAACCGATATAATTGACTATTTTCCTCATCCGAACATGGACGAAAACATCCTGATAAAAAACGCAAAAATCGTAGATGAAGGCTCGATCGTCGAGGGCGACGTATTGATCCGCAAAGGCATCATCGAACGGATCGACCCCTCGATCAGCCTGCCGGTGGGCACGCGCCTGATCCTGGCCGACAACCAATACCTGCTCCCCGGAGCCATCGACACGCACGTACACTTCCGCGATCCCGGACTGACGGACAAGGCCGATTTCGCTACCGAATCTGCCGCAGCCGTCGCAGGCGGGGTTACCTCGGTGATCGACATGCCCAATACTCTTCCCCCGACACTCACCCCGGAACTGCTGGAAGAAAAGTTCGGCATCGCGGCTCAGAAATCGTCGGTCAATTACTCCTTTATGATCGGAGCCAGCGAAAGCAACCTGGAGGACATCCTCCGCGCCGACCCGGCGCGGGTAGCCGCCGTCAAGGTGTTCTTCGGTTCCTCGACGGGGGACATGGCGCTCAAGGACCCCGAGGCCATCGAACGTTTGTTCGTTTCCTCGCCCCTGCTCATCGCCGCGCATTGCGAAGACGATGCCCGGATCGCCGAAAACCTGGCCAAAGCCCGGGAAGAATTCGGGGAAGACATTCCCCCGGCGATGCACGCCCGGATCCGCGACGAGGAGGCCTGCCTGCGAAGCTCCTCGGCAGCGATCGATCTGGCTAAAAAGACCGGCGCACGCCTGCACCTGCTGCACGTAAGTTCGGCCTGCGAGCTGAACCAACTCTCGAGCATGAAACCCGGTTCGTACAAAAAGATCACGGCCGAGGTCTGCACACACCACTTGTTTTTCGACGAGCGGGACTACGCTACCTTGGGCAACCTGATCAAGGTAAACCCTTCGGTAAAATCGGAAAAAGACCGGCAGGCCCTGTGGGAGGCGCTACTCTCGGGGCGGATCGATACGATCGGTTCGGACCACGCCCCGCATACGGCCGAAGAAAAAGCGCGCCCGTACCTCCGGTGCCCTTCCGGAGGACCGATGATCCAGCACACCCTTCCGGCCATGCTCTCCGAGGTGGTCAAGGGACATATTACCCTGGAACAGGTAGTGGAAAAGATGTGCCACAATCCGGCGCGGATCTTCCAGATCGAACGGCGGGGCTTCCTGCGGGAAGGGTATTTCGGCGATGCAGTGCTGGTGGAGTTCAACAGCCCTTGGCGCGTGCGTCGCGAGTCCTTGAAATACAAGTGCGGTTGGTCGGCCTTCGAAGGGCGGATGTTCCCGGCACGGATCACCCACACCCTGGTCGGAGGACAAGTCGCCTACGCCGAAGGCAAACTGTATCCCGTCACCTCGCCCGCAGCCCTGACCTTTGAACGATAAACCGACCGAACTATGTCCGTTTCAAAATTTTACCGTAACTTTGCACGCGTATTTCTCCTGCTGCTGCTCTCGGCGGCAGCCGTGGGATGCAAGTACCGGTACATCGAAAAACCGGAACGCCTGCTCTCCCCCGAAGAGATGTCCGAGGTCATCTGCGAACTGGCCTACCTGAATGTCGTGGAAGAACAAGGAGCTTTCGAGCAGGACTCGGTCCTGGCCAAAATCGGCAAGAAAGCCTTTGTCCAGAAACTGTACGAGCAGTACGGCATCGACAAACAGATCCTCCGGCAGAACAACGAGTACTACATGGAGAACAACAAACTGTACGTAAAGATCTATTCCGACGCACTCAACCGGCTGAACATCCGTTTGGGCGAAGAGGAAAAAAAGCAGGAAACCCCTGAAGAACTCACCAACCCCAACGGTTGGGTGCTATGACGACAAGAAGAAATATGGCTCTCGGCGAAAAGCTCTACCACGCAAAAGTTCTCCTGTTCGGAGAATACGGCATCATCAAGGATGCTATGGGGCTGTCCATCCCGTACGATTTCTACAAGGGAGCTTTGGTCCTGCCCGAAGGCGAGCCCGATGCGACGGCCCGCCAATCCAATGAGCACATCGCCCGCTTTGCCCAATACCTGGAAACCCTCCAGCAAGACCCCACCTTCGAAGCACACATCGACACCGAATCCCTCCGCCGGGATGTCGAAGCAGGCCTTTATTTCGACTCGAGCATTCCGCTGGGCTACGGAGTAGGCAGCTCGGGCGCCTTGGTAGCGGCCATCTACGAACGGTACGCCTCTCCCCGCAAGAAACCCGAGGAACTCACCACGGGGGACATCGTCCGCCTGAAAGGGATCCTGGGACAGATGGAGAGTTTCTTCCACGGACACAGTTCGGGGCTCGATCCGCTGATCTGCTACATGAACCTGCCGATCCTGGTGCGCCCTCACGGGGCGATCGATCCGGTGGGGATCCCGGCCTCGAACGCACAGGGCACCGGGGCGATCTTCCTGCTGGATTCCGGGATGCAACACGCTACTGGAAAGCTGATCGACATCTTTTTCGAGAAGATGAAAAACGAAGGCTTCCGCAAGATGCTGCGCGAGGAATTCGGCGCACTCAACGATGCCTGCATCCAGGCTTTTATCGAAGGACGGAAAAAGAGCCTGCTGGAAAACGTGCGGGCACTCTCGCAGGTGGTCCTGACGCATTTTTCCCCGATGATCCCCCGCAGCCTGCGCAAGATATGGCTCGACGGACTCCAAACGGACACCTACTACCTGAAACTGTGCGGAGCCGGCGGCGGCGGTTTCGTACTGGGATTTACCGACGATTACCGCAAAGCAGCCCGTATGCTTCGGGGATACGCCACGCAGCCGATCTACCGTTTCTGATCCTATGGACCGGGCGAGGAACTCCCACCGCAGCCCCCGCGGGGAATCCCGCATGACGATCCTGGCCAAGATCGTCAGCCTGTTGTCCCTTACCCGGGTGTACAACATCGCTCTGATCGCCGCCGCGCAATACCTCAGTTGCATCTTTTTCTTCACCTCCCGACCGCCGGACTTTTCGGTGCTCACCGACCCGCATTTTTTCGTACTGGTGGTCTGCACGTGGATGACGATCGCCGCCGGATACATCATCAACTTCTTCTACGACAAGAACAAGGACCTGGTCAACAGTCCTGTCAAAAGCCGGATCGACGGGTTCGTCTCCCAAGCGACCACCTTGAAGCTGTACTTGACGCTCAATGCCCTGGCCGTAGCGGCCAGCCTGTACGTCTCGCTGCGTTCGGGGGTGTTCTTCGCGGGATTCGCCTTCCTGCTGTGGTTTTACTCGCACAAACTGAAAAAAATCCCCCTCGTATCCAACCTTTCGCTGGCCGCCGTAGCCATCGTCCCGCTTTTCGCCGTCTTTTTCTACCGGAAGATCGTCGACATCCAGGTGGTAGTGTCGCACGGATTGTTCCTGTTTTTCCTACTGGTAGCCATGAGCCTGCTGAACGACTTGAACAACCGCCGGGGCGATGCCGTGTTCGGATACCGGACCCTTCCCGTAGTCTGGGGCGAACGGGCGGCGGCTCCCCGGCGGCCAGCGCAGCGGCGGCCGTACTGGCCGCCGCTGCCGCTTGCACCGCCGCTGTGCTGGTCTTCGAGCGGGGAAACGCTTTTTTTCTCTACTTTCTCGTGGCAGGTGCCGGACTTCTCTGCGGGACGGTCGCTTTGCTGGTTCTGCCCGCAGACAGGACCTTTCGTACGATCCTGGTAGGAATAAAGCTGTTGATCCTTGTCGGGCTGCTGTGCATTCCGCTTCGGGTCGTCCCGTTGTAGTGTTAAAAATTTTCCAATATTTGTAACCTGCCTCCTTTTTCTGCGTATAGTATAATGTTGCGGAGTTCCAAACCCTCCCGACAAACGATACTTCATGAGACAGCTTAAAATCACCAAACAGGTTACCAACCGCGAAACCGCTTCGCTGGACAAATACCTTCAGGAGATCGGAAAAGTAGGTCTGATCTCGGCCGACGAAGAGGTCGAACTGGCGCAAAAGATCAAGGCCGGCGACCAGAAAGCGCTGGACAAACTCACCAAAGCCAACCTGCGTTTCGTCGTGTCGGTAGCCAAGCAATACCAAAACCAGGGGCTTACCCTCCCCGACCTGATCAACGAGGGCAACCTGGGACTGATCA
>ERZ827181.3548-NODE-3548-length-10961-cov-21.747662_pt1 | contig 10961 bp, 5 predicted proteins | sample MGYA00519778_ERZ827181 | MGnify/ENA primary metagenome ERZ827181 (study PRJEB31778, sample SAMEA3449273) | human gut metagenome | biome: human gut; feature: human-associated habitat; material: faeces | place: United Kingdom | collected 2010/2012 ...
ACCGTGGGTGCCCTTTCAGGGGGTACGGTTGCGGGGGAAACCCGCAGGAAGGGGGATACAATATTCACTATCAAAGAGAGGGGAGTGTTGCCCCTCCTTCCCTTTGAACGCTTGGCTGAGCGGCGCGTGACACCCCTCCACGGCGCACGCTTATTCGGAGTGCCGTCCTTGCGTCGTCAGGTGTTTTGTTGTGCGGCTTCCGCGTTGTCCGAAACGGGCGGTGCGCTTTCGGTAATTTTCGGGACGTATTTTTTGCGACGTTTGAGCTTCACGGGGCGCAGCCGCGGGGTGCGCGGTATGTGCATTTCGAGTCCTTTGGGTTTGTCTGCAAACGAGAGCAGGGCGGGGAGCACGAATATGACAAGTATTGCGCTTATAAGCGCGCCGCGTGCGATGAGGAAGGTCATTTCCTGTATGACGAGGTTGGACGACACCGCGAAGATGCTGAAACACGCTCCCGCCATAATGAGTGCGGACGTGATGACCGACATCACGGAGCTCGTGGTCGCAAGGTATGCCGCTTGTCTCGGCTCGAAGCGCTTGCGCAGCGAGCGAAATTTCGTCGTGATGAGGATTGCGTAGTCCACGGTTGCCCCCAGCTGCACGGCGGTGATGACGAGGTAGGACATAAAGTTTATCGTCCCGCCCGTGAAGATGTATTGCATTATGAGGTTTATCCAGATGCCAAACTCTATGAGCGCGACGAGCAGCACGGGGAATTTTATGCCGCCGAGGGTGAAGATGAGGATGACGAGTATTGCGACTATTGATATGACCGTGACGAGGTTGTAGTCGCCCGGGGTCACCGCCGCGAAGTCGTACGCTCCCTGCGTATAACCGGTGAAGTAACAGCGCATTCCCGTGTCGCCGAATATCTCGTTCGCGATTGCTTTGACCTCATCCAGAATGTCGAAGCTGGTCTGGCTTTCAAAGTCGATTGCGGGGTTTATGCCCACGGTATACATCGTATAACCCCCGTTTACGTAACTTTGGAACATTGCCATCTGGTCCTGCATCTCGCCGAATTGTCCCGCAAGTTCGATAAGTTCCGCGAGTGTGATGTCGGGCAGAATCTTTCTCACCGCATCCAACATTGCCGTGAAGTCAATGGTGTCGGCGTTCATAAGAGGAAGCACGTCGCTGACGAGCATAAAGACCTGTTCCAACGTCAGGGAAAGCCCTCCGACGGAAATCACCGTGCCTTCGGGTATCATAACGTACATCCCGAGTTTGTAGGAAAGTTTGTTCAGCGTAACGCCGTCCGCTTCCACCGTTTCTGCACCGAGTTCGTTCAGCCTGCGCACGAATTCGTAGTTTTCGTCTATGTAATAGACGTGGTTGCCGTTTTCGTCGAGCAGCGGATTGCCGTTTTCGTCCACGCGCTCGTTGGGGACGATAATCATAACCTGATTGCCGAGTTCCTTGGCGGTGGAATAGTTCCACATCTGGTCGTCGCTGTACGATGACGTGTCGGGCTCGGGCATAAAGCGCACATATGTATAGCTCAACGTCAGCGAACCTATAAGCGCGGGGATGAAGAGCACGGCAAACACCAGCGACACCCAGCCGCGGTCGCGTATGCTGCGTTTTACGGGGGCGCGGAAGTGGAAATCGAGACACTTGTGCTGGGTCTTGACCCTTGCCTTGTCCAGCATCAGCATAAGGCAGGGTTGGAGCAGTACGACCGTGACGAGAGAGCAGATTATCCCTTTCGCGAGCGAAAGCCCGAGGTCGGTGCCTATCTCGAACTGCATACACATAAGCGCGAGGAAGCCGACCACCGTGGTCAGCGCGCTGGAAGCGACCGCTTTTGCCGATTTCGGAATCGCGGCGGCAAGCGCCTGCTTGGGGTCGCAGGTGGTGCGCAGCTCGCTGCGGTATTGGTGGAGCAGGAATATCGCATAGTCCATACTCAGCCCCAGCTGCAATATCGCAGTCACGGCAAACGTAATCATCGACGTTGACGGGAAGATTGCGTTTGTGCCGAGGTTGATGATGATGGACACCGCGAGTGTGAGTATCAAAATGAGCGGCTCCATCAGCGAATTGGTCGTGAACGCGAGTATGAGCAGCACCACGACGCCCGCGGCAATCAGGTATATCCACAGTTCGTCGAACACGGTCTCGTAGAGCGCGTTCGCCTGTTCCGTCATCCCGCTTATCGCGTAATTGCCGTCGCCCGCCACTTCGGACAGAATGTCTTCGATTTCGCCGAACACGCGGATTGCTTCCTGCGAGGAAGGCGGATATTCCAGGGTGACCAGCAGCGCCCAGTTGCACTTTACTCCGTTGTTGTAGGCGAATTCGCCGTCCGTCACCGTCACCGCGCCCTTGTCTATGGCGTCGGTGAAAATGTTGTACATTTGGAGAAAGTCCGCGTTGTCGGGAGAGTATACGCCGAGTTCGAGCAGCATTTCCATATACTGCGCCCAGATGGCGTTTGTCACTCCGTCGAGTTCGAGAATTTCCTCCGCCGCTCTCGAAATCTCGTCGCGCGTTGCGGTCACGCCTATTTCCACGTCGCCGTGTATGTTGAAGGTTTCGGAAAGGAATTCGTAGCCCTTGCTGGTTTCGTAATCGTCCGGAAGATAGGAGGTCAGGTCATAATTGACCCTGTTTATCATAGTGGGCAGGAAAATGACGGAAACCACTAAAAGTGCGATGAACACCGCAAGAATGACGTAACGATACTTGACTATCCATTTCCCCATTTTTTCACCTGTCCGAGAAATTTGCGAAAAGCAAAATGAGCGCAGAGCGCTCATTTCGGAAAGAGTGCGGCGATGCCGTTTTACGCGGTTCGCGCGCACGCCCGTCCGCCTATCGCTCGATTATATTTTCCGACAAATATTATCATAAGTCAATAAGCAGACGGGGTCGGGATGTCGTTTTTCTCCGTGCGGCAGAGAAGAGAAGTTTTATTCTTCCGCTTGTGCAGCCGCCTTTTTCTTTTTGCGCACCAGCACCACCGCCGTCACCGCGCCTGCGACGAGTATGACCGCCGCAATAGGCACGAGTATCTTGACCAGCAGCATATCGTCGGAAGGCTCGTTGTATATTGCGGAAAGCGTGCCGTCATCAGCGACGGTGTAGCCGGTGAAGGTGAGAGTGTCGCCGCGCACGGAAACTTTGGCGAAAGTCTGCTCGGCAAGAGTGGAGAGTACGCTGAGCTCTGCGTCGAACTTGCCCTCGATTTCGGGGTTGGACACATATTCGTAGAACTTGGTGCCGATTGTGCCGAGAGTGACGTACATCACGCCACTGCCGTCCGCGGACATCGTGACGGTGCCGCCGTCGTTCGAAGCGCGGCTGACCGCATTGCCTTCTCCGTCAAGGCATTCCGTGACGGTGTAGGTGTGGTCGTGTCCCGCGAAGACGATGTCCACGCCGTATTCGTAGAAGAGAGGCACAAGCTGTTCGCGCATTGCCGCGACGTCGCCGTCGAAGGAGTGGGAGCCGCCGGAGTAGAGGCTCTTGTGCATCAGGACAAACGTCCATTTTGCGTCGCTGTTTGCTTCCAAATCGGCTTTCAGCCAATCGTATTGTGCGGTTGAAATGCCGGTTGTGTTGTCTGCGTCATTCGTGTTGAGCACGATGATATGCGCCGTGGCATAGTCGAACGAGAAGTAAAGCCCGGTGTCCGTGTTCTGTGCGGGCAGGAAAGCGTCGTAGTAGTGGAAGGAGGAAAGTTTGCCGCCTTCGTCCTCGTGATTGCCCGCCGTCGAGATGGTGGAAGTGTTGCCGAAGAACTCGACGTTTTCGTTGAGCGCCCAACCCCATTGATTGAAATTGTCGCCGTTGTCCGCCATATCGCCCGCATTCAGTACAAAGTCGTATCCGCCCGCGTTTTGCATTATCGCGTCGATTGCTTCTGCGGATTCTTCGTACATCGACTGTATCATTCCCTGCATATCGGCAATCGCGATGAAGTCGAAGTCGGTCGTTGTTTCGGAAGGTGCGGAGGTGAAGGTGAAATCGTTTATGCCGAGATTTGCGCCGAGGTCAAACACTTTGGACACTTCGCCGTTTTGGTAGAGACCGCGCACAGCGTAGGTATATTCGGAGCCGAATGTGAGGTTTTCGAACACGGCGACCCAACGGTTTTTATAGATGACGCTGTTTGCGGGAGCTTCGTCGCGCTGACCCCACACGTATTCCGTGAAATTGCCGTCCTCGTCTTCCACGCCCGTTTCGGTGTGGGAGATGGTAAGCAGTCCGAGGTCTATGAGCGGAATATACTGCGCGTAAGTGCCGCCGGTGAGGGTGACGGAAGCATAAACGTCGCCCGCGCTCTCGGTTACCGTGCGATGGGCGGTGTCTTCGCTCGCATTGAGGTCGTCTTCCGTGATACTCACGGTGTAAGAATGCCCGTCGGAGTCCGTCAGCGTGACTTCGGCGCCTATTTCTTCGCTCGTATAGAACGACACCGCGAATTTGCCTCCGTTTTCATCCGACGGCAGGAAATTGGCGGTCAGGTGAGAGGGCAGTCTGCCGTTGTCCTGTGTGGGAGGATTGTATTTGTCATCGACGGGCAGGTCGCTGACATATGTCAGGGTTTCGGAATAGCCCTCGGCGTAACCTTCGTGCGGAGTGAGTATCATTTCTTTCGCGGGGTTGTTGCGGTCGGTGAGGTCGATTTCGTCGTCGGTCGCATACGCGATGACTATGTTTTTCGCTATGCCGCTCAGCCCCACATAGAAGCTGTCCGTAAGATAGGAGTTCAGCAGATTGTCCACACCCTCGTACAGCGTGTCGCCCGAAAGCTGGATGCCGAGAAGACTGCCGACTAAACCTTTTGCTACCGGCCATATCGTATTCATCGCCTCGGAGAGAACGAAGCGCTCTGCCGTAACGCCTGTGGTGCCTTCCGCTTTTTTAATCTCTTCTACGATGGCGTCGTCGAGTTCGAAGCCGAGCACACTTTCAATCAAGGGCAGGAAGCGCGTTACAACGGACGGATTGTTGATTATCTGCACCAGAGCGTTCGTGAGAGAGAAGTTGGTTTGAGTCAAGTCGAGTTCGTAGTCGAACAGAGTTTTGAGGATGGAATCGTCGTCGTAATAAAGCGCGTCAAGCAGAATGCCGAAGAGGTCGCGGCCGAGTTGTCCGCTGTCGCATTTGGCGGCGAAATCGCGGAGCGCCGCGGTGTAGCGTGAGCGCCAGGTTTCGTCGTTCGGGTCAATGGTGCCGCCGTCAGCCGCAGAAGACGCGGACGCGGAGGACGTGCTTCCGAAGACTTCTTCCGTGGTGGGTTCGAGCCCCTCCGCGTGTGCCATCATAATGAACGAGAAAATCTGGGCGAGGGTGAGTTCCTGTCCCGAATCTCCGAATTTCAGATTGATGAGTTCCGCCGCGACGCTCTCGTTGACATAATCCATCAGATTTTCATAGGTGTTGCCGTCGGGGTAGACGTCGCCCGGATATAGGTCGTACGCGACGACATCTATTATGTATTCCAGCAGGCTGTCAAGCCCCATTGTGCTGCCGACAAGCCCCGCAATGTCGAGGTCGTCTATCGTGCGCATGGTGATAAAGTGGTCCACTATACGTTCGACGAGCTGTCCGTAGATATTTTCCGTGATGTAGTCGTTGTAGTTTTCGTAATCTCCGTCGTCGTTCATTCCGTCGAAGGAATCGAGCACGCGCAGGGAGGAGGTGAATTTCTCCCCGACTTTGCCGTCCGCAAGGTCATAGCGCGTGACGGACATATAGCGGCGGGGAGAGCCGTAGCTGACTATCGAACCCGTTTCTATGTCGTAGAAAGTACGCCCCGCGGCGTCGGTGTAGTATGCCACGTCGCTTGCGTGCATATGCCCTGAGAGCCCGTAGCGTATGCCCATTTCAAGGAAGGATTTGGCTATGTATTCCCAGTTGTAGAACACGAAGTCTTTCAGGATGTCGTCTTCCTGTTCGAAGTGGGGGAGAATGTTGAAATGATACGCGCCGATATAAGTGCGGTCGGGATTTGCCGCGGTCAGCCCTCTCATCCATTCCAGCAAATCTTCTTTAAGCCTGCCGCCCGTGATGTGGTTGTAGCCCGTGTCGGCATACACGGGTTCGCCTTTTGCGAACGCAGCGAGCACGTCTTCGGGGCTTGCCGCTTCCGTCGCGATTTTGCCGTCTTCCGTGCCGAGATAGAACGCCTTGACGTCTTCGGATATGAGGTTGTATTCCGCTTCGCTTATGCGCACGGGAACGACGTCTTCGGTGAGTTCGCGGTCCGTGCCGTCAAGCACGAAGAACGCAAAGTCGCTGTCAGCGATTTCGACGTAATAGCTCAACGCGTTGATATTTTTATCCGGAATATTCGGCTCTTTGTCAGGCTCTTTTCCGAAAAAGAGTTCGGTGTAGTCGCCGTAGTTGAAACCGTTCGCGAGACCCGCGAGGTTTTCGTTGTAATAGGTGAATGTGAGGTTGTCCGCGTTTGCCGACTCGACGTATCCGTCGGTGTCGGGGGCGAAAGCGTTCGTCGCGGAAGAGGACCAGTATTCCGCGGGGTAAATGTCGCAGAGGGTCTCATATGTCATATCGGGATAGCCGAGTCCCGCGAAAATGAGCGCAAACTGTGCGGACGTGACGACTTCCGCCTGATATTCCGAGCCGTCGTCGGGGTCGTACAGTTTGCCCGAACCGTTGTAAAGGTCGTGGTTGCCCTGGCTCACCAGCACCTGGAAATTTGCATATTTTCCGCCGAGGGCGCGCACTTGGTTCTGCAAATAGCGCAGACCGTTTGCGACGTCGATGAGCGCCGCGTGCTCGCCGTTCTTGGAGAGGTCGCCCGTCGCAAGCAGATAGACGGGCGCTTCGCCCTTCCTTGCGTCTTCGATGAACGCTTCGATGTGTGCCGTACCCACGGCGCCGCTTTCGATGACGAGTTTGGTGTCGCCCGTCGTGGAGTGATAAAAATCACTGTTTTCGTAATCCGCCGCGTCAGCAGAGTAGCAGTGCTCGGCGGGGAAATAGTGGATGTCGCTCACCTGACCGAAAGTTAAGGAAGAGTCTTCCGTGGCGAGCACGGAATTCTCTGCGGAAGCGGTCGCGGAAGTGCACGCGAACGCCAGGGTCAGGATGAGGATTGCCGCTAAAAACGCGGCAGGAAGGACTGTGCGCAGTCCGAGTCGGTTTTTCATAATATCCTCCTTATCATCTTCACCCGTAATGGGCGCGTCACGCGCCCGAAGATATATAATATAATAAACCCGCGCGGGTTGCGTTTCAAGAAACAATCGGGCGCGAATGTCGTTTATTTAACAATCGTCAAAACGGAAAAATTCCGCACAGCGGAGAAAATCCAACAATCCGCCGCGTTAGATTGCGGAAAACCGCGGAAAAATAATTACAATATCTCCCTCTTGCATAATTTGACGCGATATGGTATAATCTAATCACCGAAGAAATTCCTGCTATGCTCGTGATGGTGTTCTATTTTGAACCACAACATTTTATACGGGATAGCGCGTCCGTCTTGCGGATGTCAGGCCCCCTCGTCTAGGGGAAGGCAGAAGCAAGCGGCAGCTGTTGACCCACCCTGCACATGCAGGTTTATAAAATGACACCACACGGCATCGTGGGAGTTTCTCGTTTTAGGAGCACGTCGCCTCGGCGTTTCGATACCGCCGCGGCGTTTTTTTGTGCAAATACCGCCCGCGGCATTTGCGTATGCAGACATTGCCTGCGCGCTTTTCGCAATCGAGGTAAATAAAAAAGCAGCTTTTGCTGCCTTTTTTGGTACCCCTGTCGAGGTAAATAAAAAAAGCAGCTTCTGCTGCCTTTTTTGGTACCCTTGTTGAGGTAAATAAAAAAAGCAGCTTCTGCTGCCTTTTTTGGTACCCCTGTTGAGGTAAATAAAAAAAAGCAGCTTTTGCTGCCTTTTTTGGTACTCCTGTCGAGGTAAAGAAAAAAGCAGCTTTTGCTGCCTTTTTTTGGTACCCCTGTTGAGGTAAATAAAAAAGCAGCTTTTGCTGCCTTTTTTTGGTACCCCTGTCGAGGTAAATAAAAAAAAGCAGCTTTTGCTGCCTTTTTTGATACCCCTGTCGAGGTAAATAAAAAAAAGCAGCTTTTGCTGCCTTTTTTGGTACCCCTGTCGAGGTAAAGAAAAAAGCAGCTTTTGCTGCCTTTTTTGGTACCCCTGTTGAGGTAAAGAAAAAAAGCAGCCTCTGCTGCCTTTTTTGGTACCCCTGTTGAGGTAAAGAAAAAAAGCAGCTTTTGCTGCCTTTTTTGGTACCCTCATGGGGAATCGAACCCCAGATTCCGCCGTGAGAGGGCGACGTCTTAACCGCTTGACCATGAGGGCGTGCGTTTGCGGCGTGAGCCGTTTGCCTTGTGATAATAGCATAAAACGCGTACGGGTGCAAGCGGATTTGCGCCGTTTTTTCAAACATTTTATCCCGCGGTGTGCGGTTTTGCCGCCTCTTACGGCATTAAGACGGATAAACAGCACAATCAGAGGTTGAAGCGGCGGAAAATTTATGTTATTATATTAAAAATGCATTAAATGCCAAGAGGGATTATTATGATTTTTTCCAGACTTTCCGAGAAGAACAGAGTAATCGTCGGCGTGCTGCTGTTTGTCGCGGTGTTTGCCGCGCTTCTGATTGCGGCGTCGTTTACCGACCTCGAAGTGAGCAATTTGCTGACGGGCGGCGCGCTGGAAGAGGGCGAGTATCTTTCGCACGACGTTTTCGGCGTCGCGTTCGAGATATTCGGTTCTTCGCCGATTTACGTTATGGCGGGCATTTGCGTCGTGCTGCTTATGCTGTATGTCTGGCGCACTCTCAAACTCCGCCCGATGCGCGAAATTATATGCGTGATACTGCTCGCGGGTTCCGTCCTCGCGTTCTGGTTCTTCTTTGACGATATGTTCGGCTATATCGGCGAACACGCGCACGCGGAGGGCACTTATCTCGAAACCGCTATGACCGTCATTGCCGTGCTTTGCGCGCTTTTGACTTCCGCAGTCGTCACCGCGGCGTTTTACCGCATCAAGGACGAAACGCTGAAAAAGCTGATGAAATTCGTCATCGCATTCGTCATTATGGCGGTGATTGCGAACGTGCTCGTTATGATAATCAAAGAACCCGTCGGCAGAATGCGTTACCGTGCGATGAACAGCGACCTCGGACAGTCCCTCGGCGGGTTTGCGAATTTCCAGAACTGGTACGAGTCCCGCGGCGGACAGCCGGAAGAGTGGTCGGCGTATTTTGAGAGCGCATACGGTGTAACCGACGCGTTCAAATCCTTCCCGTCCGGGCACACCTGCGCGGCGGGTATGACTTATGCGCTCATTATGCTTCCCGACGTGCTCGGCATACGCAACAAAGACGTGCGCGCATTGTGCTGGATTTTCCCCGTCGCGTTCACCGCGGTGGTTGCGATAAGCCGTATCGTCGTGGGCGCGCACTTCTTCTCCGACGTGCTCTTCGGCGGAACGATTGCGTTCCTCTCAATGATGTTCGCGCGCGAAGCGATAATTTTCCGTTTCCGCCATTTCAGATGCTTCGGCAAAAACTATGTTCCCGCACCCGAAGAAGATGCGGAATTTGCCGCATAAAAACGTGCGGCGGAGCGTGCCGCGACAGCGGGCGCGCTTCTAGGACGCGGGGGTGAAGAGATGAAAAAGAAATTCAAAGTGCTGTTCGGCGTTATGCTGGGGCTGTTCGTGCTGATATTCGGCGTGAGCTGCTGCGTCATAGGCATTGCGGACTGCGACGTTGAAAAGAATTATTTCGCAGGGGAGGTCAACCCGTACATAGCCGAAACCACCGCAATGGTGTCGGCGCACCGCGCGGGGAGCATAGTCGCCCCCGAAAACACTCTCAACGCTTTCGAGCTCGGCATAGAAGAGGCGACGACGGGCGGGTATACGGTGGACATCTGGGAGTTCGACCTGCACATCACCAAGGACGGAGAGCTCATTCTGCTGCACGACCACACGCTTGACCGCACATCAAATTCCGAACAGGTGTTCGACGTGTCGGACGCGCGCCCCGAAGACTATACGCTTGCGCAGCTCAGACGTCTGAATATGGGCTACGATTTCGAGCTGAACGGGGAGTATCCTTTCCGCAATCTTTCGGAAGCGGAAATAACCGCACAGGGACTGCGTGTGTGCACGTTGGACGAAGTGCTGGATTATATGGCGTCGGATGAGGCGGTCGCCGCCGCTCCCGAAGAATACGGCAAATTCCGTTACGTCATCGAGATTAAGAACAGCGGCAAGCTCGGAGAACAGGCGGCGGACATCCTTTACGAAACCCTGAAAGAGCGCGGACTGCTCGGCGACGTCGTTTTCGGCACGTTCAATCAGAACGTCACCGATTACGTCGACGAAAATTATCCCGATATGCTGCGTTCTTCCTCTATATGCGAGGTGCTGGATTTCTGGTTTGCGTATCTTACGAATGCGGACCTCTCCAAGCGCGGAGTGGGTTATTGTGCGTTGCAGATACCTTACAGCAAGACGATAAGTTTCCTCGGCACGGAAGGGCTCATCGAGTATGCGCACAAATACAACATCGCCGTGCAGTACTGGACCATCAACGACGCCGATGACGTCGCATATCTCCAATCCATAGGCGCCGACTGTGTGATGTCCGACGACCCTGATATGTGCTACGACGTCCTGAAAGGCTGACTCGCGGTAAAAAACAATCCGCTCACGGCGTAAAGGAAACCCCGCTGATTACAGCGGGGTTTTATGGAGCTGGTGGGCGGATTCGAACCGCCGACCTATTCATTACGAGTGAATCGCTCTGCCTGCTGAGCCACACCAGCTTACCGTGCTTTCGGATTATAGCAAACCCCGAAGAAAAATGCAACCGATTTCGGGCATTTGTTCACTTCGTTGTCGGCCATTACGTTATTCTCGTGCGGGCGCGCGGCTAAAAATTGTGTGCGCTTTAATTTTTTTGGCTATGTCACAACAAACAGTTGATAAATAGCCATTTTTATAGGGGAGTATC
>ERZ827181.3552-NODE-3552-length-10947-cov-2.561605_pt1 | contig 10947 bp, 8 predicted proteins | sample MGYA00519778_ERZ827181 | MGnify/ENA primary metagenome ERZ827181 (study PRJEB31778, sample SAMEA3449273) | human gut metagenome | biome: human gut; feature: human-associated habitat; material: faeces | place: United Kingdom | collected 2010/2012 ...
GCGGCTGAGGACGACGTCGCAGGTATCCGGGGAGAGGCGTTTCGCCGCTTCGATGGCCTCGTCGAAGGCCAGATCCATGAATTTGATGCGGCAGCGCAGATCTTTGGCGACCTGTCTGAAAATCCGGGCATCGAGGCCCTTGTAGGGCGCGATGAGGGTCATTTGAAATTCGTACTGCGGGAGCATCTCTTTTCCCCGTGCGTCCTGCCTCGTTCCCCGGCGCCGGGATGTGAGGGGTAGGAACGCTTTTTGCTTATGGACGGGTGGCATCCGGGCCTGAGCCCGGTTTACAACATTCAACACAAAGGAACCTGTTATGCGATTCAAGACACTGTTTGCAGTATGCGCGCTTTTCGGCAGCCTGTTTCAGTCGTCGCCCTCCCTGTCCGAAACCCTCCGTACGGCATGGCTTGGCGAGCACGAGGCGTTTTTGACATGGTACGCAAAGGAAAAAGGCTGGGACAAGGAAGCCGGATTGGACATCATCATGCTCCGGTTCGATTCCGGCAAGAGCCTCATCGAAAACGTCAGGGCCTACGATTGGGCCATCGCCGGTTGCGGGGCGGTTCCAGCCATGCAGGCCACCATGAGCGATCAGGTGGAAGTGATTGCCATCGCCAACGACGAATCTTCGGCCAACATGATCCTGACCCGCCCCGACAGCCCGATCCTTGCGGAAAAGGGATTCAATCCCGATTTCCCGAATGTCTTCGGGACGCCCGAATCCGTCAAGGGCAAGCTCATCCTGTGCCCCAAAAAAACGTCGGCCCGCTATCTGCTCGACAAATGGCTCGCCGCGCTCGGGCTTGAGGAGAAGGACGTCAAGATCGAGGAACTGGAACCGACACCCGCCCTCGGCGCGTTCAAGAACGGGTACGGCGATATCCTCGCCGTCTGGTCGCCGTTCACCCGCGAAGCCGAAACGCTCGGGTTCAAAGTTGCGGCGCATTCGCAGGATTGCGGTGCAACGCAGCCCGTGCTCCTTGTCGCGGATCGCGCGTTCACGGAAAAGAATCCGGACGCCGTGCGTGCGTTTTTGAAAGTCTACCTGCGGGTTGTGGATGAGATCAAGGCGCAGGGCCCGGAAATATTGGCTCCAGCCTATGTCCGCTTCGCGGAGGCGTGGATGGGCAAAAAGTTTTCCGAGGCCGACCATTGCCGAACTGCGGGAACATCCCGTCTTTTCGCTGGAGGAGCAGCTTGCCCTGTTCGGGGAAGATGGGGAAAGCCCGCTGAAGGCATGGCTGGCCGAGATTGCGGCCTTTTCCGAGAAGATGAATCCCGACACGGCGCATCGGCACGCCACGCCCGAAGCCGTCTCGGACCGCTTCCTCAAGGCGCTCAAGTAATCCTCCGAAGACATGGGAAGAAGGCTTTTGCGGCGTTTCCGCAGAGGGCTTTCGGATGCGGCGATTCCGTTTCACCCGGCTTTCCGGCGCTTTTACCCGGAACCGGGTGAAACGGCAACAGAAACGCAATGGGGACTGCCTCTTTCCCGCTACACCAGCGTGAAAACGCCTCCCACCCTGGTCCAGGGGCGGGAGGCGTTTTCATGTGTGTGGCTCAATGGAAAAACTTTTCCCGTATAGGGAGGATGCCCCCGTTTCCCCGTTCGGAAAGGGAAAGATGGAAGTTACCGTCAAGGTTGAACGAGTAGCCGGCCCGTTTTCCCATCCGGAGAGGGAAAGAGCCCGGAGGGGCATTCCGGGCTCGGCGGGTCCGGATGGAAGGGGTTACTTCCAGAGGGGCTTGCCGCAGGCCTTCAGGTAGGCGTTGATGGTTTCCTTGCCACCTACGAAGTCGGCCATTTCAGGCCAGACCTTTTCCATCGCGGCCTTTTTCCACACGTCTTCGTCTTCCAGCTGCGAGACTTGGAGGCCGTTGTCGATGAGGTATTTCTTGGCCGCGTCAGCTTGCTCGATCTGGTACTTGAGCACTTTTTCCTGCGCGTACTTGCCCGCATCTATCAGCAGTTTCTGCATTTCGGGGGTCATCTTCTTGAAGACGCGCTCGCTGATGACCAGAGGCTGGAGCTGATAGGTGTAATGGACTTCGGTGAGGTATTTCTGGTTGGCTTCGTTGAACTTCATGGCCTTGAAGCCGATGTAGCCGTAGCACTGGCCGTCCACGACGCCCTGCTGGAGGGCGGTGAAGGTTTCGGCCCAGGAGATGGGGGTCGGGCTGCCGCCGAAGGCTTTATAAGCGGCGATCAGCACGGCGCTCTGGGGCACGCGGAACTTCAGGCCCTGCATGTCGGCCATTTTGGTGATGGGGCGCTTGGCATTGGAGATGTAGCGGAAGTCCGTATAGGTCCACGTAAGGATACGGAATCCTGATTTTGTGGCATAGCTGTTCAACAATTCCGCAGGAGCGCTGTTGGTGCCCGTTACCACTTCGTCGATGTTGGAGAACAGGTAGGGCAGGGTCAGCAGGCCGAGTTTTTTCTCGAAAGGCACGAGGTTGGCTATGCCGGCCATCGCCATGGGCAGCGTGCCTTTCTGCACGTTGCGGAGGCATTCGCTTTCGTCGCCGAGAGAGCCGCTGTAGAAGCACTGGATCTCGACGTCACCTTTCGTCTTTTCTTCGATGTATTCCTTAAAGGCATTGCCGACCACGCCCATTTCGGAATCTTCAGGATCACCAGCGGCGATTTTCAATGTCTGGCTCGGGGCAGCGGAGGCATAGCCGGTCGACAAGAGCAGGATCATAAGCAGCAGGGACAGGATCTTTGGGCATTTCATCGAGTTTCTCTTCCTTGATGTAAGGGGTTAGAGGCTTGCGACTCACCGTTGGATCATTTTCTTGATGTATCACCTCCCAGGGGAATCGCCGCAAATAATGGGCGACGGGTTGTTTGTGAACGAAAAGAATGTTGGTTTTTTGACATATTTCATGTAATTTCAATATGAAATAATATATATGAGTCAAAATTGATATTTTTATATAAATAAAAATAAAAAAATAGAGTATAGTTATATATAAAATATATGTAGTTATGATAAATACATATATTTTATAATATTTTAATGTAATTATGAATAGTAATGTGTAATTATATGGTATAATGAAGTATTTTTGTTGCTATAGATATATCAGATTTGTATAAGATTGTCTACAAGCGACATGATAAAAAAATGGCAAGGACGTCATACGTCCCTGAAATAGTGCTCATACATACGGGGCAATCCGCATGTAGGGCATGAGCGTGTGCGGCCCCCGAAGAGGATGTTGATCCGCTGAAAAAGAGAAAGGCCGCGGTGTGATCCGGTAAAATCGAGCTGGATATATGGGGACGGAGGGAGGAAAAGGGGAGGGCTAGGCAGCACCGCGTGGGGGCTGGCGTTTTCAGGGAAAAAATGTTCGTATGCTGACGGTTGCGCGTACGCCCGGAGAGGCGCTCCGCAGCCCTACGAACAACGCTTTCCGGCGTCCCGCGAAGGCCGCCGCACACGCATCAGGAGGGCAGGATGCCGTCTTACGAAGAAGTCCGTTACCATTTCAACCATCATGATCCGTTCGCCCGGCATATGGGCATCGAGCTCCTCGAAGTCGGGTCTGAGCATGGCGTGGCGATCATGCCGCTGGACGAGCGCCACCGCAACGGCATGGGCCACGCGCACGGCGGGGCCATTTTCGCGCTGGTGGACATGACGTTCGCCACGGTTTCCAATGCCGCCGGGCTCTATTGCGTCAACGCCCAGACGAACATTTCCTACCTCGAGCCGGGGCGCATCGGCCCCCTGCGCGGCGAAGCCCGCAAGATCCGCTCAGGCCGGAATTTGGGGACCTATGACGTCCGCATCACCGATTCGGACGGGACGCTGGTCGCCATCGCCACCGTCACCGGGTTTATGACCAAATACCCCATTCAGCAGAAAGACGCGTAGCGCTACAGAGGGTGCGCCGACAACGGAACAGCCCGTTCCCGAGCATGTGGGACGGGTTTTGTCGTGTCTGGCCTCCAGAAATGAAAAAGGCGGGGGTTCCCCGCCTTTTCCGGTTTGGCCGCCGTTGCGCGTTACTTGTGCTCTCCCATGCGGGGCTGGGCCTGATCCTGCCCGAGCTGGGAGTAGGCTTCGAGAAAATCCGCCGCGTTGACCGCTCCCGTGGCGAAGGACTTCATGGCTTCGTCGTGCAGCAGTTCCAGCACTTCGCGCTTGATGTCCACGTATTCGGGCATGGCCATCATGTCGAAGGTGCGCGGGCGGGGCAGGTTGACGTCCATGACCTTCTTGACCTGGCAAGGCTGATTCGTCAGCACGACCAGACGGTCGGCGAGGAAAATGCCTTCCTCCAGCTCGGAGGTGACGAACAGGTTGGTACCCCGGTGCTCCTCAAAAAGGCGCACGTAGTATTCCTGCATGAGGGCGCGGGTCATGGCGTCCAGACCGCGGAAGGGCTCGTCCATCATCATGACCTTCGGCTGGTTGATCATGGCGCGGACCAGTTCGGCGCGGCGCTGCATACCGCCCGAGAGCTGCGAGGGGTACTTGCTGCGGAAATCCTCGAGGCCGACCATTTCCAGCAGCTTCATGGTCGTGTTTTCAAGATCCTTGCCGCTCAGCTCGCCGCGCACGCGGGGGCCGTAGCTGACGTTTTCGAACACGGTCATCCACGGGAACAGCGCGGTTTCCTGAAACACCACCAGACGGTCGGGCCCGGGGCCGGAGACTTTCTCCCCGTCGATGAGGATGCTGCCCGCGTCGGGCGTCTCATAGCCCGCCAGCATGTTGATGAGCGCCGACTTGCCGCAGCCCGACGGCCCGATGAGGACGGTGAGCTTGCTTTTTTCCAGCGTGAAGGAACAATCCTTGATGACTTCCTTGTGCAGGGGGCCGATGCCGTAGCCTTTGCAGAGGTCGGCGATCTGCATTTCGCCGTATCCCATACCGATGTCGCTCATGATCGCCTCTCTTTAGAATGTACGCAGCCACGGGGTCATGCGGGCGCCCGCGAAGCGGATGATGGCCGAACAGACGTATCCGGCTATGCCGATGCTCATCATGCCGATGATGATGACCGGGAATTCGCCCGCAACGTAGGCGCTCCACGTCAGGTAGCCGAGGCCGGTGCGGCTGGCGATCATTTCGGCGGCGACCACGACGGCCCACGTCACGCCCATGCCGACGGTCATGCCGACGACGATGCTCGGAAGGCTGCCGGGAAGCAGGATGTGCCAGAACATGTCGGAACGCGAGGAACCGAGGGAGCGGGCGGCCCGCAGGTAGCGGGCGTCGATGCTGCGCACGCCGTCCACGATGTTGATCACGACGATGAAGAACGCCCCGAGGAAGGTCACGAAGACCATGCTCATTTCAGGGGTGGGCCAGAAGATGACCGCGACCGGAACCCACGCCAGCGGCGGAACCGGGCGCATGATTTCGAACACCGGATAGATGAGGCTGTGCGCCGTTTTGCTGGCCCCGAGGAGCAGGCCCAGCGGGATGCCGATGGCCTGCGCGAGGACGAAGCCGCCCACGATGCGCATCATGCTGTCGCGCCACGAGATCCAGTAGAAGGCGTCGGTAAGCTGCTTGCCCATGGAGCCGATGACGGACGAGGGCGCGGGGACGTTGCCGATGATAGGCACGTGCAGACGGGTGCAGATTTCCCAAACGACGGTGAATACGATGATGGATATGATGCCGCGCCGCGCGGTTGCGCTGCACAGGCTCTTTTTGATCGACGACATGGTAAGGGCTCCTTCGGTTACATTTCCCGTTCGCCGGCCTTGAAGGCCTTGAGGGCTTCCTCATGGACGGCGGAGATGCATTCTTCCTTCAGCCGCGTGTAGGTCGGCGAGGACAGCACGCGGAAGTCGCGGGGGCGGGGGATGTCCACGTCGAGGATCTTTTTGATGGTCGCGGGGCGGGTGGTCATGATGTAGACCTTGCTCCCGAGGAAGATGGCCTCTTCAAGGTCGTGCGTGATGAAGAACACGGTGGTCTTGCTCCTGTCGTACACCTGAAGCAGGAACTGGTGCACCACGGTCTTGGTCAGCGCGTCCATAGCCCGGAACGGTTCGTCGAGCAGGAGCACGCGGGGGTTGTTCATCATGGCCCGGGCGATTTCCACGCGGCGGCGCATACCCGAGGAGATTTCGCTCGGGTAGTTGTTCTCGATGCCCATGAGGCCCATTTGGCCGAGCATCTCCATGGCCTTGTCCTCCGCCTCTTCCTTGCTCATGGCCTTCTGGACGATGGGCCCGAAGGTGACGTTCTCAAGCACGGTGAACCACGGGAACAGCGCGCCGTTCTGGAAGACCACGATGCGGTCGGAGCCGGGCTGCGCCTGCTTGTCGGCGGAGCAGAGCACTTCGCCGTCGAGGAGGATTTCCCCGCTGCTGATGCTGTGGAAGCCCGCGATGGCGTTGAGGAGGGTTGTTTTGCCGCATCCCGAAGGGCCGACGACCACGCAGAACTCGCCGGGGGCGATGTCCATGGTGCAGCGGTCCACGGCAAGGACCTTGGTGCCGTCGGGATCGTATATCTTGCTGACGTTGTTGATCTGGATGTGCCCGCGCGTGGGCGTTTCGTTGCCGCTCATCGTACTTCCTCCCTGACCTTCCACTGCATGAGGCGGTTGCCTATCATACGGATGAGCAAGCTGCTCAACGAGCCGATGACGCCGAGCGTGATCATGGCGATGATGATCACGGGGTATTGCACCAGCATGAACGAGTTCCAGATGAGGTAGCCGAGGCCGTATTCGCCCGCGAGCATTTCGCCCGCGACCAGCGAGAACCACGCGTACCCCATGCTGATCTGAAGGCCGGTGAAGATGAACGGCATGGCGCCCGGCAGGATGACCTTGAAGAATACGTCGCGGGGCCGTGCGCCGAGTGAGCGGGCCGCGCGGAAATAGGATTCGTCGATGGACTCCACGCCGAGCAGGGTGTTGAGCACCGTGGCGAAGTAGGAACCGAGGAACGTCAGGAACACGATGGACGCCTCACGTCCGGGCCACATCAGGATCGCCAGCGGGACCCATGCCAGCATGGGGATGGGGCGCAGGGTTTCGAGCAGCGGGAAGGAGTAGTCCTTGAACGTCTTGTTCCAGCCCATGAACAGGCCGGTGGGCACGCCGAGGAGCGTGGCGAGCATGAAGGCTTGGAATACGCGCCAGACGCTGATGCCGATGTGGGCGTAATAGTCGCTGGTATAGATGGAGATCCCGTAGATGGGGTCTTTGGAGACCCATTCCTGGAAGCTGGCCACGGGGCCGGGGAGCTTTTCAAAATAGGGCAGCTGGAAATATTCCGTCGTCAGGTACCAGAAGAGTACGAAGGCCACCAGACCGAGCGCGTTCAGGTACGGGGTCGGACTCTTCAGCCAGAGTTTCGTATTCGCCAGCGTCACTTCCCAGGCGCTTGGGCCTTTGGTCGTCTGGCGTTGCATGATGGCTTGGCTCATGGGGTTCCCCTCGGGGTTGGGGTGGGGTTCAGCTTTGGGAAAAGCCTGTTTGAGGCGCAGGGGCTGAGACGCGGCCCTCAGGGGAGGGCCCGCCGCAAACGGTTTTCGTTGCGGTTCCGCTCCGGCGGGGAACGGAACCGCTGGGACCGGTTAGTTCTTGAAGGGGCAGTCGGCCGCCTTGGCACCCTTGATCACGCCGAGGGCGGCGTCGGGGCTGGCGGGAGCGTATCCGGCTTCCTTGAAGACTTCACGGGCGAGCGTGTCGTCGACGGTGCCGTCGGGGAGCTTTTCCATGCTGATGATCTTGGACTTGAAGAGGAAGGGCGCGACTTCAACGATGTTGGCGTTTTCACGGTCGCCGAAATAGAAGTTCTTCCATTCGCGGACGGGGTCGGAACTGTCGGAGGGGACGAGGCCGTAGATGGAGTACCACAGCACGTTCTTCGGGATGCCGGTGGCGTACTTGGAAACCATATTGATGACGTTTTCCCAGTTGGCGGGATCGAGCATGTAGCGCTGTGCTTCGAGTTCGGCGCGCAGGTAGCCCTTGGCCACGTCGCGGTGGTTCTTCACAAAGTCGGCGCGCATGTTCAGGATGCCGAGGTCGGGGTTGTCGCAGGCGCTGCCGTCGGCCACGATGCGGGCGGTGCCTTCGCCTACGTCAGTGGCGATACGGGACAGGGTGGGCTCCCACAGGGAGGCGGCGTCGATCTTGCCGATGCGGAAGTTGGTGGCGATGACTTCGATGGACTGGTTCAGGTATTCGCCCGGCTTCACGTTATACTTTTCAAAGAAACGGCGGAGGTACTGGTCGGACGCGCTGCCCTTGGGGGCGGCGATGATCTTGCCGTCGAGCCAGCGGGCGACTTCTTCGTTGCTCTTGAATTCGGGGGCGTCCTTGCGGACCACGACGAGCGAGCAGCGGGTGCCCTTGGACATGCCGAGGGTGGCGACCATCTTGATTTCCGCCTGCTTCGGCTTGGAGCAGAGGATGGTGGCGGGCATGACGCTCATATAGCCGACCTGCGCCTTGTTCGCCAGCATGTTGTTGGCGACGACGGTGCCTTGCAGGGCGGGCTGAAATTCGATTTCCGTACCGGCGGGGGTATACTTCTTCCAGAGCCCCAGTTCGGCGTTGACGATGGCCTGATAGGAGATGGTGTCATAGGGCTGGAAGCCGACGACGAACTTTTCCGCAGCGGCGGGGGAGGCGAGCAGACCGAGGGAGAGCGCGAGCGTTCCGAGAAGAGACTTGATCTTCATGGCTGTTTCCTGTCGTAAAGCGTCACAGTGTGGATGCGGGGCATCCGGGACGTACCGCGTTCTTCCGCCAGGCGGCCAGCCTGAGGCGAAGGGACGAGCGCCGAGAGACGGAGGCTTTGCGGAAAAGCCCGTCGGGCGGAACGGCACATCCGGACCGGAATCGACATGGGAAAACAAGGCGCGTGGAGGGAACGGCCCCCAAGAGGAGACGAAAGGCGGTTCCCGGTCCGCTAGGCGGACGCGGGGGGAGGCAGGGGAAAGGCGACGAGGCCGCGCCAAGAGGGGAGGAGGGCCGAGACGGCTTCACTGAGCCGGACAGGACGTTCCGGCTGAAGCATGGGGGAAAGTCCGCTCAGGGCAAAGGGCGGCTGAGAACCGCGGGTCTTCTTCTGAAACGATTTCTCGGCAGGCGCTGGGAGCTCGTCCGGCTGGCCTTTGAGCACAGCGGGCAGCCGGTTGTCCAGCAACTCGGCGGCGGGAGCCATTTCCGCATGGTGGGTGGGGCGTACGTTCAGTTCCCTTTCCGCTACCGCGAGCAACATCCCGCCCGCCGCGAACAGGAGCAACGCGGCGACCTGCACGAACACCGTGCGGAAAAGCGAGAGTCTTTCGGAAGCGTATCGCATACATCATTCCCTTGTTCAGAAGACGCCTGAACGGTTGGGCTGTATGGGGACTATGGACGCCTGTGCCTCAAAGGACTTTGTTCCTGTGAGAACAAGAGAGCACGTTTTTCGAGTAGGTGTCAATGGGCTTTGGCAGGCATATGCATAGGTTAGGAGCTTTAACGTACTCATTCTGAGAGGTATAAAAGCAATCGCGGCGCTTCACCATAAGGGGTATAAGGCATACGGATTATCAATCAAATCATATGAATAAAATGAGGTAACTTTTTGTATACATTCGACAAAAATTATTTACGAATTGGAAATTTTTTTGATCTGCCGTGCCGGCTGTATGGGGATTGGAATTATCATTTTATATTATACTGATATTTATAGTAAAACATTTTGTGAATAAAAAAGCGTGTGATCCCGCGAGCAGGTCCTGCCAGTTCTAATCCGTTTGGGTACGCGGAAATACAGCTTTCCGCACACCGCGAGGCGGCAAACATGGGTTGGGGGCCGCAAATGAAGGCGATTTGAAAAAAGAGAGCGGAGCACCGGAACGGGAAAGCCTTTCGTGTAGCCGAGGGAACGGGATTGGAACCCGCATATATGGGAGGCTAGTTGTATCACATATCCGCCAGCGCATGGCGGCGTACGGAACGCTGCCTGATTCATTATGGAACCTGCTGCATGTGAATGTGCTCTCATAGGGGAAGGCTCTTGGGCGGTTTCCCAAGAACCGCATGGAGAAACAGCCCTCCCTTGAGGCGGGAAGGCTGTCCGTTCATAGCGGAACACCCCGTCCGCGCTAAGCTTGTTCCTGGGTATCCGTTTGCTGCGGGTACAGCCACGTCTGGAGCATGGAACAGATCTGAGCGATGTCCACAGGCTTGCCCAAATGCCCATTCATACCGGAACACAGGGAGCGCTCGACGTCTTCCGCAAAGACGCTGGCGGACAGTGCGAAAATGGGGATGCTGGCGGCGTCTTCACGGGGCAGCGCACGGATGGTCCGGGCCGCGTCAAGGCCATCCATGATCGGCATTTGTATATCCATGAGGATCGCGGCGTATTCCCCCGGAGCGGAACGCTCAAACAGGTCCACGGCCACCTTGCCGTTCTCGGCGTGGACGACCCTCAGGTTTATGTAGCCAAGCAGATTTTCAAGGACTTCAGCATTCAATCCGTCATCTTCGGCAAGGAGGAGCGTCTCTCCACGGAAGAGGCAGCGCTCCTCCGCGTTTTCTCCGGCTGTATCGTGTTTTTCTGCCGTTTCGGTGCGCTCCAGAGGGATATCCACGGTGAAGCGCGTTCCCTTGCCCAGTTCGCTGTCCACAGCGATGGAGCCTCCCATCAAAGCAGTCAGGTTGCCGATAATGGCAAGCCCCAGCCCGCTCCCCGACCTTTTCCGCCGGGGGGCGGCATCTTGCTCGAAGGGGAGGAACATCCGTTTCTGGAAGGCATTGCTCATGCCGATCCCGTTGTCTGAGACGATGAAGCGCACAGCCTCCTGCCGCCCCGTACGCCGTAACGATTCGACGCGGAGGGTCACTTTCCCGTTTTCATCCACGAATTTAAGGGCGTTGGATAAAAGGTTCATCAGTATCTGCTTGAGCCGCATGGGATCGCCGACATACATCCGTCCGATGCGGGGATCGACGGAC
>ERZ827181.3579-NODE-3579-length-10838-cov-3.390429_pt1 | contig 10838 bp, 7 predicted proteins | sample MGYA00519778_ERZ827181 | MGnify/ENA primary metagenome ERZ827181 (study PRJEB31778, sample SAMEA3449273) | human gut metagenome | biome: human gut; feature: human-associated habitat; material: faeces | place: United Kingdom | collected 2010/2012 ...
TCACGCTCATATCCGTGCTACTCTGGCTGCTAAATATGGTCAGGAAATTGCCGATGGAGTATCCTGCTCCGGCCGAGAAGCCCATCGTATCCCCCGTACCTTGCGGGAGGGTGGGGTAGATGTACTGTCCGGCCACGGCTTGGCTCACGCGCTGCACCACGAGGTCCTTGTACGGCGAGGAACTGTAGTTGAATCCCGCGCGCAGGCTCACCGGAAACAACCGCACTTCAGCTCCCACACGGACCGTATGGGCGATCTGCATCTGGTCGGCGATGATCTGGTTCTCCGCTTCGAAGCCGCTGCTCTTGAAACGCATCTTGGAAAAGTCCTTCAGCATGTAGTCCACACTGACCATCCCGTACTGTCCCACTACGTAAGCCGCGCTGAAGGTCCACTCCGAGGGCGTTTTGAAGCTGTACGAGTTGGGGTAGTAGTAAGTCGGGTTTTCCGAACCCTCGTTGAGCGTCCCGTCGAAAAACTTGGCCCCCATCCCGTAGCTGTAATTTTCGTCGATGTAGAAACGGGTGGGCGATTTCCACGAGAATCCCAGCCGGAACGCATCGGTTACCCGGCCGATGATCCCCAGCGTCACGGAGCTACCCCAACCGGTCTGCGCCGAGAACCGGTCGTAATACAGGTTGGAAAGCCCTCCGAAGAGATAGGAATCGTTGGCCGTATAGCCGTATTCATCCATCTGGATGTTGTTGTTGTCCAGCTCCAGCGAATAGTAGTCGAACCCGATGCCCAGGTACACGCGGTTGTTCAGGTTCATACCGGCCGAGAAAGTCGCTACCGCCGAATATCCCGATGTGGTGATCCGGGCGATCTGGTCGATGTTCAGGTAGTCGGCCGAAGGAAAGATGTCGTTTCCTACGACCTCCAGCACGCCCAGATCCGTTGCCAAGCCGGTTACCGTGCCATTGACCCCGTCGATGGCATTGCGGAAAAAGCTCTCCACCAGCGAAGAGCCGATCGGCATGCCTTCGAACCAGTCGGTGATGGTGCGGTTGCGCCCTTCGACACTGAACTCGTTGTTGAAGTTGTGGCGGCGGCTGTAGTTGATCCCCACGTTGAACCCTGCGATGGAGGAGTATGGGTTGTCATTGGTGAACACGAAATTGGCCCCTCCTTGGAACAGGGAAAACTTGGAGTCAGTGCTTGTAGTCGCTTTACTGCCGTAAAAGGAGGTCGAGTTGTCGTACCATTCCGGCCCGAAGGTAACGCTCACTTCGCTTTTTACAGCCACGGCACCTCCCGCCGGGTTGATCTGGGTGGAAGACAACTCACCGCCCAGCGCTCCGAAAGCTCCTCCCATACCCATGAAACGGGGTGTCCCGTAGAGGATGGAGGAACGTTGGAGGTTGTAAATATCGTTCATGCTTTGCCCCGCCAGGGAACCTCCCAAGAGCAGGGCGGCAAAGCCGAGTGTAGTCTTGCTGAAAAGTCGTGATATTTTTTGCATAGCTTTTTTGATGGGTCTTTCTTCAGGTAATGTTTACCGCCGGCTGAATCCGCTCGACGAAGTTCCCCGCGAGGAACTCCCACTGCCGAATCCCGACGAGGAAGGGGAGGAGTAGCTCCGTGAGGACGAAGGCATGTCGTAATTGCGCGAAGAGGATGGCGAGTCGTATTCGCGCGAGGACGTGGGGCTCTCGTAGTGCCAAGGCGAGCTTTCATTGCGGGGCATGTACGAGGAGGAAGGCCGGCTGTAGCTCCGCGAGGAACTTCCCGAACTCGACCGATAGGAGGAGGAGGAACTACCTCCGCGGATGTTCTCATATCCCGAACGCTGCCCGTTGCGGATGGACGAGGAGGACGAACTGCCCCGATTGCCCGACGAGGAACTCTGTCCCGGTACGCGGATGGACGACCCGCTGCTGCCGGAGGAGGGGCGGCGTTTGTAGCCTTCGAAGCTGGTGGATGTGCCTTGCGAAGGGCGGTTCCCGTCCGACGGGTTGCGGATGCCGCCGGAGGTGCCTCCGGGGTTTTCCAAGCCCGTACCCGGTCTCCGGTCGTAGCTGGGCGTCGTATCGCCCGAGTAGCGGCGCGGAGGCCGCTCGGCCGGCGGCAGCGGCTTTCCGCCACCGGGACGGTTGGGCAGGTAGCCATGGTGCCACCACCAAGAATCATGCCAGTACCACGGGTCGTTCCAGTACGGGTGTCCCCAATGCCACCCCCAACCCCATGGATCGGGGCGGTACAACGGGCCGTACCAGGCCCACGGATCGTATCCCCACCAAGTATTCCACGGATAGGCGTAGGCGTAGTAATTGTACGGCCACATCCAGTACGGTTCGTAGAAATAGGTAGGATTGCCCATGGTGATGTTGAAACCCCACCACGGATTGTATGCGCCGAACCCGTATCCCAGAGCAAGGCTTACTTTCGGGATGGTAGGATCGTAGTCCACGTAGTACGTGTTGAGGATTTTTACCTCGCCCCCTTTCTTGTATTTGGCGGGCATGGTGCTCCAGTACGCCTGTTCGACGGGAGTCGTGTAATACGAAGAGCTGCCATCGTCATAGTATTCGTCTTGGTAATAAGACTCGTCGTAGTATCCGTCGTCGTAATAGGCATCCTGTTGGGCGTAGTAGCGGGCGCGTTCGGCCCGGTCGGCGTCCTTGGAAGCCGTATAGTATATGCCGTCCGATTCCCGGCTCATGGCCGGGATGTAGGTATAGCATCCCTGGATCGAGCTGCTCAAGACGGCCAACACGACTGCCATTTGGGTGTATCGTAGAATCCTTCTCATATTTTTTTGCCTCTTTAGATGATAAATAAGTAAATTTGCAGCTATCATTCCAAAAGTAGGGATTTTTTCCCGGATAATAAAAATAAATAAATGTGAAAAGGCCGTTAATGTCTGTGAAAGGCGTCTTTGCGGCCGGAAACAACGGAACGTTCTGAAAATCATGAGCAAAAAACTGACTCCCCGTGCGGAAGATTATTCGCGTTGGTACAACGAACTGGTGGTGCGCGCCGATCTGGCCGAACAGTCGGGCGTGCGCGGCTGTATGGTGATCAAGCCTTACGGATACGCCATCTGGGAAAAAATGCACGACTATCTGGACCGCCGTTTCAAGGAAACGGGACACCAGAACGCCTATTTCCCGATTTTTATCCCCAAGTCTTATTTCTCCAAGGAAGCACACCACGTGGACGGTTTCGCCAAGGAGTGCGCCGTGGTTACCCACTACCGCCTCAAGAATGCCGAGGACGGCAGCGGCATCGTGGTCGATCCCGAAGCACGGCTCGAGGAGGAGCTCATCGTCCGCCCAACCTCCGAAACCATCATTTGGGATACCTACCGCCGGTGGATCCATTCCTACCGCGACCTGCCCATCCTGGTCAACCAGTGGGCCAATGTAGTGCGGTGGGAGATGCGTACGCGCCTGTTCCTGCGCACGGCTGAGTTCCTCTGGCAGGAAGGCCACACCGCCCATGCCACCAAGGAAGAAGCCATCGAGGAAGCCCGGAAGATGCTGGACGTGTATGCCGATTTCGCCGAGAATGTCATGGCCGTCCCGGTGATCAAAGGATATAAAACCCCCACCGAACGTTTCGCAGGTGCGGAGGAGACGTATTGTATCGAAGCGATGATGCAGGACGGAAAGGCTCTCCAGGCCGGTACGTCGCACTTCCTGGGGCAGAACTTCGCCAAGGCTTTCGACGTGAAGTTCTCGGACAAGGACAACAACATGAGCTACGTCTGGGCTACTTCCTGGGGCGTATCCACCCGTCTGATGGGCGCGCTGATCATGACCCATTCGGACGACAGCGGACTGGTGTTGCCTCCCGCCCTCGCACCCATCGAGGTCGTGATGATGCCCATCTACAAGAACGACCAGGAGTATGCCGTACTGCGGGAAAAACTGCATGCCACGGCAGCTCAGCTGCGCGCTGCCGGTCTCAGCGTCAAGGTGGACGACGACGATAGCCAGAAACCCGGTTGGAAGTTCCACGAATACGAACTCAAGGGCGTGCCCGTACGCATGGTCCTCGGGCCGAAAGACCTCGAGAAAGGCCAGTTCGAAGTAGCGCGCCGCGATACGATGACCAAGGAATTCCTGCCGATGGACGGCATCGTGGAGGCCATCAAAGCACTCTTGGCCGATATTCAGAAGAACCTGTTCGACCGCGCCGCCAAGATGCGGGCCGACCGTACGTACCGGGTCGATACCTGGGACGAATTCGTCGATGTGATCGAAAATCGCGGCGGGTTTGCCCTAGCACACTGGGACGGCACGGCTCAGACCGAGGAAAAGATCAAGGAACTCACCAAGGCCACGATCCGGTGCATCCCGATGGACTTCGTCCCCGAGGAGGGCAAGGACATCCTCACCGGTGCTCCGTCCAAAGGCCGCGTGATCTTTGCCAAGGCGTATTGATCGATCCACTAGTCCGGTCCCCACAAAAATCCCCGTTTTCAAGCATGAAACGGGGACTTTTTTGTTTTCCGATACCAGGGGAACCCGGGGAGAGGAACTGCTCTCGTCCGCATCGCTCAGTCCGCTTCCCCGAGCCTCACGGCTTCTACCAAAGATCAAGCACCGGGGCACTTGTCTTGGGTGATGACCAGATGGTAAGTGTGTTTTTGGATAGCAGGGGTTGCGGTTCCGTCGTCAGTAAAGTTGTTGTACACGGTAACGGTAACATTGGCCGAACGAACCATCGTCGAGGACGTATTGGGTTCGAGGCGGAATCGCAGCGTGCCGCTGTCGCCCGAGCGATCCAGCGATAGCCATGTGGCGCTGCAAAAATAATCCTCGATCGGGTAACTCCACGTGATGGGAATGTTGGTATCGAGCATATCATCGCTCCAGCCCACTTCGAAGTATATCTCGTCGGCTTCACCTGCCGAAGTGGTGGTGAACGAGCAGAAAGCGATGCAGAGCGCCATCAGCCCCATCGCTTTTATCAGACGATTGTGCAAAAACTGTTTCATAGTACGTTGGGTTTTGGTGAATGATTCCGTAAACAAAAAGCTCCCGAAAAGGCGGACGAACTTTTTTGGAGGAAATCATGTAAGATTTCACTTGCTAAAATACGGCCTTACCGATGTGTTTTGCAAGTTAAATCTTACATAAGATGCGTTTTTAACCCTGCCTTTCGTGAAAAGCATCTGCGAACAAGCGATCGGGGCGGAGCCATTCGGCTCCGCCCCGATCGCTTGTTCGCCCGCTTGAATATGGAAACGGGATTTATTTGGCCACCAGCAGATTGCACCCTCTCACCTCGGCACCGTTCAAGCGACCCAATACCTCGAATCGCCCGTCGGGATGGATCGCCCCCAAGTCTTCGGTAGCGATGAAACAGCACGAATCGATGTTGGCCAGATCCACGATGTTGATCCCTCCGCGGGCCTGACACCCCTCTGGCAGGAGGGACAACGGATCGGTCGCATCGCGCAGCATCACGCGCATCCAGGGCGGGGTCGTGTACAGCCCCTCGCCCCGGGAGTAGGCCTGGGACAGGAGTTCGGTCATCCCGTATTCGGAGTGGATGTGCTCCACGCCGAATCCCTCCCGCAGGATCGCATGGAGTTGTTCCCGTGTCATCTCCTCCCGGCGTCCCTTCATCCCGCCGGTTTCCATCACGATGGCCTCCTCGGGCAGTTGCAGGCGGTATTTCTCCACGAAATCCAGCAGGGCGAACGACACCCCGAGCAGCAGGAAACGCTCGCCCCGGTCGGCCAACCGGTTGAGTTTGTCGTACAACTCCCGGTGCTGGTAGAGGTAAAAACCGCTTTCCGCATGGTCGCTCTGCCGGATAAAACCCTCGGCCATCTCGATGAGTGACGAGCCCTCCCGCTCCAGGTACGAAGGCAGCAGCGCCAGCACCGCCCGTCCCCGGATCGGACCGTAGTGAAGTTCCCACGAAGCGGTGAAACTCCTTCGGTAGTTCTCCAGACTCCGCACGTAATGCCGGCTTTGGGTCATCCCGGTCGTACCGCTGGACAGGAAAACCGCCTGAGGCTCGAAGTCCCCGCATGTTACCCGGTGTGTCTTGAAAAAACCGATGGGCAAAAACGGGATGTCTTCCACCTGTTCTACTTCCTCGGGCGAGCGTCCCAATGCCTCGAGATAGCGGCGGTACACAGCATTTTCCCGGCTCTGGTAGCGGAAGGCTTCCAGGGCCATGCGTTTCCACCCTTGGCCGTCTTCTGCGGTCAGGGCGACTGCCCGGCGGACAAAATCTTCAGTATCCATCTTTTTTCGTTCTTTCCTCCGGCAAAGGTACGGCGCAAACCGAGTATTTTTGTACTTTTACGCTTCGATAACCATCAAAACCGCATTGAAAAAAATGAACCTGAAAAAGATTTTCGCTTTTTCCGCCCTCGCCCTGACGCTCCTCTCGTGCGACCGCTACAAAGACCTCCCGGACGGTATCTACGCCTCCATCCAACCCGAAAAAGGCAAGGAAATCCTCGTGCGCCTTTACTACAAGGAAGTCCCGATGACCACCGGCAATTTCGTTGCCCTAGCCGAAGGCACCATGCAGGGCCAGATCAATCCCGCCTACAAAGGCAAACGCTTTTACGATTCGCTCACCTTCCACCGGGTGGAGCCCGGCTTTGTCATCCAGAGCGGCGACCCCACCGGTACCGGTGCCGGTGATCCCGGATATTTCTTCCCGGTAGAACTGGTCGATACCATCAAACACGCCCCCGGGGTCATCGCCATGGCCAATGCCAATCCCACTACCAACGGCTCGCAGTTCTACATTACGATGGGGGAAACGCCCCATCTGGACGGAGGCCGCTTTACCGTATTCGGTCGTCTGGTTCGCCCCGAGGAAGACATGGAGCGGGTAGAAGCCATCCGCCAGGGCGATCGCATCAAACGGGTAGAGATCATCCGCAAGGGCGCCGAAGCCCAGCAGTGGGACGCTTATAAAGCCTTCGAGGAAAACCTTCCCAAGGTGCAGGCCGCTTACCAGGCGCGTGTGCAGGAAGCCCTCGACGCCTTTTTCAAGGATGCTCAGGTAACCAAGAGCGGACTGAAGATCGTTACGGTCGAGAAAGGCCAGGGACGTCCCTATCGGAAAGGCCAGACCGCCCGGGTGGAATACGTCGGCAAGTTCGAGGACGGCACCATGTTCGACTCCTCCAGCTTCCAGGGCGAACCCCTGCAGTTTGTCGTCGGCTCGGGTCGGGTGATCAAAGGCATGGACGAAGCCGTTTCGCTCCTGCCGGCTGGCAGCAAGGCCGTGGTATGGATCCCTTCCGAACTGGCCTATGGCGACCGCGACATGGGACGGATCAAACCCAATACCAACCTCGTCTTCGAACTCCACATCCTCGAACCTGAAAAATAACCAAAGATAGCTCGTTCAACGATGGAACAAGAAAAACTACCCGAAGGGATCTACGCCCGCCTGACCACCACCAAAGGAGAGATACTCCTCCGTCTGGAGTACGAAAAAGTCCCGGTAACGGTGTCCAACTTCATCGGTCTGGCCGAAGGCACGATCCCCAATGCACACAAGAAAGCCGGTGAGCCGTATTACGACGGCTTGACCTTTCACCGGGTCATCCGCGACTTCATGATCCAGGGTGGCGACCCCACCGGCACGGGAGCCGGAGGCCCCGGTTACCGCTTTGCCGACGAATTCGATGACAGCCTGCGGCACGACGGCCCCGGAGTGCTCTCGATGGCCAATGCCGGCCCCGGCACCAACGGCTCGCAGTTCTTCATCACCCACGTAGCCACCCCTTGGCTGGACGATCACCACACGGTATTCGGCCGGGTGGTTCGCGGACAGGAAGTGGTGGATGCCATCGCCCAGGGCGATAAGATGGAACGGGTGGAGATCCTGCGCGAAGGAGACAAAGCGCGCCGCTTCGACGCCCCGGCCGTTTTTGCCCGTGCCGAGGAGCTGGCCCGCGAACGCGCCCGGGAACTGATGAAAAAGATGGACGCCCAACTGGACAAACTGGCCGAAGGCTTTGAGAAAACGCCCAGCGGTTTGCGCATCCGGGTCGATCGTCCCGGCAGCGGCGAAAAGATCAAGGCCGGGCAGATTGCCACGGTACACTACACCGGGATGTTCCCCGACGGGCGGGTGTTCGACTCGTCCGTGCGTCGCGGCCAGCCCTTCGACCTGCCGGTAGGGGCCGGGCGTGTCATTGCCGGCTGGGACGAAGCACTCCAGCTCATGTCCAAGGGAGAAAAGGCCACCATCGTGTTGCCTCCCCACTTGGCTTACGGCAGTGCCGGAGCAGGCGGCGTAATCCCGCCGAACGCCATCCTGAAATTCGAGATCGAAGTCCTCGATGTAAAATAATCCACGAGTGCGTGCGGGGCGGAAACCGCCCCGCACGCTTTTATTTTTTCCTTCCCGTTTGTTTTTTCTGCGCAAAAGGGGAAAACCGCCGAAAAGAGCCGAAAAGAGCAGGGGAGGGGTAGCCTCGTTTCCTGTCCCGTCCACCGGGGAAGGAAAAGCTGAAAATGACGAAAAAACGACAACTAAAAAACTTGATGAACATGAAAATCGAACGATGGTTTCTTTTCGCTTTGCTGTGGGTGGGAAGCCTGCTGACGGCCTTCGCCCAGCCCGCACAACAGTATGTAACGGTCACCGCCTCGCCGGATCACGCCGATTGGGTATATCGGGTGGGCGAGCAGGCGCAGTTTACCCTCTATGCCCTCAAGGACAATGAAATGTTGCCCGGCGTGGTGATCGACTACCAGTACGGTCCCGAAAAACTCGCCCCCGTATTCAAAGGCCAGGTAACCACCGACCGCAATGGCCAGGCCAAGATCAAAGTCCCCGGAGCGAAGGCCCCCGGATTTATCACCGTCCGCGTCTCCACCCAGTACGAAGGAACCACTTACTCGGGATACACCACCATCGGTTTTGAGCCCGAAAAGATCCTTCCCACCACGACCCTTCCGGACGATTTCACCGAATTTTGGGAGGACGCCAAAGCTCAGGCCGCCAAAGTGCCGATGGAGGTAAAGATACGCCGCGACGATAACCAGAGCACCGATTGGGCCGACGTGTACTACGTGCGCATCCAGAGCTACCGCAAGGGCAATTACGTATATGGCGTGCTCACCGTACCGAAGGGCGAAGGGCCGTTCCCGGGCGTGTTGCGTCTGCCGGGAGCCGCCGTACGTGCCTTCTCGGGGCCGAACAGCCTGGCTGCCGAAGGAATGGTCGTGCTGGAGATCGGTATCCACGGCATCCCGGTGGATCAGGATCGGGAGATCTATTCGGCCCTTCAGAGCGGGTCGCTGGCCGGTTATGCCACTATGGGGCTCGAAAGCCGCAATACGTTCTACTACAAACGCGTGTACATGGGCTGCCTGCGGGCGATCGACTACCTGTGCTCGCTCGACAGCGTGGACGAAAACCGCATTGCCGTTTACGGCGGCAGTCAGGGGGGTATGCTGTCCATCGTTACTGCCGCGCTGGATTCCCGGGTGAAGTACATGGTGTGCCAGTTCCCCGCTTTCTGCGACGTAACGGGGTATTACAACGGCCGCGCCGGCGGTTGGCCGCACCTGTTCATTAACCGCAACGAAACGGCGATCCAGGAAAAGATCAACACTTCGAAATACTTCGATACGGTCAATTTCGCCCGGTTTGTCCGCATCCCCGGATTCTACACCTGGGGATTCAACGACCTGACGTGCTGCCCCACCTCGACCTTCTCGGCCTACAACGTGATCGATGCACCGAAAGAGCTCCGTTTGGCGCTCGACTCCGGGCACTGGACCTATCCCTGGCAAGTGCGCGCCGGGATCGACTGGCTGAAGGAAAAGTTCGGTATCGCCGAAGTTGAAGAAGAATAAAATACCTCTTTCCCTTGTCGGGTAAGCGAGCGGGGGCGGAGCCAAATGGCTTCGCCCCCCGCTCGCTTACCCGACAAGGCTAATGGCCCGCCGCCGCCTCGCGCAGCAGCCGCATCCGGTCGACCTTTCCCGTAGAAGTTCGGGGAAAAAGCGGCACGAACACCACCTGACGCGGCCGACGATAAGGATCGAACGCCTCGCGCATCCGCACCTCCAGGTCGGGAAAATCCGCCGCGCACCCCTCGACAAAGAGCACCTGCCGCTCGCCCAACCTCTCGTCGGGCACCCCGCCCACGAGGAACCTCCCCGCCGGAAGCATCCCGGCCAGGACCTCTTCGGTATCCTCGGGGAAAATCTTGATCCCCCCGGAATTGATCACCGTATCGGCCCGTCCCCGCCACAGGAAATGCCGCTGGTCGAGCAGCACCGCCCGGTCGCGGGTCATCACCCGTTCCCCCGCCACTGCCGGCGCATCGATCACCAGGCAGCCTTCCCCCGAAAGGGAAAAGCACACCCCATCGAGTGCCGTGTAAGCCTTCTCTCCCGAAGGGTACAGCTCCCGCACCGCCACATGGGTTACCGTCTCGGTCATCGCATAGGACTGGTAGATCGCCGTCTCGGGCAGGCGGCATTCGGCCAACCGGCCCAGAAAAGCCTCCGACACCGCGCCGCCCCCCACCAGCACCTTCCGGATGCGGGACAGCGCCTCCACACTCTCATAGAGTTGCAAGGGCACCAGCGCCGCAAAGTCGAACCGCCCCTCCACCTGCTCCAAAGGCCGGGAAGACGGCACCACCGCCCGCAAATCCCACCCCGCAGTCAAAGCCCGTACCAGCATCATCCGCCCGGCGATATAAGCAATGGGCAAGCACAGCAGCGCGCGCGTATCCTCCCCCAAGTCGAAACGCCGGCATGTCATCCGTGCGCTGGCCACCATGCGGCTTTTTTCGATCTCCATCGTCTTGGGTACCCCCGTCGAACCCGAAGTATGGCAGCGGATCGTCCGCCCAGTGTCGAGGCACCGGTACAGGAAATCGG
>ERZ827181.3584-NODE-3584-length-10813-cov-3.133017_pt1 | contig 10813 bp, 6 predicted proteins | sample MGYA00519778_ERZ827181 | MGnify/ENA primary metagenome ERZ827181 (study PRJEB31778, sample SAMEA3449273) | human gut metagenome | biome: human gut; feature: human-associated habitat; material: faeces | place: United Kingdom | collected 2010/2012 ...
GCCGTAATTATTGTTTTCTGAGGCTTTCGAGGAAAGGCCGGAAAGAAGGATTCGCTTGTCTTTTTTTTGTCCTCTCCTTGCCTTATGGGTTATCGGTTTATGATTAAAAAGTAGAATAATGATTCAGACTGTATTGAAAAGAGATGGCCGTGTAGTTGGCTTTAATGAGGAGAAAATCGTTGCTGCAGTGAGAAGAGCGATGCTGCATACTGATAAAGGAGAAGATATGCAATTGGCACATGAAATTGCCGATCGTATCGCTTGCCGGGGACAGGAGCAGATGAGTGTCGAAGATATTCAAAACTGTGTGGAAATCGAATTGATGAAGAGCCGCCGTAAAGATGTGGCTCAATTATATATTGCTTACCGGAATCAGCGTAGTGTGGCCCGTAAAGCGAAAACCCGGGATATCTTTTTGGAAATCATAGAGACGAAATCGAATGAGGTGACCCGGGAAAATGCCAATATGAATGCGGATACGCCTGCCGGGATGATGATGAAATTTTCCAGTGAGACGACCAAACCGTTCGTTGACGATTACCTGTTGAGCGAAGAGGTAAAAGAGGCGGTTGCCAACAATTACCTGCATATTCATGATAAAGATTATTATCCGACTAAAAGCTTGACCTGCGTACAACACCCGTTGGATCGCATCTTGAAATACGGGTTCTCCGCCGGTCATGGCGAATCACGTCCGGCTAAACGAATCGAAACCGCTAGTATCCTTGGCTGTATCTCTCTGGAGACCGCCCAAAACGAGATGCATGGCGGACAGGCGATACCGGCGTTCGATTTCTACCTAGCACCTTACGTACGTAATAGCTTTATCGAGGAAGTAAAGACCTTAGAGGATTTATACGGGCAGGATTTCTCCCACTTATATAATAAGCCTATCGACGATTACCTGACACAGACCTTGGATGGATTAAGCGGTGATAGACGGGTTATACAACATGCCATCAACCGCACGGTAAGCCGTGTACACCAATCGATGGAGGCTTTTATCCATAATATGAACACGATCCATTCCCGTGGAGGCAACCAAGTGGTATTCAGCTCCATCAATTATGGGACCGACACCTCGGCGGAAGGTCGTTGCATCATCCGGGAGTTATTAAAAAGTACTTACAGAGGCGTAGGTAACGGCGAGACCGCTATCTTCCCGATCCAGATATGGAAAAAGAAACGAGGCGTAAGCTATCTGCCGGAAGACCGCAACTACGATCTTTACCAATTGGCCTGCAAGGTCACCGCCCGTCGTTTCTTCCCGAACTTCTTGAATCTCGACGCGACCTTCAACCAAAGCGAGGATTGGAAAGCGGACGATCCTCAGCGCTATATCCACGAGGTAGCGACCATGGGATGCCGTACTCGTGTATTCGAGAATCGTTTCGGACCGAAGACTTCTATCGGACGAGGTAATCTCTCTTTCTCGACGATCAATATCGTGCGATTGGCTATCGAGTGCATGCAAGTGGAGAATAAGGAAGAGCGTATCGCCCTATTTTTCGCTAAACTGGATCATATGCTGGAACTTACGGCTCGTCAGTTGCATGAGCGTATGGAGTTCCAGAAAACCGCTTACGCGAAGCAATTCCCGTTGTTGATGTCTTCCTTGTGGTTAGGCTCGGAGAAGTTGAAACCCAACGATTCGATAGCCTCCGTTATCAACCAAGGCACCTTGGGTATCGGCTTTATCGGACTGGCCGAATGCTTGGTAGCCCTTACCGGGAAGCATCATGGCGAAGATGAGGATTCGCAAGCCTTAGGCATAAGGATCGTTACGTATATCCGGGATCGCGCCAACCAATTCTCGGAGCAATACCAACACAATTATAGCGTACTGGCAACTCCGGCTGAAGGCTTGTCCGGCAAGTTCACGGGAAAAGATCGTAAGAAGTTCGGATCGCTCCCCGGTATCACGGATCGGGATTATTATACGAACTCTAATCACGTCCCGGTATATTATAAGTGCAGTGCCCGTCATAAAGCCGAAGTGGAAGCTCCTTATCATGATTTGACTCGTGGTGGCCATATCTTTTACGTAGAGATGGATGGCGACGCTACCCATAACCCCGAAGCGATCATGCGTGTCGTGGATATGATGGATAAATACAATATCGGATACGGTTCCGTAAACCATAATCGTAACCGTTGCCTGGATTGCGGCTACGAGAACTCCACCCCGAATCTGGAAGCCTGCCCGAAATGCGGCAGCAAACACTTGGACAAACTTCAACGTATCACCGGTTACTTGGTAGGAACCACCGACCGTTGGAACAACGCCAAGCTATCCGAGCTGAACGACCGCATCACCCACAACTAATTTTCAATTGTCAATTGTCAATTTTCAATTACCATGTTGTCTATCATAGATATCATCGAAGATACCACCGTAGACGGTCCGGGATTCCGGACCGCCATCTATGCGGCGGGTTGCCCGAACAAATGCCCGGGTTGCCACAACCCCGAATCATGGGACATCCATAAAGGGAAGAAAGTAAGAACGGAAGAGATCGTGGAGAAAGTGCTGGCTGACGAGTTCGCCAACGTCACCTTCAGTGGTGGAGATCCCATGTTCCAGCCGGAAGGCTTCACCGAGGTAGCCAAGGCGATCAAGGAAAAAAGCCAAAAGACGATCTGGTGCTACACGGGATATAAATTCGAGGACCTGATAAAGAACCCGGCACAAGCCGCCTTATTATCCTATATCGACGTATTGGTAGATGGCCGCTACAAACAAACCCTTCGGGATGAGAGCCTTTTATTCCGGGGAAGCAGCAACCAACGGTTAATTGACGTACAAGCTTCTTTAAATAAAAAGGAAATCGTAACATACAAGTACAACCCTTTCATTTAAGGAAATTCTCCAATTATAACCCGGATATTAACAAGATTTCATACCTTTGTCCCGAATTGGTTCCGTTTCACCCAACCGGGGTTACGGATTAAATGGGAATCAGGTGTAATTCCTGAACAGTCCCGTTGCTGTGAAGCTCTATTTCAAACATTCCGGAAACACTTTCGCCACTGGTATATAAGGATATATATCGGGAAGGCTTTCGGGATGGGAGTCAGTCAGAAGACCTGCCAGTTAGGGAGAAGTCGTTCGCGAGGACAGAGCGGCTTGGTACGAATCATTTTCTAAACAGGTTTTAAATAATGGTGTTATCCTTTGCTAGAAAGGGATACCTCGCTTGCGTATTATCGATGCTGGCGATAGGTATGTCCCATGGACAAAGCAAACTCGACTCTATCCAACACTTGGACGAAGTTACGGTCACGGCCCGGAGTTTCAGCTTTAAAGAGGTAATTCCTTCCCAAAAACTATCGGGGAAAGAATTACAAAATTTGAACAGTCACACGGTAGCGGATGCTTTACGCTACTTCTCGGGTGTCCAATTGAAAGACTATGGGGGCGTAGGAGGTATCAAGACAGTAAATATCCGAAGTATGGGAACGAACCACATGGGTGTTTTCTACGACGGCATCGAATTAAGCAACGCGCAAAACGGACAAGTAGACCTTGGAATGTATTCCTTAGACAATATCGAGGAGATTTCTTTATACAATGGCCAGAAGAGCGATATTTTCCAATCCGCAAAAGATTTCGGTGCGGCCGGTACGCTTTATCTGCGTTCTCGTCGTCCTCGTTTCGAAGATGGAAAAACAACGAATATCCGTGCCACGATGAAAGTCGGTTCTTTCGACGTTATCAACCCCTCGGCGCTGTTTGAATATAAGATATCAGAAAACATAGCCGCCTCTTTCAGCGCCGAATGGTTAAGCGGAAGCGGTAAATACAAATTTCGTTACCGCCGTATCAACCCTGCCGGAGAGATCGCTTACGATACGACCGCCGTCCGGGAAAACGGGGATATCAACGCCACCCGCCTAGAGGCCGGATTGTATGGCAAGATGAGCGACGGTACTTGGAATCTTAAGTTCTACAACTACAATTCCGAACGAGGTATCCCGGGGGCTATCGTAAACAACGTATGGCGACGCGGCGAACGAGTATGGGATACGAACTCTTTCATGCAAGGCTCCTATATCAAAGAAATCAATAGTAAATTCAAGACACAGGTCAATGCGAAATACGCTTTCTACCGTACGCATTATGTGAACAACGACGACAAGCTGATTCATGTAGATAACCTGTATAAGCAACGGGAGATTTACCTATCTTCCGCTAATGTCTACTCCATCCTCTCGAACTGGGATGTCTCTGCTTCTTACGACTTGCAATGGAACAAGATGAACGCCGATATGTATGGATTCGTTTACCCGGAACGCTTCACCAACCTCCTTTCGGTCGCTACGGCGCTCCGGTTAGGAAAAGTAAAATTACAGGCCAGCGGACTGGCGACTTTTATCAACGACCGTGTAGAAGAAGGCCCCGCACCGAAAGCCCGGCAAATCCTTACACCCGCCGTATTCGCCTCCTACAAGCCGTTCGAGAAACAAGACTTTAATGTACGCGCTTTCTATAAACGGATCTTCCGTATGCCTACCTTCAACGATTTGTATTACGCCGATATGGGAAACTCCAAATTAAACCCGGAATACGTAACCCAATATGATGCCGGCTTCGCTTACACGAAAACATGGGAGAACTATCTTTTCTATCGCTTCAAGATACAGGCGGATGGTTATTACAACAAGGTGAAAGACAAGATCATCGCTTACCCCAAAGGCCAGCAGTTCCGTTGGACGATGCTGAATTTGGGTAAGGTAGAAATCAAAGGTATAGATGTCAGTACGGAAACGACCGTCAATCCGGTAAAAGATTTGTTCGTCACGCTACGCGTACAATACACCTATCAAAAGGCCCAAGACTTCACGGATCCCTCGGATACCTATTACGGAGATCAAATCCCTTATATCCCTTGGCATAGCGGCTCCGCCATCGCACAAGCCTCTTTCAAGGGATGGAACCTCAACTATAGTTTCATATATGTGGGAGAGCGGTATAACCAGCAGGAAAATATCAAATACAATTATACGCAACCGTGGTACACCAGCGACATCTCCTTGTCGAAAGATTTGAAATTCAAATTCGGACTTATCAAGGCTGCCGTAGAGGTAAACAACCTGTTAAGCCAAGACTACGACGTGATCCTGAATTATCCGATGCCGAAACGAAATTACAAAGTGTCTTTAACGATCGAGATATGAAAAGACATACATTATATATAATAGGTATCCTGATCGGTTGCGCTTTTTCATCCTGCCGTAAGATCGAGATCGTAGTTCCATCGGAATACGAGCTGGTCTCCGATGGTATCCACCCCGAGGCGAATCCTCAAGGGATGTATTTAGTGAACGAGGGGAATATGGGAAGCAATAAATGTACGCTGGATTATCTGGATTACGTGAACGGTTATTATATCCGTAACCTCTACTCGGAACGGAACCCAAACGTGGTCAAGGAGTTGGGCGATGTAGGCAATGATATCCAGATTTACGGAAGTAAGCTATATGTTGTAGTCAATTGTTCCCATAAAGTAGAAGTATTGGACGCCCGGACTTGTGAGCGGATCACGCAAATAGACATTCCTAACTGCCGGTACATCCGTTTTTACCGGGGAAACGCCTATGTAACCTCTTATGTCGGCCCCGTGCAAATCGACCCGAATGCTCCACAAGGAGCCGTATATCGGGTAGACACGACCAGCCTGAAAATAGACGCTAAAGTCATTGTCGGCTACCAGCCGGATGAATTAGAGATTTTGGGTGAATATATCTACGTAGTGAATTCCGGAGGCTATCGTGCCCCGGAGTACGACAATACGGTTTCCGTCATCGAACTAAACCGTTTCAAGCAAGTCCAAAAGATTCCGGTAGGGATCAATCTGCACCGTATCCGTGCGGATAAATACGGTAAATTATGGGTAACTTCTCGGGGAGATTACGATACGGTACATTCCAACCTGTATGTACTGGAAAAGCGAAAAGGATATAATGAGATGGTGGTTACCGATACCCTGAATATCCCTTGCTCCAACCTTTGCATCAGCGGAGATTCCCTCTTCTATTACAGTACGGAATGGAACGTGAATACGCAGAGTAACAGCATCTCGTACGGAATCATAGATGTCCGTACCAAAGAGGTGATCAGCACGAACTTTATCACCGACGGTAGCGAGAAAGACATTCGTATCCCATACGGGATCATGGTCCATCCCTATACGAAAGACATCTTCGTCACCGACGCCAAGAATTACGTATCCAGCGGAACCCTCTATTGCTACGATAAGAACGGGATACGGAAATGGGGCGTACGTACCGGGGATATCCCCGCCCATATGGTTTTCCTTTATAAATAGAACAGCGTTATGAGACAAGTTTTATATCTATTCATTTCAGGTTTCCTAGCATTTCTATCCTGTACCCAAGACAAGATACAGATGGTTAGCTTGGGTATCGATGATGTCTATTATCTGCCCCGCATGAAAACTTATCTACTCAGCCCGGCCTTTACCGGCGACGAGTATCGGTGGACACTTCACCGGAACGGGACGGACTCTCTCGTATCTACCGAACGTTCTTATATCTTCCTCGCAAAAGATACGGGCACCTATCAGATGACCTTCGAGATCATCGATAAGGAGACCCCCTATAAGCACGATTTTCGTTTCGAGGTGATGCAGGAGGAAATAGAATATAGCCCTTATTTATCCAAAGTGTACGACTTTTGTCCCGCACCGGGTCAGTTTGTCAATACGATGCCCGAATACGAGGAAGGCGATACGAAAGAAACCATACTGAAAAAGGTAGAGGAGAATATCTCCGGTACGAACGACGTGATGATCTCCCTCGGAGGATACGGAGGATATGTTATCTTTGGTTTCGATCATACGGTCATCAACGTCAAAGGGAAAAAGGACTTTATGATCCTCGGGAACTCTTTCTATTCCGACCTACCGGAGTATCAAGAGAAAAAGGGAGGCAGTTGCGAGCCCGGCATTGTCATGGTCTCTTTCGACACGAACCAGAACGGCTTACCGGACGACGAATGGTACGAGCTGGCCGGTAGCGAGTACTATAAACCGGAAACCGTCAAGAATTATCGTATTACCTATGATCGCCCGGATCCCGACAAGATTCCCGAGCCGGACATGAGCCAGCAATGGAGTGATGCCACCTATCTGTCGTGGAAGGATAACCAAGGCAATACCGGCTATTTGCCAAAAAACGTGTACCACACGCAGAGCTATTATCCGGAGTGGATCGAGGAGAGCACCTTGACTTTTACCGGAACCAGATTGAGGGATAACGCCACGGACGAAAGCGGTACAGGCAAATACTACGTGCTCTACTCCTATCCATGGGGATATGTAGATAACCACCCGAACGATTATCAAGATCTAAATAGCTTCGATATCGAATGGGCCGTAGATGCGGAAGGTAATAAAGTAGAATTACCCGGTATTGATTTTATCAAGGTGTACACGGCGGTAAACCAATATTGCGGTTGGATCGGGGAAACCTCGACAGAGATCATCCGTGCGCAGGATTTACACATCGTCCCCCCCTCCATCATCGTTCCAGATCCGGTAAGCGAGCAAATGAAATTACAATATGATCAAGCAATCCTAAAAATAAAAGGCTTATGAAAAAGACGATTACCTTATTTCTCTGTACGTTCGCCACGAGTGGCCTAATGGCCCAAGGCAACACCTCATGGATGGTCGCCGGCATAGATCCGGCCCAAATGAGGGATGTACCGTCACAATCTTCCATCCTGCGTTCTACGGATATGGATTACAGTCAGGGTACATTTATCGTAAACGAGGACTGGTACGGCCATCAGAACAGCACCGTCAATTTCCTCACCCATGATGGGGAATGGCACTATCGTGTCTTCCAGACCGAGAATCCGGGTCATGAGCTGGGATGTACCACGCAATTCGGTACCATCTATGGCGATAAATTCTACCTTGTCTCTAAGCAAGAGCGCGATCCCGGGGCAAAAATCACCGGAAGCCGATTTGCCGTATGCGATGCCAAGACCATGAAGGTGATCAAGGAGTTCAAATATATCGCCCAAAACGCCGAGGGTAAATCCATAGCCGATGGCCGCTCTTATCTTCCGGTAGACGAGCACAAAGGCTATATAGGAACCAGCAACGGTATCTGGATCTACGATAGCGATAAGATGACGATCGGCAAACAAATAGAAGGTTCCGGAAATCCGAACGCCGATGGATACGGTGAATTGTATTATGCCCAGATCGGAACCATGGTACGTGCCAACGACCTTGTCTTTGCCGTCCATCAACAATATGGTCTATTAATAATAGACCCGAAAACCGATAAAATTATCCGTACCATCGCCGCCCCGATCGAGAAAGAGACCGTAAAAGGGCAAGAGAAGGAGATTCAACGAGGCTTCGGCTCTATCGTTCAGTCCAAGGATGGTACACTTTGGATCAGCATGACCCAGAATACGGCCGGGGATGGTTCCGCCTTGGAATATATGCTAAACTTGAACCCCTATACCTTTAAGGTGGACACGGTAAAGATCCCGTTAAGCGAGACCATCGGTGTCGTTCCGAACTCTTGGTACGCATGGACCGCCGACGGTTTCTGCGCCAGTGCCAAAGAAAATAAGATTTACTGGAACGGACAACCGAAAGAAGGCAGTTGGTTCACGGGGTATCAAATCTGTGGGTATGATATTGACAAGAAGCAATTTTTCCAGCTAATCGACCTCCGAAAACAGGACTGGGATTGGCGCTTGTACGGAACCGGATTTCGCCTTAACCCAAAAACCGACGAGCTATACACCTTCTTGTATCATGAGTTCCAAGATCCTACGCACATGTTAGCTCGTATAAATAACAAAGGCAAAGTGGTACAAGAATATTCGATGATCGTCAACTATTGGTTCCCCGCTATCCCGGTTTTCCCGGATAACGCAGTACCTGTCGTTTCCTCCAGCTTCCCTTCTTCTATAAGTCTGACGGAAGACAAGCCTGTCTATAAACTTGCTCTAGGTAATATGGTTAGTGACGCAGACAATATGGATGCCGCCATCGTGAAATCAATCTCCTCCGTTACGCCCTCATCTCCTATCAGCGCAATTATTCGTAACGACTCATTAATTGTCAGTACTACTACCACGATCAATGAGGATCATAAGTCCACGATAACGATCCGCTTCAACTCCAATGGGAAGATCGTCACGAAAGACCTTCTTGTTAGCACGGGGAACCCTCCGACAAGCGTAGAAAAAGTCTCACGGCCAACACTTAATCTCTATCCCAATCCAGCGGTAAATACCATACAAATCAATATCGGCACAACCGCCACCGTAGAGATTTACACGACGAACGGTACTAGGGTCCAAAAAACGGCGATCAATCCGGGTGAATTTATTGACGTAAGCCATTTATCCCAAGGTCTCTATTTCATCCGTGTGATCACTGGAGAAAAGACAGAGACCGTAAGGATGATTAAGAAATAAAAAAAATTCCTTACCTTTGTGCCCGAATTGGTTTCGTAATGCCTATTCGGGCATACGGATTAAAAGGGAATCCGGTGAGAATCCGGAACAGTCCCGCTGCTGTGAAACTCCTTTAACATTCTAATACTACTTTCGCCACTGGCTCAAGGTAGTCGGGAAGGCATTAGGATGGGAGCTAGTCAGAAGACCTGCCATTCATTTAAGATTCATATCCTCGTGGGCTAGGATATAGAGTACAACATAAGAATTAAAAGAAATGATGACAGACAAGGAAGTATTGTTGTTACGGCGCAAATTGGATCTTTTGCTCCGTACGGGAAAATTATTGATGGAAAGTGCCGCTGACACGAATCGTATCGAGCGAAACATGAAACGAGTTGCCGCCTTTATGGGTATCCCCGAGGAGAAGTTGCATATCGATATCCGGTGGACCATGATCATGGTAAACGTAAGCGATGAGCGAAACTCATTCTCCAAATTCCAGAAATGCGAGAAGCATGGCATTAACATGACGACAATCTCACAGGTAAGCAAGCTTTCATGGCGGGCGATCGAGCAAGATTATTCCTTGGATAAATATGAGGAAGAACTGGAGAAGATCGTTCACCAACCCCGGAATTATACCCCTTATATCGTAGCTATCGGAGCGGGATTCGCATGCGGAGGATTCTGTAAGCTATTCGGATGCGACTGGATGGCATTCCTATTCGCTTCCATTTGCGCTTTCGTCGGGTTTAGGGTACGGGCCCGCTGTGTCGAGGCTGGACTTAACGTATATATGAGTATCGCCGCGGCCGCTTTCGTATCCACCTGCTTGGCATACGCATCCTCCTTCTCCGGGCTATCCGACACTCCTTATCATCCATTATTAGCCTGCGCTTTATTTATCGTGCCGGGCGTACCCTTGATTAACTTCGTGGATGATATGCTAGACAATCATTTGCTTGTCGGCATCACCCGGGCCTCCAATACGGTCATGATGGTAGCCGCCATGACTTTCGGTATCGCATTCGCCATGCGGGTACTTGTCATGAATGATGTCGAGATAGATCATAAGTTCAGTGAATTAAATATGGTTCCACATGACCCGTACTACATATATGCATTAGCGGCAGCTATCTCCGCCATAGGCTTCTCCATGATATTCAATATTCAACGCCGATTATTATGGGTGGTAGCCGTAGGAGGTATCATTGCGGTATGTACCCGTAACTTTGTGAACTTCGAATTAGGTTATGGTCCTGTGATCGGCTCGTTTATGGGAAGCTTCGTAGTCAGCCTCCTTGCCGTAAAAGCGGTTCATTGGTGCCATGTTCCCAATCACGTATTGACGATTCCATC
>ERZ827181.3585-NODE-3585-length-10812-cov-2.231942_pt1 | contig 10812 bp, 5 predicted proteins | sample MGYA00519778_ERZ827181 | MGnify/ENA primary metagenome ERZ827181 (study PRJEB31778, sample SAMEA3449273) | human gut metagenome | biome: human gut; feature: human-associated habitat; material: faeces | place: United Kingdom | collected 2010/2012 ...
AATACTGAAATGCACCTGTTCCGTTCACTTGTACGTCATTAATCAGAACACCACCATTGTCCGGATTACCAAGATAGAAGTCCAGATAACCTTCCATTGCCTTATTCTCATGAGCAATTTCAACAGAACAACCTGCATATTTTTGTCCATCAGCAAAATCCACTTCTCCTAAACGCAGGGTAGTACCTTCTTTGGTATTACCGACACACTTATTAATCACATCAAAGCGCGCATCGTTAATAATTTCAACTCCACTGTCCTCAGTCATCTTGAAGACCAGATCCTGTGCAAATAAATTCGCACCGAACAATAACATAATCATCAAAGTAAAAATCTCTTTTTTCATAACATTCTTTTTAAGTTAATAAATTAAAGTATCTCATTGTTTCACTATTTTCCCGCCGGCACAGAAAGTATCTCCCTTAAGAGAATAGATAAAAAGACCCTTAGGAATACTAAAACCGGGATTCCAGGTAAAAGTCACTACATTTTCAGCTACGACCTGTGAATCACTATAGACCAGATTACCGGAAGAGGTATAAATGTACAGTGTGAACTTCCCACCTTCCTTAGCAGGTACTGATATATTAATATAATCGGTGAAAGGATTCGGATAAGTAATCGCTTTTACCACTTCAATACCTCCTATTCCAGTAGCATCACCAATCTCTTGTATTGAGAATAATTGATTATCCGCGCCTGTAAAAGGTGCCAGACCAAGAACTGCATTTTCTTTATCAGAAGAATCAACCACTTCAAGAACAGTACCCGTACCTTTTGCAGTGATACAGAAATAGTTTTCATCTACACATTGTATCCCCCACTTAGCCACATCGACAGTCGTATCAAACGGGAACTGCTGAATATACTTATTCCCTCTAACAGTCATAAAAAGTTTCGAACTACCCGATTGAAAGCCGTAAAAAGCATCACCAACCAAATGCAAATTCCATGACAAGGAGCCCTCGTCTACATAAGTTTTTTGCACAATGCTCGTACCATTCACCTGGTTATCAACAGATAATCCAATCGCTTTCCCGCTATGTTTTGCCACTATTTTATATGTTTTATCAGACTGAATTTCGGGTAAATTGTACTCCGTACGAGTAAAATCTATGTAATCAAGATTCATACTACCATCCAGAAACAAGACTTTCAGCATCTGTTTTCCTTCGGACAGATTAACATATACACTGTAATCGGAATATTCCGATTTTTTTTGTGATTCAACCGTAGTCAGAACTTTATCGCCAAGCATCACGGTAACTCCTGCTTTAGAAGAAGTAGATGAATAATTAATATCCATTCTGTAAACGCCGGCTTCCTGTACATCAACAGAATAATTCAACCATTCTCCAGTAGCAGTCCAACCGACATAATACCCCGTTCCACCTTCTCCTATCCCCACAAAATCACCGGGTTCTGTTCGGTATTTCCCTCCCTGATTACTTTTAGAAGTATCATAAAAACCCACTCCCTGACCACCTTTATCAAAATCTTCTGCTTCTATGCGTCCCGGAATACTCAATTCTTTATAAGGGGCATGTACACTTTCAAAATATTGACGTGAAGTTGCCATTAAATCACTGGCTTTTAGGAAGACATACTTACCGGGAAACTCCGCATTCAATTGTTCTACTACGCTATTAATGCCCGGATAACCATCTCCTCCCATTCCTGCCTGTACCATATAAACTCTTGTGAAAACCGGATAATTCTCTGATACGGAAACACCGGAAAGATAATTATACAATTCCTTCTTATTAGAAACAACTCCTCCGGTACATATTACAGGCATCCCTAACCAATCATAAGCATCCCGATAGGCACCGTTAGTCCATGCAATAGTTCCCAGTACTCCGGTTTTCACAAAACCATTATTAAAGAATGGTTGTGCCGGCCAACGAAGAGAAGAGGCCGTGACAGACATACCTGCCTGATAAAGCCATTCACCATTCATTTCACACCAACATACATAATCCATGGGCTTATAAAGAGCTTCCTGAATATACTGAACGCCGGACGGACCACCGATAAATTCATCATTTTCCGTTGCATTCTCATAGTAATACCGCAGGATAAACGGAGCAATCTCCATCAATGCAGGCGATAATGTCATCGAAACCGGAACCTTTCCCCTACCTTTCTGATTAAAAATATCATATGTGGCATTGTGGTTAAATTGAATATTATCGCCATCACTCCAATGCAATGCTACGTACACTTTTCCTTTTTCGGCAGTTACAGCCTTTGGTTCAGGTTGTTTAAATGTTTCTGTTGGAAAAGAAGAATAAAAACTTGCATTCGGGAAAATATCCCCTACCAGAAAGCCCCATCCTTCAGGATTAATAGCATCATTCAAATCATCGCCATGCATTCCGTATCCCAGTACAAATGAGTTTTTAGGATAACCCTCCGTATTAAGTATACGCTTAATGATATTTTTCCCCTCTGTAGAATGGTTGTCAAGCCAGAAAGTAAAAGAACGGGTTGCAACGGCATAGTCGTATAACCGCCATGGAAAACCTTCCCAATCATCGCGCAGTCCAAGGCTGAAGGTTATTTTTTTATTCAACTTAGGCATAAGTTCCGCCAAAGCCCAATCATAAGCTTCCGACAACGTAAACCAACGATTGCGTATATCGACAATTTCTTTGTCCCAACCGAATTCTTCCACCAATGTGTTTTTCAATTCTTCACTAACAGGCAAAGCATTCTCGGCACAAGCTATCATCACAGCCATATTCCAATTAAATCCGTTTACCTTAAAATCGCACACGATAAGTTTGTCCAAACGGTCTTTATAATTCCGAAATAAAGTACGCAGTGCTCTATTCTCACCGGTACTAACATTATAAGCCGGACGTCTATACGGTTTCTTAGTATATTTGAACCAGGTTATTTCATGTGAATCATCCCCTAAAAAGAGCTCTGCTGAATCTCGGTTAATTATTCCCTGAAATACCCTGCATATTAACTTTGCTTCGGTTTGATCGGTCGAAATACTCAAGTATACAGCTTCCTGTACAGCTTTCATTTTCGGGAAAAAAGCCGGAAACTCTTTTCCCTGAGTGAAAGTGCAGACACAAAGCAATAATAACGATATCATTATTGTTTTCTTCATACCTTAGTTTATTTTAAAGTAACTATTTGTTGAAGTTGTATAGCATCAGAGGCTGTACCAACCATAAACAGATAATCGCCGGCAGGAGTGTAAAATTCCCCTTCCTCTTCATTCCAGAACCGTAATTCAGACTTTGGAACAGTCAAATTTATCTGCTTACTTTCTCCTTTTTTCAGATGTATTCGTTCAAAACCTTTCAGTTGTTTTAAAGGCAGTTTTACCTGAGAGTCACTTCCCTGATATTTCACATATAACTGAGCGACCTCATCGCCCTCATACTTTCCGGTATTTTTCAGAGTAAAACTTACTCTCACTACATCACCGGCAGGATCGATACTTAGCTTTTTATAAGAGAAAGTAGTATAACTCAGCCCGTGTCCAAACGCATACAGGGGATTACCCTCAAAGAACTGGTAAGTACGTCCTTTACGGATGTCGTAATCATCGAATGCGGGTAATTCATCCAAACTGCGATAATAGGTTAAAGGCAGTTTTCCTCCGGGATTGTAATCACCAAACAGAACTTCAGCCACAGCAGTACCTCCCGCTTCTCCGGGATACCAGGCATTGACAATAGCAGGAATATGTTCGTCCATCCAGTTTATGGCCAATGAACTACCGGCAACCAGAACCACTACGGTATTTGGATTTATTTTATAAGCTTCCTCAATAAAAATCTGTTGGTCTTTCGGTAACTCAATCGAGTAACGGTCTTGTCCTTCACGCTCAATGGATTTATTTATTCCTAATACAGCAATTGTCAAATCACATTTTCTCATGATGTCACCAGCCTCTCCATATAAATCTATCAACTCTTTTTTATTGGTGTCTGGTGCATGCCAATACAGTTTGGCAGATGCTTCACCTCCATTGTCAAAGTATTCAGCAACCAATTCATATTTTTTTCCTTTTTCCAGAAATAGAGATATACTATCTGCCTGCACACCTCTGTTATGCCATGAATCTATCATCTTCTTTCCGTCGATATATAACCGGCAACCGTCATCGGTAGCAAAAGCCAATATATATTTTCCCGAAATAGTAGGTACAAGATCACCGCTCCAACGGATAGACAATGGAGATTTTGGCAAGAAAGGGTCAGGTGCCTGATTGGCCGGTTCGAAATTGATGTTATCATCTATACGTACTTTAGGAGTACCTGTCAAATCCTTATTATCATAGTATTCTGCCTTCAGACCATTCGGAAAATACGATTTCGTTATCATATCATATCCTGAAACTGAAGAGACCCAAGGAGTATACACAACCTCAACCTGATCGCCCAATCTGTTTCTAAGACCTTCAAGCACCGATACAGGATGATTAACCGGAGTTCCGCTATAATCACCAAATTCGCAATTTCCTGCATTTATCCCCACTACGGCTATCGATTTTATCTTTTTAGGATTTAAAGGAAGAAAATTCTTTTCATTCTTCAACAGGACAATGCTCTGACGAGCTGCCTCAAGAGCCAATTTACTGTGTTTCTCGCAACCGATTACCGAAGGCGATATCTTATTGTAAGGATTCAAATCCGGATCATCGAACAATCCCAGGCGCATACGTCCTCTTAATACACGATAAGCTGCAGAATCTATTTCTGCTTCAGTAACCATATACTGTTTATAAGCGTTGAGTAAAGGTCCTATATAGACATTATCCCCGCATTCAAGATCCAGCCCGGCTTGTATGGACAAAGTAGCGGCAGTCTCCAACGTTTTTACATATTTATGATCTGTGAACAAGAGACTCGGGCCTCCGCAGTCAGAAACCACATATCCATCGAATCCCCAATCATGACGAAGCACCTTCTTCAACAACCAATTATTCAGTGTACAGGGAACATCATTAATAGCATTATAAGCAGTCATTATAGAAGCGGCTTTCCCCTCCGTAATACACTTTTCAAATGTGGGCAAATAATATTCCCGCAGATTCTTTTCACTGATAATGGCATTACACTCAAAACGATTATGTTCCTCATTGTTTGCTGCAAAATGCTTTGGTGTTGATACTATCTTCAGATAGCGGGGATCATCTCCCTGCAGCCCCTTTACAAATGAAACACCGAGTTTTCCGGACAGAAAGGGATCTTCACCATAAGTCTCCGGGGTACGCCCCCAACGCGGATCTCTTGCCATATTTACTGTAGGAGACCAGAATGTAAGTAAATCACTGAATTGCCCCAACTGTTTTTTCCCTTGTTCCAACTCATTCCATCTTGCACGTGCTTCATCTGAAATAACCGTCGAAATCTCGTTCAGCAATTGAGGATTCCACATAGCAGCCAATCCGATAGCTTGCGGAAATACGGTAAAGTTTCCTGGACGTACAACTCCGTGTAACGCCTCATTTCCATGATAATACTTATCTATATGAAGTCGTGGAATACCCGGTGAAGTCGCACGCAGTAATGAGATCTTCTCTTCAATGGTCAATTTAGATAATAAATCAAGAATGCGCTCGTGCCGAGGGGCATTCATATCCAAATAAACATCTTTACCATTCTGTGCCTGGGCAGTAAACACGTAAACCAGACTTACTACAAAAAATAATATTCTTCTTTTATTCATTTTCATGTTGTTTAAGGAGCCACAAATTCAAATATTTCAGAGTAGTTATATCGTTTCAGAGTAGAGTTATAACTGCAACTGGAAAGAGCCGCCAAGCGCAGGTAATATTTTACTCCACTCTCCAATTTATCGAGTGTAATTTCCTGATCTTTACTTTCAATTGTTTCGTCACTGGTCCGGCTTAAAGTCTTCTTCACACTCAACCCGTCATTGTATCCTCCATTGTAATAAGACACAACCGGCATCGTATTACATAAAAGCCATACCTCGGAAATCGTTTTCTTACCAATCTCTATTCCTTCGGGAACAGCAGAACGTTTCAACGAAAATTTCACAGTCACTTTTCCAGCCTCTCCGGGTATCACTTCCATTAATTTTATTTTCAGATAAGGAGTTACTTTAAAATTATGATCGGTTACTCCTTTCAAAGTCAGTTCTTCTTCTGCCACCGGAAAGAAAGGACCTTCGATCGGTGATACCTTATAGTCACCTCCAAATAAGGCAACATTACGAAATGTACCATTCGCTTTCGCCCAGAAATAGAGAGGGGTCGGATCTTTATATCCCAGGTCGAGTAGTTTGATACGACAACCATCGGGCTGTTCTGTATATACAACTTCGCCAGTTTCACTATCTATCAAACTACCGTTAATTCCGGCATTGGGAGCATCATAGTTATCTAATTCAAAACAAGAAGATAACAATACAGTAAGCAATACAAACAATATATCCTTTTTCATATCTTTCTTTTTTATTAATCAATTAATATCCGGGATTCTGAACTATATTCGGGTTCAGATTAATCTGTTCATCATTGATTCGGATGTAATACATATAAGGTTTAAAATCATGAGCATTACCAATCTCTGTTTTCTTGAATATCCACTTTTTCGTATTAGCTACATAGTATGGATACAAGCCTTTCATCTTTACATTATTCATCACCTTATCGGCTTCTCTCCATCTCTTCAAATCCCAAAAACGATGATTTTCATACATAAATTCTACCTGCATCTCTTCACGAACCGCTTTAACGGTTAATGCCGGTGCATCCTCCACTCCCGCACGGTCACGGACGTCATTCAGATAAGTAAGGCCATTAGAAACATATTTTGTTTCACCTGACGAAGCAAGTTCGGCTGCTGCTTCTGCATAGTTTAACAGAACTTCTGCGTAACGGAATTCCAACCAATCCTGGTCCTGACTACTATGTTTCGGATCATTCGGAGCATTTCCTTCAAAAAGAAACTTCTTAATGTATAACCCTGTAATAGTAGATTCGGAGGTTCCGCCTACTCCCTGTTTGCCAATCACACTCAAAACTGTATCACCATACTGAATCTCATCCGTAAAAGCTCCACCTTCTTTCAAGACTTTTACACTTTGACCATTAAGTTCAACCACTCCTTTCTGAATGTCAATGATTCCACTTACATCACCTTTCGCATTGGTCCATTCGGAACCGGGAATCATAATGGTAGCATATAAACGGGAATCACGGCCTTTGAACAAATCTGTCCGTTTATCAAATTCCTGAATCTTGCCCGATGTATCCACTACCCATCCGGATGAATTCGTATTCAATGCTCCCGATGTTCCATCGGCCATTTTAAAAGCTTCCGCAAGATTTAACGTAGGACTTAAACGTGATCCGTACCCTTCGGGCAGACGATACCCCCAAGGAGAATTCCATAAATCCCAATTATGGGTTTTACCCGGATACTGGTACTTCTTTACAAAAATAACTTCCGGACAATCGTCTTTTACCCAAAACAATTGTTGATAATTCTTTGCCTTATCAGCATTAGCTCTGTACAGACTATAATTGCCTTCTCCAATAATTATTTCTGCGGCAGCAATCACTTCTTCATAATACTTTTTAGCTTTATCAGGATTATCAAAACCTACCACCCCATTTTTATCATACGTACCATACTTAGCAATAGAGGCAGCAAAAAGCATTGCCCTCGTTTTAAGTGCTGCAGCCGAAAAGCGATTCATTCTATATTTTTCACTTGCAACCCTCTCTTTCGGTAAATATTCGATGGCATAATTCAAATCCTTCAAGATAAAGTTGTAAGATTCTTCTTCCGTATTCCGGGATACCAGCAAAGCTTCCAGATCATCGGGATCATAAACTTGAGGTGTCTCTATAATAGGTACTCCACCATATCGCTTTACCATACCAAAATAATACCAGGCACGGATAGCGCGTGCTTCCGCCAAAAGTTCAGTTTTTCTTGTTTCAGTAAATAGTACCGATGTACCGAGCTTCTCAATCAACTCATTTACATTACGAACATTATCATATGCCCACCACTGATTCCACATTCCATTACCTGTAGGTCCCATTATTTCATGCGGCCACTCACAATGTATAGCCTCGTCACAGCTAAGTGCTGGTACGAAACAACCGGAAACCCAATTATTAAACCCAGATTCCGAACCATAATTAAAATCTTCGATAGGCAACCGATTATACAGAGTCGACATATAAGCTTCAATGCCTGCTTCCGTTCCAAAAATCGGATCTTCCGTTATTTTATTTAAGGGAGGTAAGTTCAAAAAATCATTGCATGACGAAAATAAGCCCATCATCAATGCAAGTATCAAATATATTTTCCTTTTCATGGCGACAAATTTTAAAAGTTTACATTAATCCCAAAATTAAAATTCCTCATAATAGGGTATCTGTCAATACCTCCACCCGGATTCTCCGGATCGATATAGTCAGAGTCAGAAGACTGGATAGTAAACAGATTATATCCATTAGCATATAATCTCAGCGAATTCACACCGACGAACTTGGTCCATTTTCTTGGGAATGTATAGCCTATTTCAAGATTCTTTAATCTAAGATAAGTACAGTTGTTATACCAGAAGCTCGATTCAATTCCATAATTCTGCGGATCTTGAATACGTGTACTCGGATACTTTCCGGGAATCCATTCTCCGTTAGGATCGAAAGAGTTCACATTACCCGAGGCATCTACTTTATGCCAACGATCCATAAAAATGTCCCATGCACTTCCTCCCCACTGTAACGGACTTGCATTCATTCTTGTATTAAACATGGAAGCTCCCTGGAATGACATACTCAAATCCAGTCCTTTCCACTGGCCGTTAAGTGTCAGACCGAAATTCATAATAGGAGTATTATTACGCATCAAGGGTTGCATATCCCATTCGTCAATCATACCGTCTTCATTGTAATCCACATATTTTATATCACCCGGCAAATAAGAATATTTGTTATATACTCCACCCAAAACAGGATTATTATAGATCTCATCCATACTTACAAACTGTCCGTTAGCCTGATACATCCACAGAATATTACTATTCCGGTTATTCTTATTATTGCGCCAGTTATCATATGAGTTTCCAGACGGCACACTCTCTACATACTTATTTCTATTCAAAGTATAAGTGAAGTTTCCACGAATCTGATAAGAAAGGTCTCTTACCTTACCACTATGTCCCAAGACAAGTTCAAATCCTTCCTGCATGTCCGAATTTATATTTTCTTTCGCAAAAGTTGCACCGAATGTTCCGGGCACTGAAACGATACGATTTGCCAACAATCCATCACGGTCACGGCGGAAAAGATCGAACTCAACCGTCAAAGCAGCATTCCACAAACTTAAATCTATACCTAAGTTCTTAGTCGTAGAAGTATACCAGGTTGCATTTGCATTAGGTATTTGCGGAACACCCACTCCTGGTATTAAAGAACCGTCACCCAACATATAGCTATCGTTTCCCGGATAGTTGAAAGCCATCATCCATAAATAAGGTTCCACATTATCATCTCCCATACGACCAATGGAAGCTCTCAACTTCAAATTATCAATAAAAGAGAAATTGTCTCTGATAAAACTCTCTTCGGAAATTCTCCAACCTACAGACAAAGACGGGAAGAAACCCCATTTTTTATTGTAAAATTTGGAAGAACCATCATATCTGAAACTGGCTTGTACTAAATATTTAGATAAATAATCATAATCAAAACGGCCCACCAATCCCACATTTGCATTTCTATCGGCACTCCCGTTTATTTCACGGGCATCATCAATCAATCCGGCATAAATCTGATCGACAGCATCCATTAAAGTATTCCGCTTTCCACTCAACTCAGAAGTCTGCCATTTACGGGTTTCAAACAAAAGTAAAGCTTTCACATTGTGTTTATTCTGAAACTTATTTTCATAATTTAAAGAAAGCTGCGTAGTAGGAGTAGCCGTATCACTTCTCCATTCCGTTACACTCGACATGGCTGACGTATTTGCAACCGAATAAGTACCGGTAGCTTTGTCATACTGATAAGTGCGATACTGCTTACTAAAAAGTTTAGACTTGTAAAATTTAGGATCATAAGCAACAAGAGCTTTGGCCCATAAACCTTTCACAAAAGGGATATCCCAACGAAGCGAAGCGGTAACTTGTATCTGTGTATTGCTCGTTTTACGGTATCCGGCATATTCATTTGAACTTTTTATCAATGCATTTTTATCATCGTTATATTGTTTTCCCAGATAATCAGGATTACCGTTCGCATAGATTTCATAAATAGGAACCTGAGCACCAATCGATTTGAGAATATCTCCCGGATCATAAGGAGGTGCATTCTTTGTATCTATAAAACCTCCTATCTGAAACTCAGCTGTAAGCTGATCGGTAATCTGAGCCGTAATGTTTTATCTCAGATTAAAACGCTCATAATCAAGAGATTTCGATTTCCACAATCCCTCTTCCGAATAATAACCGATACTATTGAAGAACTGAATCCTATCCGTACCTCCGGAAGCGGTAAGATTAACTTGATATTGAGGAACATTCTTTCTTATAATTTCATCATACCAATTGACATTAGCATAAGGACTGCCAGAAGTTATCAAGTCTGGAGAATAAGTCGGAGTCGTTTCACCTCTATTAGCCATTGCTTCATTGTATAATTCCATATATCCATAAGCATCTACAGATTTAGGATATTTTGTGATACCCTGCATACCGTATGAAGCATTTAAATTTATTTCTGTCCGTCCCTTTGTTCCTTTACGGGTAGTTACCAAAATTACGCCATTGGCAGCACGAACACCATATACAGCTGCCGTA
>ERZ827181.3588-NODE-3588-length-10809-cov-3.059048_pt1 | contig 10809 bp, 8 predicted proteins | sample MGYA00519778_ERZ827181 | MGnify/ENA primary metagenome ERZ827181 (study PRJEB31778, sample SAMEA3449273) | human gut metagenome | biome: human gut; feature: human-associated habitat; material: faeces | place: United Kingdom | collected 2010/2012 ...
CGAAATTCCCGCGCGCGCCTATTACCCCCGTAGGGTAATCTTTGCATTTCGCCTGATAAACGCAGAAATCCCGCAAGCATGCCATACTTGCGGGATTTCTTGAATTCGAAAGAGAAATGCGGCCGAAAAAAGAGGCCGCCAGGCGCATGCCGCTCCTGGCTCGCCGAAATGAACTACTGCAAGCACAGTTCTTTACACACGGCGTCAACCGCAGCGAGGTTCATATCGACGAACTTCGGCTTCACGCACACGCGAATGGCTTCCTTGAATTCGTCAAGCGAAATGCCCAGAAGAGGGTTTCCTTGAGCATCGCGCTGAGAGATGGCAACCGTGAGCAGAACGATGTTGAGAGCCTTCGAATTGCCAACGAGCTCAAGGAGCGCCGGCTCGTCGACTACAACGGTTGCGCCATCGCGCTTTTCGAGCGCCTCAAGCACCGGTGCGGCGGCATACACCGTTTTCGACAGCGACGCAGTGACGGGCTGTTTCACATTCGACGCCGTGACAAGCACGCCGTGCGCAGAGAGAAGCCCGAGCATACGCGCCGCTTCGCCAGGCTCGAAGGCGATGAGCATGTCAGCCGCAGCCGCACCCACGAGCGGCGAAGCAACATGTTCACCCTCGTTGCCCATGCGAACATGACTCGTCACGCTCCCGCCTCGCTGCGCCATGCCAATCGTCTCCGCACGTGCCAGCCACGCGCTTGCGCAGCCTGGGCGAGTATCTTCGCGGCAAGCACGGTACCCTGTCCGCCAATACCAGTGAGCACTACATTCTTCATTGGGCAACACTCCAATAATCATGGGTCTTACAAAAGCCAACGAGCGTGATCCTCGCACCCTTCAATCAGAATCCGGCATACGGTGCGCTTCGAAGCAGCCGAAAGCCAAGGAGACAACAGTACGCGAGACGCCCACCTGCCAATTGCCTCTATGCAGGCAGGCACGCTGGCGCGATGGCCCCAAATGGACAAACCTGCGTGCACAAACCGCAGCCCGTGCACAGCGTTTCATCAATCGTAGCAACCTCGCCATTGAATCCGATGGCGGGGCACCCTATTGCCGTAATGCACTTCTTGCAGCCCGTGCATATTTCCGCATTGATCGAAACAGGAGCCTCGGGTTTAATGAGATTCACGCACGGCGCGCGGAAGATAACCGCAGACGGGCCCTCGAAAGAAACCGCCTTCGTGACCGCATCGATACTCTCATCAAGATGATGGGGGTTGGCGAACTCGATGCATTCCACGCCAAGCGCCTCGAGGACGCGTTCGATAGAAAGCGGCGCGCTTTTCGACCCCATGAGCGTGTTGCCCGTACCAGGATGCGGCTGCCCGCCCGTCATGGCCGTGGTGGAATTGTCGAGCACGCACACCGTGATGTCGTGCTGGTTGTATACGGCATTGGCAACGCCCGTGATGCCGCTCGCGAAAAACGTCGAATCGCCCACGAAAGCAAGCTGTTTCGCCGCAGGGTCGGCAACGCCGAGGCCTTGCGCCATCGTGATGCCCGCGCCCATACACAAACAGGTATCCACAGCATCGAGCGGCTTGGCATTGCCCAAGGTGTAACAGCCGATATCGCCCGAAAAGATACCGCGAACGCGCATTTTCTTGAGCGCTTGCTTGCATGCGTAAAACGAACCACGATGGGGGCAGCCTGCGCACAACACCGGTGGGCGTGCGGGAAGCTCGATATCGAGATTGGGCGCCGCGGCTTCGCGTGCACGAGCTCGCGCATTGGCGCGTTCTTCAATTTTACGCATGAGCTCGTCGCCCGAAACACCCTCGCGACGCAGCAAGGCTTCATCAAAGAATTTGCTCAAACGCTCAACAATATCATCGGCATTGTTCTCGCCAGCATCGCGGCACGCGCCCGACGCACGGCCAAGAACCCGAGGAGCGCTCTTACCTCGCGCCGCACGCAAGCCGGCCATATGAACGAGGCCGTCTTCAATAACCGAGTCAAGCTCCTCGAACACGATAACAGCATCGAGGCCATCGAGGAATTCATCCACGCGGGCCTCGGGGAACGGGAACGGCGTGCCGATTTGCATGAAACGATAGCTCGGAAGAGCCTCGCCGCGCTCACCGCCGGCAACACCAGCCGCAGAAGTCGTCCGTTTTGCCGCGTGCTCAAGAATCGAAAGCGCCTCTTTCGCATACGCGGTCGACACGCCGCCGCACGCGATGCCGATTTTCGGCGCATCGCCGTGATTTTCGATGGGATTGAAGCGAGAAAGGTCCTCCGACGGCAAACCGCTCGGCGTCTCGGAGGCGCATACGCCCGAGAATTCATCGGCGATCTTCGCCAATCGGCCGTTGATTTCTTTATGTCCGCGATATGCTCGCGCAGGAAAAATAACCCATCGAGAATCGTCTTTCGCGAAGCCCTTCACGGGCGCGCCCTGCGTTTTTTCCGCCACATCGACGAACGTTGACGAGTGACACACGCGCGTCGTTGGGCGCACGATAACCGGCGTTCGATAGCGTTCAGAAAGCGCGAAGGCGCGCGGGAGCATTTCAACGCCCTGCTCAACGCTCGCCGGATCGAACACAGGAATCTTGGCGAACGACGCAAAACGACGCGTATCTTGCTCGGTCTGCGACGAAATAGGGCCCGGATCGTCGGCCACATAGATGACGCAGCCGCCCTCGACACCTACATAATTCAAGCTCATGAGCGGGTCGCTCGCGACGTTGAGGCCAACTTGCTTGCAAGTGAACAGCGTACGTGCACCGGCATACGACGCGCCGGCGAGCAACTCGAGCGCCGCCTTTTCATTGGTCGACCATTCAACATGCACGTTTTCGGCGGCACCCGCCTGCACGCGCTTCGCAACGGTTTCGATAAGCTCGCTCGAGGGCGTGCCCGGATAGCCTGCGACCACGGCAACGCCCGCCTCGAGCGCGGCATGCGCGAAGGCCTCGTTGCCCATGAGCAATTTCTTCGTCATTATTCAGCCATCTTCGCTTTGAAATCAGAAATCTTCTTGCGGCATTCATCGCAACCCGTGCCGAGCATTTGCACCGCGAGAATCGCAGCGTTTTTCGCGCCATTGATGGCGACGCATGCAACGGGCACGCCAGAGGGCATTTGGACCATAGAGAGAAGCGAATCGAGGCCGCCCAAGTCGCTCGTTTTCATAGGCACGGCAATAACCGGCAGCGGAGTATAGGCGGCAACCACACCACCAAGGTGGGCAGCCTTGCCGGCAGCAGCAACGATAACGCGCATACCGCGTTCCTCGGCGCCCGACGCCCATTCATGCACCTCGGCCGGCTTGCGGTGCGCGCTGGCAACCTTCACTTCGTAAGGAATGCCGAACTCCTCGAGCTGCTTCATGCACGGCTCCATATTGGGCATGTCGCTTTCGCTGCCCATGATGATTCCGACCAACGCCTTTTCTTCAGCCATGAAAATCGCCTCTTTCACTCGCGAACGCTTTTTCTCACTAAAGTATAACGTGTAAAAAGCATCGGAATAAAAGAGGCGCAGGATAACTAAATGATACGTGGCGCGAAAGGCTTTCGAGGCAACGTGAGAAACCGAGCGGCTACCTTGCGCCGCCGCCTCCTCCACCGAAGCCGCCTCCGCCAAAATCACCGCCACCCGAGAAGCCGCCACCCGAGCCATCACTGCTCGATGCGGCGCTGAGCGCCTCGGAAACCGTCTGCATGGTGTTGGCCTGCATGGTTTGGAACATTTCGGCGGGGCTCACAACGGGAGCGGCCGCACCACCCGGCATGCCGTAATAGTGGGGCATGAGCCAATAGCCCGTCGATGTCGCGAAGTCCTCGTCTTGGATGACCTGGGGCAGTTTCATCTGAAGCGCCTTCATAGCCTCTTCGGCGACGCCAAACACGTAGGCATACACCATCATTTCGCCCCACACTTTCACATCGGTGGGCAGGCGTTCGTCGAGCGCGCTGAAATCTTTGAGCCAGTTGCGCAGGCCGACGCACTTGGCATGAATTTCAACCGCCTCGCGGCTGCGACGCTGCATGAACTTCGAAAGCACCGCGAGCACCACCACGGGCGGAATGAACGCCAAGAACAACGTGAATTCGTCGGTCACGAAAAGCGAGAAGACGCCCACGATGCCCAGCAGCACTGCGAGCACGAAGAAAATCACGCGATAGTGCGAACCTTTTTCCTCGAAGAAGTTGCACTTGTTCGTTTCAGCCGAAACCACGCCCTGCCAGCTTTCCATAGCGTCGTTGAACGACTCAGGGTAATCGGTTCCGAACTGCTGAATAGTGCCAAACCACAAGGAATCGGCACCCTTGGCAATTTTCTTGAATACGAGGTCCATCGTCTTTTTATCGATAGGGTCGACGACCTTTTCTTCCCAGCCAGGAAGGCGCGTGATGTAGTAATCGTTCACCGTTTTGCTGCCGCCCATGCCAAAAAACCCCTTGCTGGGCGCTTCGTAGCTGCCGGCATCGAGCCGAATTGCGCCGATATGGGACAGATGCATGAGCGTCGCCGTGAGGTCATTGGGGGACTCGGCATCGAAACGCCACAGTCGCCCGATAACTGCGGGCGAAAGACCCTTTGCAGGCACATCGCGCCAGTATTCATCCTGGAATTGGGGCTTATACTCGCGGCCATGGCGGAAGAACATGAACACCGCCCACACGATAATGCCGATGGCGGCAACCAAGCACACCACAATGAAGAGAAGCGACTGCAGACGGGAGGCATTCGCCTTGTTCGCAAGCTGGGCTTCATCCTCGAGCACGGAATCGAGCCGATTGCCCATATGTTTGTTGGCCGCCGAGCCTGAAACGTTCATCCATTCCGCAGGGAATACCGAATGGATTTCGGCATAGCCGCCCGCGCTTACCGAAGAGACCTGCGCATAAATCGCGCCATCATCGCCAATGGACAGGCTTCCGTCGAGCGGACCATGGCCCCATGCGCGCACATTGTCGCCCGCACGAACCTGCGTGCCTGCAGGAACCGGAACCGTGAGCGTCGTGGTGACATGGTCGCTGTCGACCGCCCAACCATGGCCGATATATTGCCAATACACCTCGGCGACGTCGTCGTAAACCTGAACGAAATTCGAAATGGAGTACGAGAGCGTCATCGTGACTTCAGAATCGGATTCGTCGAAGAACACATACACGGTGTTCTCGTCCTCGTCGATGGAATACGACGGGTATCCCGCGCCGCCGGCCTCGCGCCACGCTCGCTGGAATTCTACGGGGGAAAGCGTCTGGGTCTCACCTGTGGACTCATTGGTAAGCGATACCGATTTCACCGAAAGCATGCTTTCCTTGGTCGGCATATTGTCGAAGGTCCACCACACCGCTGTGAAATTGCCAGAGAAATCGAATGTGCGCGCTTCGGTGACATCAAGCGAGCCGTCGGCGTTCGCTTGGGCATCTATCGTGACGCTTGGGCATGTGTACGATTTGGCGTACGCGTGCGAAGGCATGCATGCAAGCATGGCAACCGCAGCGATCGCGACAATAAGGAATTGCAAAATGAAGGTACGCACGAAGCGTTTTTGCGAAGCTCTGTGGTGATTCAGCGATGAAGTCATCAAGTCTCCCTTGCATTTGGATAGGTGTCACGGTATCATACACCCCTGCGCGCACGAAAATGTGCGTCACGAGCGGAGAAGTGACCGAGAGGCCGAAGGTGCTCGCCTGCTAAGTGAGTATACCCCACAAGGGTATCTGGGGTTCGAATCCCCACTTCTCCGCCAGTTGTTTATTTACGCCGTTCTAACGAACGGCGTTTTTCTTTTGAGCCGACCTGACACTGCGCGTGCGCCGGGCACGTCATCTTACCCCTTGTGCATGGCGCGGCGCGTACCAAAGTACGCTTGGCCATGCGGCGGGGCAATCTGCCGCGCCGGGCGCACGCTCGCTGACTTTAGGTGCGAACGAAGCATTTCTTCATATTTTTCTGTTTCGAATGATTATCTGGGGTGAGATTTCGTCACACTGGGCAAGCACATACCTGTTAAACGCTACGAGCATTTAACAGGTAGAGAATACAAAGAAACCCGCCGAAGCGGGTTTCTTGATTGAGTGCGTTGTTGCGCCTAGTTGGTTTTTGTCTCGGCGGGCTGAGAAGACTCAGTCGAGGCGTTCTCGGCCGAAGATTCAGTCGAAGAGTCGGCGGAAGTGCTTGCATCAGATTCCGTCGAAGAGGACGTGCTCGAAGGTTCGACGCCATCGAGGCTTACGTCGTGAACAAGACCGCTCGGCATGTCATTAATCTGAATGTCGGCGTTGCTCTTGTAATCCTGATACCACTGCGAATAAGCCTGCTGCTTGGCGGAAGACTCAAGGGTGGACTTGATGGAATCCATGAACTCAGACGGAAGCTGGTCGATCGACGTGACTTCCTCAGGAGCGTTGAACACCTGGGTGCACTTGATGATATGGATGCCATAGCTCGAGGTTACCAGGCCGGAAACCTGGCCTTCCTCAAGGCCATCGAGCGCAGTTTGATACTCATCGACAAACGACGTCAGCTTATCCCAACCAACATTGCCGCCGTCTTCCTTGCTGCCTTCATCCTGAGAATACTCTTTTGCGGCCTCAGCGAAGTCGAGCTCGCCGGAGTTGATCTTGTCGAGCACTTCCTGGGCGGTAGCTTCGTCATCGGAATTGAACAGGATGTGGCTCGATTTCTTTGCGCCGTTGTAGTAAGTAGCATACATCTGGGCGTACTGCAGAAGCTCTTCATCGGTGGGATCTTCCGGCTGGGCAACCTTTTCCTGAAGAGCCTGCTGAAGCATGGAAATCTCGAGCAGCGAGCGATACTGCGACTCGGTGGTGCCGATCTGCTTCAGCGCATTTTCCCAGTCTTCATCGGAATCGTAGTAAGAGCGCATCTGCTGCACCTGGGAATCGATTTCGGAAGACTCGACCTTAATGTCGTTTTCCTCGGCAGCCTGGCGAATGAGTTCCTGGCTCGCGTAATAGTTGATGACTTCCTCGCGAATGTCGGCCGCGGTGTAATTGTTGTCGACGAGCCACTGTGCCCAGTCGGCGTCGGACTCAAGATTCGACATGCTGCGGAAGTTTGCGATGTACGAAGTCACGGCCTTCTCGCCGATTTCCGTGCCATTGACCGTGGCAGCAACGCCTTCGGACGTATCACTCACCGACACGTCGCCGGAATCGCTTTTCGTCTGGCTGCAGCCAACGGCGGCAAAACAGCATGCGGCGGAAAGTGCCGCAGCGCAGGCGATTTTCAAGAAGTTCATCTTCTTCATTAAGCCCTACCTTCTCTTATGGGCAAGGGTAAACGGGACGCGACCTAAACTCTCCCCATGCCGCATTCGTTTTTGCCCTTTGTGTACGGGCCAGTATTTTCCCACAGGCGAAAAACGGGTTTAACGCCGTCACAATACACCCACACGCACACCACGCGAACGCCCAAAATGCACGGCCATATACGGCAAATTGGGCATTTCGGCGCATGGGAATAAATGCGTGTATATACAAAGACCCGCCCGTATGCGCGGGCGGGTCTCAAAGCGGCGAAATGGAATTCGCTAGTTCTTGTTAGCCTTGCGGCGGTCGGTTGCGGAAAGCAGGCGCTTGCGCATACGAATGGACTGCGGCGTGACCTCGACGAGCTCGTCGTCCTCGATGTACTCCAGAGCCTCTTCGAGGGTGAACGTCACCGGCGGGGTAAGCTGGATAGCCTTATCGGCGGTCGAAGAGCGCTGGTTGCCCAGGTTCTTGGTCTTCGACACGTTCACGACCATATCGCCTTCCTTGGCCGATTCGCCAACAATCATGCCTTCATAGCACTCGTCGCCCGGCTTCACGAACAGGCGACCGCGCTGCTGCAGCGTGTCAAGAGCGTACGCAACGGCCTTGTCGGTGCTCATGGCGATCATGCCGCCATTCTTGCGACCCTGCATCTCGCCGGTGTACGGACCGTACTCGCGGAAGTGATGGAACAGCACGCCCTCGCCGTGGGTCACGTTGAGGATGCGCGTCTTCAGGCCCATGGTGCCGCGCGACGGAATGCGGAACACGAGGTGCGTCATGGTCTCGTCGGAAGCCATGTCTTCCATGATGCCGCCAGCGGTGCCCATAACCTCGATAGCCTTGCCCGAGTAATCGTTGGGAACGTCGAGCGTTGCCTCCTCGATGGGCTCAAGCTTGTTGCCGTGCTCGTCGGTCTTGTACACGACCTGCGGGCGGCCAACCTGGAACTCGAAGCCCTCGCGGCGCATCGTTTCCATAAGAACAGACAGGTGCAGAACGCCACGACCAGCGACGCGAACGCCGCTCTTGTCTTCCGTCTCGTCAATGCGCATGGAAATGTTGGATTCCTTTTCGCGCATAAGGCGCTCTTTAAGCTGGCGGGCGCCAACGATGTCACCCTCACGACCCACGATGGGGCTCGTGGAAGCTTCGAACACAACGGCCATGGTGGGCTCTTCGACAGCGATAGGCTTCATTTCGACCGGGTTCTCGCGATCGGTAATCACATCTCCGATGTCGGCAGCCTCAATGCCGATAACAGCAACGATGTCGCCCGCATGAGCCTCGGGGACCTCAACCTTACCAAGGTTCTCAAAGGTGTACACCTTGCGAATCTGGGCATTGTACGGCTCGCCCTCGGAGGGAACCACGAGCACGAGATCTTTCTCGTGAATGGTGCCGCTATGCAAGCGACCAATGCCGATGCGGCCTTCGTAGCTGCTGTGGTCGACGGTGCACACCTGCATCGCAACCGGGCCATCGGCGTCAACGTCGGGCGCAGGAATTTCTTTCAAAATGGTATCGAGCAGCGGAATCATGTCCATGTTGCCGTCGTCGTATTCGTAGCGAGCGTAGCCATTCACGGCCGAAGCGTAAACAACCGGGAAATCGAGCTGCTCGTCGGAAGCGCCAAGCTCGACCATGAGGTCGAACACCTTATCGACGGCGGCTTCGGGGTCGGCATTCGGGCGGTCGATTTTGTTCACAACCACCACAATGCGCAGGCCGGCCTCGAGTGCATGCGAAAGCACGAAACGCGTCTGGGGCTTGGGGCCTTCGTATGCGTCAACGATGAGCAGGGCACCGTCGGCCATGTTCAGCACGCGCTCGACCTCGCCGCCGAAGTCGGCGTGGCCGGGGGTGTCGATGACGTTGATCTTCACGCCTTTGTAGTTGATGGAAATGTTCTTCGACAGAATGGTGATGCCGCGCTCACGTTCCTGGTCATTCGAGTCGAGCACGCGCTCCTCGACCTGCTGATTCTCGCGGAACACGTGGGCTGCGCCCAGAAGGCGGTCGACCATCGTGGTTTTACCATGGTCGACGTGCGCGATGATTGCCACGTTGCGAAGGTTTTCTTGCTTCATTTAGTCTTCTTCCCAGTTCTCTTCCAGTTGGCGCTTCTGCATCTCAATTTCGCCGAGGTGCTCGTTGAGCGTCGCGATATTCTTGCACGCTCCCGTGAGCGTGACGATACCCCAAATTACCAACGTTCCCGCAAGGCCAGCCGCCCATACGATGCGGCGCAAGAACAGCGCGATAATGACGCCGGCCGCAATCATGATGATGGAATTGCGGCGCTCGTCGCACAGAGCATCGTGCTGGGCGATGAGCTGCGTGCGCGCGGCTTCCAAACCCGCGATTTTCGCCTCGCGTGCCGTGTAGGCTTGGCGAGGGCGAGAAGACGAGCGGCTCTGTTTCGACGCCGCGCGATCGCTCGTGAGATACTCGTAGGCGTCTTGTAGGCGCTTGAATTGCTCAGTCGCTCGATCTTGCAGCTTCTTATTATTCGCGAAGCGATCGGGGTGCAATATCTGCACGCACTCGCGATAGGCCGATTTGATGTCGGCCGCCGACGCATCGTCGTCGAGTCCAAGGATATTGAGCGCTTCGGTACGATTCACGCAAACCCTTTCGTCGACAAAGCGGAAACATACGGGCGAGAATTATAGCAGGCATAGCAACGCTGCAGATAAACGCGCAAAACGCTTACAAAGAACCTGCATAGCAGCGCTGCAGGCGGACATATGATTCTGGTGCGAAAGATGCTCCTTGCGCACGGCGTGAGCGCAGCATAATGAGGGTGAAATACGAAAAACGCCGCCCCGAAGGACGGCGTAATGAATGTGGTGGAGAATAGGGGGATCGAACCCCTGACCTCAGGCTTGCAAAGCCCGCGCTCTCCCAGCTGAGCTAATTCCCCGTATCTAATAAACGCTCCACCGGCTCGTGGCTCACGGTGGGGCGTTTATTAAGCAAAGGTGGTGGGCCTGACAAGGTTCGAACTTGTGACCTCACGATTATCAGTCGTGCGCTCTGACCAACTGAGCTACAGGCCCGCGCTAAAAGCGCTTGGCTATATTACAACGACTCGAAACAACTTTGCAACAACTTTTTTCAACTTTTTTCGGAACTATCGCGAGTGAAGCGATTCCGCTCTTTCAGCGCAAGAAAGGGCACGGCACCTGTTCCGCAAGATTGCACAAACAATTGACGCATCGAATCGGTTGCCAAAAAATGCACGAAGGGGGCCCAATTGCAACAAATCGCGCCTTTCATGGCAGGAATTAGGGCAATGGGACCTCTTTAAGCAACCCTCACGCGTTCCCGCATCAAAACGCAATTCATAGCACCAGGTCAGCGAAATGTTGCTAAGAGGAAATTCATAAGCCGCCGTAAAAAGGAGCGCAACGAGGCCCCCTGGCGGCATTTCCTGCCAAAAGCGACCGCACAACTGACGCCGTATACGAAAAAAGCCCGTCCCGAAGGACGAGCTTCAATGTTCGGTGGTGGGCCTGACAAGGTTCGAACTTGTGACCTCACGATTATCAGTCGTGCGC
>ERZ827181.3607-NODE-3607-length-10741-cov-2.841288_pt1 | contig 10741 bp, 12 predicted proteins | sample MGYA00519778_ERZ827181 | MGnify/ENA primary metagenome ERZ827181 (study PRJEB31778, sample SAMEA3449273) | human gut metagenome | biome: human gut; feature: human-associated habitat; material: faeces | place: United Kingdom | collected 2010/2012 ...
TTAGAGGCTAAAATCAACGAACTTAGAGAAAGAAGTCAAGACTCTTCTTTGACAGAAAAAGAGAGATTGAAGGCTTCAAAGGAGGCTTCTGTTCTTATTAATCAAATGTATGAAAAAGAACAAGAATTAGCTGTTGAAAATAGAGATATAATTGCAGAGACAAATAAACTTTCTCATTCGAATGCTCAGGCAAAAGATGAAGAGGCAAAAGCTACAGCTAAAATTAACAAGCTTGATGCGGAACGTGCAGCAAAAAATAGAGAATTGCTCAGTCAACAAAAAGAACTTAATAATCAGATTAAAACTAAAGTAGAAAATGCAAACAGACAAAAAGTCCAAGTAGCCAATAGAATAAGAGAAATAGAAGAAGCTCAGAAAAAGATATCGGAAAAAGAAGTAGAGGCTGAACTGAAGATAGAGCAGAACAAGATAAACGCAATGGAAGAGGGAGCCGACAAGACTCTTGCTCAAATCCAGTTTAATTATCAGAGGCAAATAGCCGAAGTCACTAAGTTTGGTAATGAACTTGTAAAAGCTGAACGGTTCGCGGTTTTTGGAGTGGTCGACGGTTTCGTTGGCGATAGAACTGGTCATGCCGCTTACCTCCTGATGCCAGCCAGCAGTTTCTTTTCAATCTGGTCGATGATGAAGCCGATGACTGCACCAGACAGACCCACACAAATCATGCCGAGGACGATGATGTCGGGACGGCCGAGGCGGCCACCCATAGTGATGAGGAAGCCAAGGCCGGAGTCGGCGGCCAGCAGTTCCGCGGCCACGAGGTTGGTCCAGCAGTAAGCCAGGGCAAGCTGCAGGGCGCCGAACACCATGGGAAGGGCGGACGGGATGCAGAGCTGCGTGAAAATCTGCCAGTTGTTGGCGCCATATGTGCGGGCCATCTGGATAAGGGTCGGGTTGGTCATGCGCACGCCGACGTAGGAGTTGATGACGCAGGGCACGATACCCGCAATCCAGATGATGAATACCTTACCGGCGAGGCCGATGCCGAACCAGAAAACGGTAAGCGGAATCCACGCGATGGGGGGGATGGGACGGATAAGTTCGAAGATCGGGCGGAACAGACCTTCAACCACGTTGAACCAGCCCATGGCCAAACCGAGCGGGATACCCACGACGAGCGAGAGCACATACCCGATGAAGGCTTCCTGAATGGACGTCCACGCGTGCGTCGCCATGATGGCGCCGTCGGGGTTGGGGTTGCTGAGTTTGTCGATGAACGCGGCGAACACCTGGGAGGGCGATGCCAGCAACGTATTTGGAATGATTCCCGAGCGCACCACGCCTTCCCAGAAGGCGAAAAAGATGATGATGCTTACGTAGGGAAGGATGGTCAGAAGCAATGGCTGTTTGACGCTTACTTCTTTGTAGGCCATGAGTCACATCCTCGTGTCTGTGCTGCGTTAGAGAGGCGAGCCTCGTCTAACCTGGGTTACCACCAACGGATCAGTTCGGTGACTTGCTTGCGCAGCTCCACGAACTTGGGATCGATCAGGTTGCGGGGGCGGGGGAGATCCACGGGGATTTCCGCCTTGATCTTGGTGGGCTTGTTGGTCAGCACCAGGATACGTTCAGCAACGTAAACCGCCTCTTCGATGTTGTGCGTCACGAACAGAACGGTACTGTTGAGCTTTTTCCAGATATTGACCAGCTCGTCCTCAAGGTAGAAACGCAGCTTGACGTCGAGCTGTCCATACGGTTCGTCCATCAGCAGCAGGTCGGGATTCACGGCGAACGCCCTCGAAACGGCGATACGCTGCATCATACTGGCTGAAACCTGGTTGGGGTACAGGTCGGCGCAGGAGGACAGGCCGACGAGATCCATGATTTGGGTCGCGCGCGCTTCACGTTCTTCTTTGCCGACGCCCTTGACTTCCATGCCGTAAGCCACGTTTTCGCGGACGGTACGCCAAGGCAGACAGGTCGGTTCCTGAAACACATACGAGATGTTGTGCTTCTTGGGGTTCGCTTCTTCCCCGTCGATGAGGATCTCGCCTTCGGTGGCGGGCATCAGCTTGGACAGGGTGTTCAAGAAGGTTGTTTTGCCGCAGCCCGTGGGGCCGACGATGGCAAGGAGCTCGCCTTCTTTGATGTTGAAGTTGATCCCATCGAGGACGGTCAGATCCCCAAACCGTTTTGTGAGGTTATTCACCTGAATCTTGATGCGTGATTCTGGGGTGGTGGGCACTGGTGGCTCCTTTGTCTTTTTTCAGGGCGAACACGCTGGTGCCGCCTCCTAGGGAGGAACGCGCTTTGGCCAATTCATGGACCTCGTACGCTGGTCCATACATTGGCTGAAGCGCTGCCTCTGGACCCTGTGTGGAGGCGGACACGTAGGCAAGGGATTGCTCCCTCACAAGTTGTGCTTTCGGCTCCAATCTTGTTCTCTAATGAGCAAAGATGGTGCCAGAGGTAGGGCCCTAGCCTCAAAAAACGCTTCCTACCTACGTTTCTGGAGTAAAGAAGGCTTTTATTTGAGGGGAATAGGGATGATGCTCAAAAAAGAAAAAAAGAGCAAAAAAGCTCTATTTCCTCAGAGGTTGCGTTGGGGCTTCGGAAAAATAGGATCAAAATGTCCCAAAAAGAGAATGGGGAGGATTTTTTTTGGGACAAAAACATCCCAAATTATAAAACGTGGTATTCCAATATGATATATGTATAAATACTGTGCCGGCAACACTCTCCCCGTCATGGTTGAGAAAAAAATCCCGTATAATAAACCATGATTGAGATAAAAAGAACGAATGGAGCTGCCTTTGGAAGCGTTCAGTCCCCAAGCGGGCACGAAAAAATGGGACAGAAATGCGACATTTTTTCTGCGGCCCTCAAACGGAAAAGCGCCTCCCTTTTTACTGGGGGAGGCGCTCGGATCGGGGCGTGGATTGCAGCGTGCGGGCGTTATTCTTTTTCCAGGCCGAAATCTTTCATTTTCCTGAACAGGGTACGCCTGTCCATACCGAGGCTGTCCGCCGTCGGGCCGCGTTTCCAGTTGTTCTTCTTCAAGGCGTTCAGCAGGTAGACCTTCTCGAAACGGGAAAGCGCTTCCGCCAGCGTCAGGGAATCTTCCGGGGCTTCGGAAGCGGCCGCCTGTGCGGTGGTCTCGCCGATGACGGTATCGCCCACAATCCTCGCCACGCTTTTGTCCGTGGTCAGCTTTTCCCACGCCACATAACCGGCCGCACTGCCTATGGCGGCGGTCTTCATCGCCTGACCCGCTCCGCGCAGGGTCTGCGAGGGATGCAACACGGCTTGTCCCGCACTCCTCCCTGTGGCTGCGGCGGCCTTGCCCATGTTCTTGGCGGCCTTGCCGCCTGCTTTCAATAATGCGTCCCAGAATCCCATATCTGTTCTATATATTTAAGGTCTTACTTTCCTTCCGTTCTGCTTCCATCTGCGTCGGGCGGCTTCCACGATGTCGCGCTTGTCCGCAACGGGAAGCGAACCGCCGTCAATCTCTATCCAGATGTCGCCCATCGTGGTGTATTTCACCGCTATGGTCAGGCGTTGCAGTTTCTTGTTCATCAATTTGAGTTTCGGACGGATGCCGAACACAACTTCCATCCGTTCTTTCTCCGTCATCTTGTTGTCCGACAGGCAGGCGGTACGGATGTCGTTCACGATTTCCACGCTGCCGAGTATCAGTTCCCGGTATATTTTGTTCCGGCGTGACGAGAGGGCGACGGCAAGGGCGTTGGACGGATGTCTCGCAAGCTGCTGCGAGAAGTCGCCTAAATTGTCCGTCAGCCGGCTTATCTCATGGTAGAAGCCGTAGGTCTGGGCAGCATAGCAGACAATCGAGCGGAACGAGTCCAGATAATTGTTGAACTCCCGCTGCAGGTCGGTGGTACCCTCTATCTCCTCCTTTGTCCAAATGTGACCGGTAGTCTGCAATAGCATCACCTTTTCCTGGCTTTTCAGTTCTTTCTGCGCCTTGTCGGTATAGAGCAGGATCATGCCTGCCAGTACCGGGTCGTTCTGTGCCCGGACTTTCGGAGAAGCGGCACACAGCAGTAGAATACAGGTCAATGTCATCGTCAGCTTCTTCATCTTTTCATCCTTTTTAATGTGCGAGTGCGGCTGCCCTGCGCCATCGGGTCATGGCCAGCCGTGCCACCTCTCCATTATCACGGTCCAACATCCCGGCTGTCACATTGTTCCATACGTCGTTCAGCGTATAGTACCGTATGCTCAGGTAGAGCAGGTGCAGTTTCCGGCTGAAAGCCGACAGTTTGTCGTTCAACGCCCACAAGGTCTTGCTGCGTTCTGCGCCTGTCAGCATGTTTTCCGTGCCTCCTTTCGCCACGGCATCGTTCAGCAGCGTGAACACGGAGACCAGTTCCGTGGCCGTCTCGATATAGAGGTTGTTCATGCTTATGCTGGCGATGATGCCCTGCGGGTTGTTTTTGATGGCCTTGCCCAGTTTGCCGAGGGTGAGGAATATCCTCACGCCGTCGTTGTACAGGTGCGTGCAGGCTTTCAGTGACGAAGCGAAGCCGCTGGCCGTCTTAAGGTAGTTGTTGTATTCTTTCTCCCATTGATGTATCCGGTTGAACTCCGCAGCAATGCTGTTCTGCAGTACCGCCGTCTGGGTTTGTCCCTTTATCTGTTTGTCAATCTGGCCGTTTATCAGCTCGTTCCCTTCGGCAAGAGCCACCCATTCCAACGGGTTGGAGGCCGCTATCTGCGCCTGCGCAAGCTGCGGCAGCAGGAATGCGAGCACGGCGGCAAGGATGATGCTAATGGTTCGTGATTTCATATATTCCCTTTTTTCGTTTGTTGTATTCCACCCGTCCCCGGATGAGCGGAACGATGTCGTCCTTCCGTCTCATGCCTGTAAGGTCGAGCCGGGGCGTGTTCCGGTCCGTAGAGAAAATGCGCACCGTCTTCAGTCCGCAGAGCTGCTGCATCAGGCTCTGATGTTCCTGGAAGTCCACGATACGGTACAATTCCATATAGTCCACCTTTCGGACGAACACACCCTGTTCACAGACAAGCTGCTCGATGCCGATGTGGTAGTGTATCCTGCACAGGTAGATGAAGCGGTACAGCAGGACAAGCGACAGGAAAAAGAAGACAGCAACCCCGGCAACCGGGTATGGCACGCCTTCCATGCCGCCGTAGATGCCACCGGCACAGCACACGGCAAGGGACGGCAGCTCGTCGATGACGAACTGCATCTTGTGTGGTCTCAATACGAGACTTTCCGGCTGTGATATGGATGGTGTCGTTCTCATCGGTGGAAGCCTGTTTTTCGTTCCTGTTCCGTATCTTCTTCTCTGGGACGGTTCTCTCGGGCGGATGTTTCCTGTCTTATGCCTGCCAGCAGCTCGTCGTTCCAGTCCTTGCAGGGAGCTTTCGGCTCTTCCCGCACGAACCGGGTGTCATCCTTTTCGTCCAGACCGAGAAAATCCCGCAGCCCATTCCGGAAATCCCTGTATTGTCTGTTCATCAGGCTTTCCTGTTCCTTTATGTCATCCGGATGGCACAGCCCGCTTGAGCGCATGGACATGACCTCTTCCCATGCGGCTTCGTATTTCCCGTAACATGACCGCAGGGTGTCAGGCAACAGGTCGGCATTGCCTCCGTCAATACCGCCTCCGGCAGGTATGGTTTCGAGATAGGCTTTTCGCTCCGGCGTGGACTCGATGCCAGACTTGACTATCCGGTGAATCTCTTTCTTGAGATTGTCGGTAAATTCCCGGCCTGCCGCATCGGTGTCGAAACAGATATGCTGCCGGGCGGAACGGGTACGGGAGATTACCCCACGCATCTGCTCCACGGTAGGAGTTCCACCGGTGGAGACGAACACGGCTTTTCTCAAATCCTTGTTTTCTTTCTGGTATAGCTGGTAGTAGGACATGGCATCATAGCCGCTCTCGAACCAGTAAATGTGGGTGGCATCACCCAGGGCTGTCCCGGCAGGACTGCCAATCCACAGACCCGCACTCGAATTGCTTCCTTCGGCCTTGCCTTTGTAGCTGCCGCTGCCGTCCATCCTTGCCCGGCCCCGTTCCTCGAATCCCACGACCTTTTCCGGCTCTTTGGGCAGGCGGAGCGGGAATGCAAGGTTGGTATAGGACGACCCGTCCGGCCTTTTCCGCGTGGCCAGACAGAAATCTCTATGAAAGGCATATTGGGTGTACAGGTCTATGCCCCTATGTTTGAAGAAAAAGTAGAATTTCTTCTGTGTCTCTTTGTCCTGGGGGTTGAACTTGTGGATGTCGTAGTCGTCTATATTGAAGGGCCTGATGTCCCGTCTGGGCTGTATGATGCGTGTCTCCCTCTCGGGGATGGGCTGGTTCAGCAGGCGGTTGCAAACGAGGTTCACCAGCCTGTCGCCGGATATGCCCGCCCGGTATTCAGCAAAGAACTGCGGATGTTCCTTGATGAAGGAGATGATGTTGTACAACTTTTGCTGGGGCGGCTGGAAACAGCACTGGCCGTTGGCCGTGACGATGAATTTGTCACCGCGCACACGCCTGCCGTCGCTGTCTGTCCGGACGTATGACGGATAACGCAGGCCGTCCCGCCTGTTCAGCCGGTAGCCCGCGTCAATGAGCACGTCCTGTATGGTCAAGCGCCGCAGAAAGTCATCGTATGTCAATTCGTTTCCGTTCATAGGCCTACCTCCCCATACGCAAGTCACTTATCTCCCGGTTCATCTCGGCCTCGAAATTGCGTATCGCCACATCCCTTGGCGTGTCCACACCCGGTTTGAAATAAGGTCTGGGCGGACCGCCGAACCGTTCGCCGTAGAACTCCGGCGCATGATGACTGTGCTTTATCCCGTGTACGACACCGGTCGTGACGACGGCTCCGGCTGTCAGGGCGGCGAATATCTTCACACCGAGGTCTTTCCGGGCTTCGGGGCGCATCTTCATGTCCACTTCGCTGAATATCTTCGAAAAGAGCTTCATGCGGTGGTAGTCATCGACCGCCAGGAATTTGTCATAGTCCTTCTGGCTGATTTCGTGGCTGACGACCTGCCCGTCGATGACGGCGGTCATCCTGTACTTGCCCTCAGCCTCTGCCGGATAGACGGCTATCTCGCTTACTTCCACTTCGCGCCCATGACGTCCTTCCTTATACCAGCCCCGGTTCTCGTTGAGATAGTAGAGATCCCTGCCGTCAATCACGGCTCCTTCGGACATCTGTTCCTCGGCAAGTCCCTGTTGCGGTTGTTCTTCAAAAAGCGTTTGTTCCTGCTGTTGGTGCCGTGCCAGGTCTTCCTGCACTTCCGGATGCAGGCCGATACTGATGCGCCGGTCGCTGTCCAGGGCTTCCATCGTCACCTTGTCCCGGTAGTCCGCTGCGATGATGTTATTGAGAAGCTCGATGCGTTTCTCTACCGGATGTTCTTCAATGGAGTTGGAGGTCAGCACCGCCGTCTCTTCCGCTGTCAGGTCATAGACGAAATCGGCGGAAACCGACTCCGACTGCACGGTCAGCGTCCGCTGCTCCGCATCCACGATAAGGCCGTGCGAGGACAGGCACTCCTGCCATTTCTCGTTGGAGAAGTACACGGGCGAGCTGACCAGTTCCTTGTAGGGCTTGGCCGGCTCGCTGCTCCGTTCCCGGGTGACAAGCGGCGTGATAACGCTTTGCAGGTTCTGTAAGACATCCGCAGGTTGCGCCGCAATCTCCCTTTGGTCACCTTTATAATAGAATCCGTAACCGCCGGATTGCAGCTCTCCGGGCTTCATCCGTCCGTCCCAGCGTTCGGCGACAACGGGGCCGGGATAAAACAACTGCCCACCGACCCTGCGCAGGTGAAAGCCCCATTGCTGGCGGGGCGTCCATCCGAGGAACGGGGGTGGCAGCCCCCTCCACCCGGTGCGTCCGTATTCGCCGATACCGATGCGGTATCCGTGAAGTCCCATCGCGACACGGCCGTTGGCGTTCCGGGCATGGACGAAATCTTTGGGCATATAAAAGTCATTGCCGACAATGCTGGTAAACACATTGTAGGCTTTCTTGTTGGCCGTATTCGTACCCCAGTCGGTCAGTGCCAGCATCTGCCGCTCCGTGATGGGATAGGCAAGCAAAGGCGAGTCATGCCCCTGCACGACCAGGCTGTAGCCTGCGCCGTCAGGCACGATATGGGCCTGCATACCGTTGCGCATCAGGATGTCGCGCATCTCCGGCTGCAGATCCATCGCCCGTGGGTTGGTATTCTTTCGTATCGCCATTGTCTGATGATTTGGATTGTCTGTGATAGATTAAGCGTCTCCGTTTTCGAGGGCATATTCAAGTTCCCTGTCCTTGAAATGGACAAACTCTTCCGCCGACGGGTCTCCGACTAAGAAGTCGTTTTCCTTGCAGTAAAGAAGATACTCTTCCTGCCATTCGGCCGAGTGGTGATTGACAAAATCGAGCCAGCCGTATTCGCCGCTCTCCAGCTTCTCTATAAGGATGTCCTCCGGATAATACTGTTCTTTGTGCATGGTCGTGACGGTTATAAGGGTTATTTGTGAAGGGCTGCGGCACGGTTGCGCTCGGCGCTTTTCTTCTGTTCGTTCCACATTTCTTCAGTATAGTCGTCTTCGGAGACATAATTGAGGTTGCCGTCATCGTCCATGACCCAGCACCCGTAGCAGCCGAAGGTGTATTTATCCCATTCCCGTCTGGTCTGCTCGCGCCATTTCTCTCCATCGCCGTGGCAGAAGCGGATACCCGTCCTTGTATTGAGGTCGATGCCCACGGTGACAGGCTCGTCATCAACGACAATGGTCAGCGGTTCTCCGTGTTGCAGGCTGTTGACCTCTGCCGTGCCGAGGTGAAGTTCCTCTGCGGCCACCTGCAGATTGCGCCCGATGATGGGGGTAGGCACGGAAAGCACCTGCTTCGTCTCCGGGTCTATCTGCACGAATGCCTTGCTGTGGCGTCCGTCGGAGGTCTCCACGTCAACGATGACAGCCTTGCCGTCGAGTAGCTGTTTCTGTTGCGCCTCGCTGTATTTCTCCAGCGGGGAGGATTTCAGCACCGGATAGAATACCACGTCCGCCTGACCGTCGTCCCTGCGGATAAAGGCGATGCGTGTGCGACTTTCAAAAGTCTCACCGTTCTCACCGGTCACCCGGACAGGAAGCACAGGCGAATGCTTTCCTTGGCAAATGTCCTCAAGGACATACATGGGGAGATCCTCTATCATTTCTTGTGTAAGCCCGAATTTGGACAGTGTTCCAAACGGCAGTTCCGTCAAATCAAATCGTACTTGCTTCATATTATAAAATCAAATTCTAAATCATACTTTGCAAAGATAGATTGAATTTATTGTGACAGGCAAATATATGGAATAATAAGTAGTTGAAATATACTATTTTTATGATTAGAATATGATTTCGGCTTAAAAATCATATTCTAAACAGTTAAATAATCATATTCTGATAAGAAATGGATTAGGATATTTGCACAGGGTGGATACGCCTTGTTACCTTTGCAGCATGAAAACAAAAAAATGGATGATGCTGGCTGCCGGTGTCATTATGACCACGACACCGCTTTTTGCACAGTTCAATACGGTCATGCCCGGTAGGACGACAGGTGTATCGGAATCTGTATCGCTGAAAGACGACGATATGGGGAACCGGCAGGGAAAGGCTTTTATGGAAGGATGCCTGTCTGAGGAAAAAAGCGCACCGGCATCGTCAGGCGAAGCCGGAAAGGAGAAATGGGTGCAACGCTATCTGAGCGTGTGCTATCCGCTCCGTAAGATGAAGGTCAATTCGCCATACGGGTACCGGACGGATCCATTTACCGGAAAGAGGAAGTTCCACAACGGCATAGACCTGCACGCGCGGGGTGACAAGGGGCTGGCCATGATGGAGGGCACGGTGATCAAGGTCGGACAGGACAGGGCTTCGGGAAAATATGTGGTGTTGCGGCACGGTGAGTTCACCGTCAGCTACTGCCATCTCTCGCGGATACTGGTCGGCAAAGGGGCTGTTGTCCGTCCGAGGGATGCGGTCGGCATTACGGGAAACACGGGACGCAGCACCGGCGAGCATCTGCACATCACTTGCAGGCGCAACGGGAAGAGTGTGAATCCGGCTAAGATTTTCAATTACATCAAAACCACACGGGAGAAATGCCTGGCGGCATTGGCAGAAATGTCATAAGACCTATGGCTCGTGCGTGATGGCGCGGACGATATGTCCGCCCCATACATGGGCCTTTATCAGGAACAGCGGCGGAACCGTAACGGTCTTTCCGTAGAAGATGGCGGCCACCACTTCGCCGCCGCACCGCTCTATCTCTTCCTTGTAGTCGGTAAGGCTCTGGCCGCTCGTGAACACATCGTCCACGATGATGATTCTTTTTCCCTTGATGTCGCCTGTAATATTGTAGTTTCTTTCAAGGATGCGTTCGCTGCCCTTGCACTCGTGCAGGCTCTCGCGTTCACTGTGTACATCGACATCATACAGTCCGGAGGTGAGTTCCTTCCGGTGGGTCGTGATGTACCAGTCGAGCCGCTTGAACCGCTGGCCGTATTTTATCCAGTTGCTGCATGGCATGAACATGACATGACAGGAAGCGGTGTCCACCGGCAGGGCGGCCATACAAGCCTTGAAGAAGTCGATGCCGTGGTTCTCTCCCTCTTTGAAGGCATAGAGAGTACGGCAGAACCCACGCTGTTCTTCGTCAAGCAGCCTTTTGTAGCGTGACGGATAACCTCAAATCCGCAACTACGCGCCTATATGATACAGAAGCGAAAATAATCTGC
>ERZ827181.3610-NODE-3610-length-10728-cov-2.496580_pt1 | contig 10728 bp, 6 predicted proteins | sample MGYA00519778_ERZ827181 | MGnify/ENA primary metagenome ERZ827181 (study PRJEB31778, sample SAMEA3449273) | human gut metagenome | biome: human gut; feature: human-associated habitat; material: faeces | place: United Kingdom | collected 2010/2012 ...
GGCTGAGGCGGTTGCCGTAGGCGGCCGGAGGACGCAGTAGGGGAAAGTCCCGAAGCGCCAGTGGCCGTGGCGCTCGCTTAACCCCTGGCAGGTCGTTACAGCCTGCTTTAAAAGTGGCCCGGTGAACGCATGCCGGTCCGGTTAAAAATAAGAAGACTTTAAAAGTCAACCATAATGTTCAGATTCGCGACTCCCGGATACCTCTATTTGCTGTTGCTGCTGCCGTTGCTGGCGGGGCTTTACGTCTATGCGGTGCGTTCGCGCCGCCGTGCGCTGGAGCGATTTGCCGACGAGGCAGTGCTGCCGGGGCTGATGCCCGAGGCTTCGCCCGTGCGCCTGCGGCTCAAATTCGTGTTGCTGTGCCTGGGACTCGGGTTTATCATCCTGGCGCTCGCACGGCCGCAGTTCGGTTCGAAGCTTCGCGAGGTGACGCGCCAGGGCGTTGAGATCATGCTGGCGGTCGATGTGTCGAACAGCATGCTGGCGCAGGATTTCGAACCGAGCCGTTTGGAGCGGACCAAGTTCGCGATCGACCGCCTGGCCGAAAAACTGCACGAGGACCGTATCGGGTTGATCGTTTTCGCCGGGGACGCCTACGTCCAGCTTCCGATCACTTCGGACTACGTTACTGCGCGCAATTTCGCGCGCAATATTTCACCCGACATGGTTTCGCGGCAGGGAACGGCCCTCGGTGCCGCGATAGAACTCGCGTCCGGCTCGTTTTCTTCGGGCAGCGAGGGGAGCCGCGTTATTATCCTGATCTCGGACGGTGAAAACCACGAGGACGATGCGATGGCCGCCGCCGAAGCCGCCGCAAGGCAGGGGATCAAAATCTATACGATCGGCATCGGTACGCCCGAAGGGGCTCCGATCCGCATCGGCGGCGACTTCATCAAGGACGAGGAGGGCAAGATGGTGGTTTCGAAGCTCGACGAACAGACCCTCGAGCAGATAGCCCTCACCACCGGCGGCGGGTATATCCGCGCGACGAACCGCAGTTTGGGGTTGGATGAGATCGTGCAAAAGATCGGCGAGGTGGAGAAAAAGCAGCTCACCGAGTCGATTTTCGAGGATTTCAGCGAACAGTACCAGTATCCGCTCGCGGTCGGACTGGCGTTGCTGCTGCTCAATTTCCTGATCCCGGAACGCCGGAGCCGCCTGCTCGACCGGCTCAATATTTTCCGCAAGAAAAACGATTCGGGCGATCCGGTGTAGCCTGCCGCACCGCCGCGCATTTTGCGGCTTCATGCGACAAAACTGCCGGGCTGCCGGGCCTGTTGCGTGCCTTTCCGGCGTCTATGTTGCAGAAATAGCGTATTTCATTTTATAGCGCACGCCTTCGAATAGGTCGGCTTGTGCAATTGTTTGTTTTGTGACTTCCCTGTTGGTTCAAGGGGGACTGTGCGCTCAAAGAATTTATTTATACACAAACCGGTTTATTTGGAATAATTTAATATATAACCAAACGATTACGACATATTTTAAGTGTCTTGTTTGTAGAATATGCAACATGACATTCGGACTGAGTTTGTTTTGTAAAAGGCTTTGATTATGAACGGGGCTATGAGTATCGAGTGATGGTCAATAAAATACATGTCAGAGAACCGATGCAGGATGCCTCCTCTATCGAATATCATTTGTTGTGTGTCATCTCCAAAACGCTGAAAGATTCCGAGAACTTACCGCCGATTCGTTGGAAATATCCGAGGCCGTAGGTGATCGTAATTACACGTCCGTTGCCACCCGGACCCTCATCCTGCCGATTCAGTCCCGAAGCCTGTCCCGATTTTGCTACAATCGGGAAATCCAATTGAAAAGAGCCGGGGAAGTTTTTTTGACTTTACAGTGTCGCGGCGTTACAGAGCCGTATTACCGCAAAACTGCGGAGTCGTAGGGCTGCGGTGCGGGTCTTCGGCTGGTGTTCGGACGGGCACCGGAGTCCCCGGTGCCCGCCGGGGCGCCTATTCGTCGTACACCAACTCGAAGTCGTCCACCCACATCTTGCTGTCGCGGCTGCCGATGTAGTAGTCGCCGTAGCGCGAGGCGGAGCATACCAGTACTATATGGGTCGGGACCCGGTTCGTTGCGTTGTAGGCGAGCTTGATCGTGAACTGCTGCCATTCGGATACCGATTTGTCGAAGACCAGCTCCCCGTAGGCGATCACCGCCGCGCTCTTCGGGTTGAAGAAGGTGTTTTTGTCGCGCGTGTCGACGCAGATAGGCACCTCGGCCGTTCCCAGCATCTTGTTGTCGGTCTCCTTCTCGCAGACGCCGTACTCTTCGGGTGTCCAGGTCCCCAGTGCGACGTAGATGATGCCGTTGTCCGGGTCTCCCTTCGCGATGGTGACGCCCGTGGGCTGCGTCGTGCCGACGTCGGTGATCTTGCCGCAGTTGTATTTGGCCCACCCGCGCAACGCTACCGGCCGCCGGGTGAAAGGCCGCCCGAAGCCGACGATGCCGTTGGTGCCGCGTGTGCCGACGTACTGCCCGATGAAGAGGTTGCCCGCGGCCAGCTTACCGATGCCCGCGATGCCGGCCAGTTTGGATTCCAGCTGCGCGGCGTACTGGCCGGTGCTACCGGGCCGGGTGTCGGTCACTTTGTTGGTCAGTGTGGTATTGGCCACGGCCGCCCCCGTGTTGCCTGTGCCCCAGTAGGCTGCATCCCGCGTCGGGCCCGGGTAGACGATGTCCTTCTCGGTGCACCACTCTTCGAAGCCGCCGTTGGTCAGCGGGGTCTCGGGTTCGGTGGTCACGGTCTCTACCGGGGACTCGTCCTCGCCCGAATAGGCGACCAGTTCGTAGGCCGTTTCGGGTTCGAGGCCGGTGAGGCAGGTTTTGAACGCGCCGCCCGATACTTCGACCTTGTCGCCGGGAACGGTAATCCACGGTGTGTCGCCCTGCTTGCGGTAGCGGAAGCCGAGGTCGGTGCCGCTGCGGCCTTCGCCGTAGAGCCAGATCAGGCGCGTCCACGCGTCGACCTGCTTGAACTCGGCCGTCACGTCGGTCGGAACCACGTACAGCGACCACCGCTCTTCGAAGTCGTGGTAGCGGATGTCGATCGTGCGGTAGGTTTCGAACGACGTTAATTGGCTCGGGTCGGGCGTCATCGTCGTGATTCCCGCCGGGCCGAGTTTCAGCTCCTTGATCGTGATATGCTGCATGTCGGTCCCCGTCGGGACGTGGACGGTGGCGGTGTGTTTCTCTTCGTCGAACTCGGCCGCACCGATCTGCGATTCGACGGTGAAGATGCGTTCGATCTGCTGCTCGGCCTTCAACGTCCATTCGTAGTCCTGATAGAGCGACAGCGTGACGGGCAGGTCGCTGCGCAGGTCGAATTCGCCGGAAAGGGGGACCGATGCGCTGCCGCCTTCGGTGATGACGATCTCGGTGATCGGCACGCGGCTGATGTCGGTCGTTTCGTCGAGGTGCAGCGTGACCGTGCGCAGTTTGGCGTCGATGTCGGAGGCGGTGCAGGTGAAGCCCTCGCCCTTGATTTCGAGGATGTCGATGGCGACCACCGGATACGGGATGTCGTTCTGGATGCAGGAGGCCAGCGCGAGCATCGGGACATAGAGGAGCAGGCGGCGGATCTTGTTCATGGCGTTTTACAAAAGGATGTTGAGGCCGATGCGGATATTGGCCAGGTTCAGGCGGAACAGCATTTTCGAGGCTTCGCGCGTACCGATCACCTTGCCTTCGCTGTCGGTCTGCGTCACTTTCGTGTACTGCACGCCGCCGAGCCCGAAGGAGAGGGTGGTGCATACGTTCGGGAAGACGAAGACCGCACAGCCGGGGTTGAACGAAAATTTAAACTGCCGGTTGTTGCTGTGGGTATATTTGATCTCTTCGTTCGATTTGTAGGAGAAAACCGATTTCCCGGTTTTGTACGACGCTTCCAGTTCGGCGAACAGCCCGAAGTGCCCTTTCGCGTCGATGCCGGCGTAGGAGCGCATGAAGATGCCGAACGACGAAGAGGTGCTGTTGAGGTTGATGTCCGAAAAGGAGATGTTCATGTCGTTGGCTTCCCCGAGGTCCAGTGCGGCGTTGTCGATATGCCCGTCCGTCTTCGAGTAGCCGAAGCGGGCGCCGAAACTGAGGTTGTCCTTGACGAAATAGCTGAACGAGGGGTTGATCGTGAAGATGCTCCCGCTGAAATTCAGGTCGTCGAGGATCAGCATGTAGTCGGTGTCGTCGCTGGTGATCGTCCCGTACGAGACGGTCAACCCGATGGCCACTTCCCGCTTGAATATGAAACGGATACGGTTGATCTCGCGGTCGATCCGCCTGCGCGTGGGCAGGAAGCGTTTCCGGTCGGCGGGGGTGCCTGCCGAGTCGCCGGGCGCTGTATGGGCGAGGGCGAGCGTGTCCGGGAGCTGGCCGGAAAGAAGCGTGCCGCCGCCCGCCAGCAGCGAATCCATGACAGGCGTGTCTATCGCGGCGGGCCGGTGTCCGGTGAAATCGCCCGTAAGGACCGCGGAGTCGGTCGGGGGGGCCTGCGGTGTATCGGTTTGTAATGTCTCTGTCCGTGAAGTGTCGGTTTGCGATGTGTTCGCCGCCGATGTTGCCGCCGATATATCCGGCGACGATATGCCGGTCAGCGGAGTGCCGGCCTGTTGCGGGACGGTTGCCGCCGGAACCGGTTGCTCGTGGCGGGCTTCGTGCTGTCTCCGCGGCGTGGATGCGGCCGCAGACGCAGACGAAAGTGCGGTAACGGTCAGCAGTATAAGGAGTGGGTATATCCGTGTTTTCATCGTGTCTGCCGGGTTAGAGATAGAATGCGACGCCTAAGCCGATGGAGAAGATGTTGACTTTGAAGTTCATCATGCTGGAGCTCCGGGTGCCGACGCTCACCTGGTTGTGCACCTGCCGCACTTTGTTGTAGGTGAAGCCCATCACGCCGACGTTCAGTTCGATGGCCATGTTGTTGGTTGCGAAGGCGACCAGTCCGGGGGTCAGCCCGAGCGAAATGTGCTTCCCGGTTTCGTAGGTGCCCCGTACCGGGGTGTCCGCGGCGAATTTGGCCTGCGAACTGCCCATGCCCAGCTGCATCTCGTTGAACAGCGCGAAGCGTTTGTTCTGCCCCAGCGGGATGTATTGCCGCCAGATCAGCGCCGCCTCGTAGGTGTGCTTGAGCGAGTAGTACGAATCCACTTTCAGGTCGACGCCCGTGTCGTCGTCCCCGAGCTGGATGCTGCCGCTGTCGATGCGCAGGTAGGTGCGCGAGTAGGTGAACCGCGCGCCGATGACCATGTTGTTGCGGAAGGCGTAGGCCAGGATCGGCGCGACCTTCAGCGTATGGCCTTCGGAGTTGATCCCTTCGATCACGACGAACGTGTAGTCGTTGTTCGAGTGAGTCGAGAAAGAGGCGTTGATGCCCGCTACCCATTGGCCTTGCGGTACGAAGATGTTGGAGAAACTGGTCAGGCCCCGCTGCTTTTTGAGCGTGCGGACCGAATCGGCCGACAGTTCCGGAAGCGTCTGCTTGTCTTTCTTCTTTTTCTCGCGCAGTTTGGGCGATGTGCCGGAAGAGAGCACTCCGCTCCGGGGCCGGGCGGCCGGTGTTGCCAATGCCGTTGCCGGAGTTGTGGTCGTGGCAGGCGGCATGGTTGTTCCCGTTCCAAGAGCCCCGGCCGTTGCGGTCGTCGCTGCGGCGGGGACGTCGTCGTCGATGTCCGCCGGGACGGGATATTGTCCGGGGACGGAACCCGCCGCCTGCCGTCTGCTGCGGCAGGCGGGGTATCCTGAGCCCGGGTACCTCCCGGCAGGCATAGGTATAAAAATAGTGCTACAAAGACAATCCCTTTTTTCATCATGCGGGTTTATTCGTAGATGAACTCGATGTCGTCGAGGTAAAGGTTGCTGTCCGTGCTGCCTTCGAAGTAGTCGCCCCTGTAGCTGGCCGATGCCGTCAGGATCAGCACGTTGGGCTTTTCTGAGGCATACTTGTCCCGGTAGTGGATCGGGATGTCTACCTGCGTCCACGACGATTGGGACTGCTCGATCAGCAGGTCTCCGTAGCCGATAATATGTCCTTCGAGGGTCGATGGGTCGTTCAGGTTCGTGTAGAGGAACTCCTGGGTGGGGTCGAGAACAGTCTTGTCGATCTCGCTGCTTTTGGTGTTGACCGTATGGTAGGTGCAGCCCGGTTTGGTCATGTTGGTCAGGCAGACGAAAATGCGCGCCTTGTCGCCGCTGCCGACGTTGCCCTTGTACCAGACGCGCAGCGCGGTGGGTTTGGCGTTGAAAGCGAACGCCCGGCCCATATAGACCGTACCGGCGGTACCCAGAACTTCGCCGAACGATCCGACGAAAATGTTTCCGGCGGCTTTCTTGATGACGACATTGGTGGTTTGCAGCTTCGCGCAGTACTGTCCGGACGAGCCGGGACGGGGATCGTTTTGCCGGGTGGTGATGTTGTAGCTCGCCCCGATCGAGGTGGAACCGGGGTTGCCCGTTCCCCAGAACTCCTCTCCGCCCTGGGCGTACGGATACCACGGGTTGCCCGACTGGTGCCACTCTTCGAAGCCTGCGTTCGGAACCTGGACACCGGCGGCGGTCGCGGCCGTCTTGACCGTACCGCTCTCAGAATCGTTTTCGAGCAGTTGGCATTCGTACGTCTTACCCGGTTTGAAATCCGTGGCCCGGGCCGTGTAGGTATAGCCGTCGCTGCCTTTCTGCGCGGCGATCGTGGTCCATGACGAGGTGCCCTGGAGGCGGTACCGGACGCCCACCGAAGTGGTGGCGGGGTTCGTCACGATCGCGCTCATGTCGGCGATCCCGAACCACGGGTCCTGCGCGGCAATCTCCACCGGTTTGGCGACGGCTACGCGGGCGGAGGCTTTGCCCGTGTTGTTGTCGTTGTCGGTGACCTCGAAGTCGAGCGTGTTGATGCCTCCCTCCAGTTGCTCGAAGAAGAGCGGCGTCAGGGCCAGCGAGCCGTTCGCGTTGTCGATGACCGTGTAGGTGATCCCGTTGGCGGCCGCTTCGGGCAGCAACTGCCCGTCGTGCAGCACTTCGTAGGTCGTGTTGGTACTCTTCGCCGTGAATTTCAGCGACGAGAGCGGGTTGATCGACGCGACGTTGAATTTGACCGGATCGGAGTAGTAGCCGGTCACGCCGCCGATGCCGAAACCGTCGCCCATCACGCTGGGTTCGGGGCTGAAGATGAACGAATCGTCGAAGACGTTCACGTACTCCTGTACTTTGACCACGACGGTCAGGTAGCCGTCCGGGGTTTTCGAGTACTTGAAGTTGAGCGTGTACTGCATGCCGCCCTGGGGCAGCTCGATCTTGCCCGTCTTCGTGTTGTTCTTGTTGACGTCCGGATCGGAGCTTTCGCCCGAGAAGCACCAGCTCAGGTTCGAGGTGCCTTCCGGCAGCAGGAAGAACCCGGTCGAATCCTTGGGGTAGAGCAGCGTGGGAACCAGTCCGTTTTCCGCATCGGTCTGCGAGAAGTTGTCCGAAGCGCAGACGTAGGCATGGTAGCCCTTGTCGAACTTCTGCGCGACGGTTGCGTCGAACTGCACGCGGACGGCGACGTTCGTGATCTTGCATTCGATCGGGACGATCTTCGTTTCGTGCGCGTTCAGGTCGAAGACGGATTCGCCCGCATAGGTTTTGTTCGTGTAGGTGGCTTCGCTCCGGTCGCCCGCCTCGATAACCACCTTGTAGCGGCCCGAAACCAGGTAGAGGTTGTCGGGAACGCTCGTCGCGGGTTTGTATTTGCGGATCAGCTCCTGGGCTGTGCCGCCCGCGCCGTCCGATTCGACTTTGTATATCCACAGCGTGCTGATATCGAGTGGATTGTAGTCTCCGGCCGCTTTCGAGTGCAGCGGAATGACCTTGCCGGCGACCGTGAGGTTCAGTTGCAGCGTACCGGTCGGTTCCGCCCTCCCGGAGTCGTCTTTGGTACAGGCCCCCAGCAGGAGCAGCAGGCCGCTCAGGCAGACGAGGGGGATATGTCGGGTGATGAGGGTTCTCATGGATTTCATCTTTTTACGGAACATAGAGTTGGATGGTCTTGGATACCGATCCCGAGGCGTCGATCACGGTCAGCTTGAAGTCGCTGTTGCCCGGGCCGAGGACGGTGAGCATCGGCATGAACGACGAGATGTCGAAAGTCAGCGACTTCTTGCCCGCCACGGCGCTGCCCGTCGGGAAGCCGAGGTTGGTCAGCGGGCCTTCGAAGCTGCCCGGGTTGACCAGGTCCATGTGGGTCGAGAGGCCGAGGCCCTGCAGCTCTTCGGGGGTCAGCGTGGTGCTGTTGATGTCCACGCTGAAGCCGACGATACCGGTTTGCGACGTGACGGTGATCTTCACTTCCGGATCCGCTTCCGAGTCGGAGAGCTTCGTGATCTTATAGCGTGTGCCGAAGTCGTACGAGACAGTCCCGGCCTTGTTCGTCCACTTGACTTCCGGACCGGTGCCGACCGATCCGCCTTCCGTGACCTTGACGGTCAGGTTCGTGTAGGAGGTGCGGCCCTTCGTGTCGGTGACGACGAATTTCACCTTGTGCGTGCCCTTGTATCCGAACAGGCCCGACATGCCCGCGTCCTTGACCGTTCCGGCCAGGATGTGGGTCGAGGCGGCCTCTTTCATCACCAGGTAGGCGAGCAGGTCGTCGTTTTGCGGCCATACCGGTATCGTCCCGTTGACGTATCCGGCGCCGTCCAGCGCGGCGAGCAGCTCGGCGTTATCCGAACTGAAGACCAGTTTCGCGGTGCGTACCGAGGCGTCTGCCTGCGGGGTGATGACCGCCTTGAGGTTTTCGCTCCATTTGCCGAGCTCTTCGTCGAACATGCTTTTGCTGATCGTGTAGCCCTGCGCGATGTCGCGGCCGTCGAGCGTCACCACGGGCGAGTTCGGGTCGGACAGGTCCTCGTCGGGAATCGTCTCCTCGCCGGCGAAGGCGAACAGCTGCATCACGTCCACGTCGATCTTCTGGTCGTACACCCAGTTTTCGACTGTCATCTGGAACTGGATGTTGCCCTGGGTCGCGTTCAGGATCTTGATCGAAATCTTGCGCCACTGGCCGGCTTTGCAGTCGGTGATTTCGCGCGTCCACTTGACGGGGACGTAAACCGGTGCGGCGTCGCCGGGCGACTTGTTGTAGGAACCTTCGAGCTCCACTTTGATCGTATTGGACGCTTCGACGGCCTTGAAGTATCCGCGCGCCTCGTTATTCGATTCGGCCCGGTTGAAGACCAGCTTGTTCTCCCCGACCGACAGCGTCACCTTGAGGGCCGGAAGCGCCTCGGTGGCCTGTGCGTCGGGAAGGAACATGCTCTGCAGGTCGGCAGAGAGGATGACCGTGGTTTTGATGTTGGCCAGCGAACAGACCAGGTCGTTGACCGTGGTTTCGGTCTTTTTGACGATGGTTTTGGTGACCGATCCTGCGAAAACGGGACTCTCCCATGCGGCGTAGTTCGCCCCGGCCATGTAGGCCGCGTAATCCGGGGATTCGGCGGCGATGGCGTAGGAGCCCGGCGCGAGGGGGATCTTCTGGTTTTCCGTCTTTTTCAGGTCGCCGTACGTGTAGTTCAGCGTCTCGGAAGTTTTCACGTTGCGGATCGTGACCTTGTAGTCGTCGCCGGCATCCGCGAGCGGCGACGAGGCGCGGGTGGTCTCCTGCGCTTTGGCCGTCCGGTCCGCCGGTTTTGCAGGCTGGGAGACGGATCCTCCGGTGGTCGTGGAGATCACCTCGTCGTCGGCGACCGAAACGGTCAGTCCCGAAGTGACCAGGTAGCCCATCTCCGTGTCGTCGGGCGTAGGATCGTCGCCCCCTCCGTTGTATCCGGGAGTCTCGTTCTTACACCCCGCCAGGAACAGCAGCAGGGCCATGCAGGTTATTTGGAAAAACTCTTTCATATGGAGTCGTATTTGGGGATTGCGGTGGATGTTCGGTGTCGTGTCGTTAGGCTTCGGGGTTCAGTTCGATCTCCCGGGTCTCGACCGTGGTAGGGGTGTCGTCGAAACGCAGGTCGAGGCTCGCCTGTCCGGCCGATCCTGCGTCGATCTCGATGCTGTGCCAGGTTCGTGCGGCGGTGACGCCGATCTCGGTCTTCGGGAATTCGACCTCTACGCCGTTGGTCTTGGTGGCCTTGCCGCTGAGGTAGAGTTTGGTGTTCGGCCGTACGAAAATCGGCGTGGGGTTTGTATCCGGAACCAGCGTGTGTCCGCTCTGGTAGCCCGATTCGGTAGAGACGGTCAGGTTGTAAGAGGTGTAGTAGTTCTTGAACCAGTCGGAGAGGTGGAGCGTGTAGAGCGCATTGGCCAGCGTATGCGATACCTGTTGGGTAATGGTCTTGCGCGCGACGATCGTGCAGGTCGTCGAACCCACGAAATAGGCGGCGTCGGGTCCCTCTTCAGCAGGGTCGCCGTACGAGAATCCGGCGGTGTAGCTGCCCGGGTCGAGCAGCGGCTGGTCGTAGTCCACCATCGATTCGTAGGTCATCTCGAACGTTTTGTCCGGGTCGACCAGCTTGAGCTTCAGCTTCATCTGCTCGGGGGCGGGAAGGCATGAGGCGGGCAGTGTGCGCGTCGCCCCGGCTTTGGTGCCGTCCGCCACGACCGCAACCTCCGGGGAAACGGTGCAGTCGAACGCGATCGCACCCTTCTGCGGATCGTCCGGGGCGGGCGACGGGCTTTTCGAGCATCCCCCACCCAGCAGGAGTGCGAAAAGGCTTGCGGCCGGCAGGAGTATATGTCTGTTTATATTCATATTATATA
>ERZ827181.3612-NODE-3612-length-10719-cov-2.479932_pt1 | contig 10719 bp, 7 predicted proteins | sample MGYA00519778_ERZ827181 | MGnify/ENA primary metagenome ERZ827181 (study PRJEB31778, sample SAMEA3449273) | human gut metagenome | biome: human gut; feature: human-associated habitat; material: faeces | place: United Kingdom | collected 2010/2012 ...
TCTTGGCAGAAATGGGTGATAAAACTCAGATTGCAACCGTCGCGCTTACCGTCAAATACGCAGCTCCGGTTCTCGTTGTGATCGGCACTACCATCGGTATGCTGATCGCGGACGTCCCGGCGGTATGGATCGGCGACAAACTTGCCCAGAAAATTCCGGTCAAACTCGTCCGTATTGCCTCCGCAGTCCTGTTTGCTGCGATCGGTATTTTGGCCGCGTTTGAATACGCACCGACCGAGCTGTAGTGTGCGTTTGTCTCAAATCAGACTTGCACCTCAACGATTCTTCGCGCCACGAGTAAACTTTCTGTGTGATACAGATAGGAGCACAAGCTTATGTCAGTTCGAAAATTATTCGCAGGGCTTTTATTTTCGGGGATCTCGCTGCTTGCGCTAAGCGGCTGTGCCGTCGGGCCGGAAAACAACAACCCGACCCAGCTAACCTCCCAGTGGGTTGATCCGGCAGCTACCTTCGAACAAAAGACCATTACCGGCCTTCTCGTCGCTGCCGTCGTTGAGAATCCGACGAACCGCCGGATTTTCGAGGATATCGCATGTAATGTCTTGGCACTGCACGGCATCCCGAGCACTCCGAGTTACCGCACTATTCCTCAGGCTTCGAACCTGACAATCTTAGGAGGCGGCTTAAATTACACTGCTCTTTTCAGTGCCGCCCGATTGGCTAAGGCGAGTAATGTTTTGGCAATTCACCAAACGGGTACCAAAACCAATGTGATTTACGACCCGGGAATGACATGGGGACCGGATCCTTTCTGGGGTCCCGGACCTTGGGGCGGTCCTTTCGGGCCTGATCCCTTCTGGGGCGGCTGGGCCATCCCGCCTTCTATCACGCAGCAAAACATCATCGAGTCCAATACCGAACTCGTCAGTGTTAAAACCGGCGCCGTGTTGTGGACGGGCGCTTTCTCTACGGTAAGCGACCAGGCGCCGATCACTCAAACGCTGCAGGAATATGTCGGAATGGTGCTTCAGGCAATTTTGAACAACGGCTTCTTGATTCCGGTCAGTATGCCGAATTACCAAATCCAACCTGCGGCTAAATTCAATCCGCAGTCTGCTGGGAGCGCGGGCGCCCTTCCTCGTTAAAGAGTCTGGCGATTCTGGCGCAGTCTTGAATGTGCTGATTCCCGATCCACTTCAAGGCTGCAAAGGAAAGACCTGCCGCAGCAGCCTGACCGGCTATCGGCAGCCATTTAGCTGCCTGTGCAGTCGTCAGCTGAATGCTTAGCTTTTTAAGAACGGCAAGAACTAAGGACTTCGTGATCAGTTTCCCTGCCCAGGCGCTTCCTGTCACGGTAATCAGCTGAAACAGCTGAACCTGTTTGTCCGTCGAAAGGTGCTGAATTTGCTGAGGTGTGAGTCCGAATTCCTGATTAATGAAATTGAGAATAGACATCAGCATCGTCACGTCCACCGTTACGTTGATGCCGGGTATCGGGATGGCACTTGCACCCGCTGTCACTAAGGCACGCTGCGTTACAAACTTTTTCGTACGAGCGATACAGTCGAGGATAGCCTGCTCATCCGGAGGTATTTCCTTCAATTTTGTCTCTGCAGGTAAATCCTTCTGTTTAATGATGGTCAAAGCCCTCATACTCTCATCCTTGCCTAAGCGACTAAACTTAAGGCATAAATAATGCTCTATTTTTAATATTAATAACTAAGCTGCGCAAATGGTCCGACTTATTTTAGTCAGGCCGCCCGATAAGCGGCGCTGTTGGACACAATAGATAGAAAGATGAATCTTTTCGCCCTGGGATTGAACCATAACACTGCTCCTCTCGCTTTGAGAGAGAAGGTTGCTTTTTCTTCTGAAGAGCTGGATACCGCAAACCAAAAGATTCGAGCCATGCTCGGAAATCCTGCCGGTGGCGGTATCAAAGAGGTCGCAATTTTATCGACCTGTAACCGCACGGAAATTTATTGTGCGGCTGAAGACTCCGAACTTGCCTCCAAAAAACTGAAAGAATTCTTGGCCGAAAGCAAGGGCGTGAAGTTCAATGAACTTGAGGAACACCTTTATGTCTACTTAAATGACGACGCCGCTCGCCACGCCTTCAGAGTAGCCTCTGGCCTGGATTCGATGGTGTTGGGCGAAACCCAGATCGTCGGCCAGATGAAAAAGGCAGTGAAAACTGCCCAGAACAACCATGGCCTGGGCGTATTTCTGAACTACCTTTTTCAAAAGACATTTGCGGTCGCCAAAGAAGTCCGTTCTAAAACCGAGATCGGCGCCCACTCCGTATCCTTGGCGGCTGCCGGCGTCCGAGTCGCCTCGAGCATCTTCGGTTCTTTAGAAAACTCCAACATATTGTTTATCGGCGCCGGAGAGATGATTGAGCTCTGTGCCGCTCATTTCTGCGCGCAAAAACCGAAGAACGTCGCCGTTGCAAACAGAACTATCGCCAGAGCGGCGGCTTTGGCGGAAACGATCGGTGCAAAAGCTGTCGGACTCGTCGACCTCCCGGAAATTCTTCCGAAATACGACATCCTGATCACTTGTACGGCCAGCACGCTTCCCATCATCGGTCTCGGCATGGTTCAAAGTGCTCTGAAGCGCCGTAAGCATCGCCCGATCTTCATGATCGACCTTGCGGTTCCCAGAGACATTGAACGCGAAGTTGATGATTTGGACGAAGTTTACGTTTACACCGTGGACGATCTCGGGAAAGTCGTTCAGTCGGGTATCCAGGGACGTAAAGCTGCCGTCGAGCAGGCAGACCGACTCATCGAAATCAAAGTCGATGAATTTAAGTGCTGGATGACGACGCGCTCCTCCATTCCTCAAATTCTGAGTCTTCAGGAACGAGCTGACACCCTCCGCGTAATGGAGCTTGAAAAAGCCAAAAAAGCCATTCAAAAAGGCGGCGATGCCAACGAAATTTTAGAAGCTATGTCTCACGGTCTGATGAAGAAGTTTATTCATGATCCGCTGACGGTGCTGCGCAATGATCCCAACCTCTCGCAGGAAGACTACGAAAAAGTTCTGCATTTGCTCGATCGCTTCTATCACTACCACATCCATCATCGCTAACTGTGCGAAAATTCAGCAATATCTGCCTTCACTTTGAAGGCTTTTTGTGTTGATATTTCAACTAAAATCGAACAAATTCGTCTAAAAGCACTGACATGAAAGACACAATGCGCTCCAAGCTGACCCAACTGGTCAGACGACTTGAAGAAATCGATCAGAATCTTCAAGACCCCGATGTCACATCCAATATGGACCAATTCAGAGCACTTTCTAAGGAACGAGCGGAAATTGAACCTGTTGTTTTAAAAGCTAAAGAATACGAGCAGGCAGAAGAAGACCTTGCTGCTGCCGAGGAAATGCTTTCCGATGAAGAGATGAAGGAATTCGCTTCTGAGGAAATCAAAGCGGCCAAGAAGGCAATCGAGCAGATTTCTTCAGAATTAGAAATCCTTCTGCTTCCGAAAGATCCTAACGACGAGAAGAACATCTATCTGGAAATCCGCGCCGGCACGGGCGGTGACGAGTCCGCACTCTTTGCCGGAGATTTGTTCAGAATGTATTCGCGCTACGCCGAGCGTCAGAAATGGCAGGTCGAATTTGTCTCTGCCAGCCCTTCCGATTTAGGCGGCTACAAAGAAATCGTCGTGAAAATCGTGGGCCAAGGCGCTTATTCCAAACTGAAGTTTGAAAGCGGCGGCCATCGCGTACAGCGTGTTCCGGAAACCGAGTCTCAGGGCCGCGTACACACCTCTGCCTGCACGGTTGCCGTCCTCCCGGAAGCCGACGAAATAGGCGATGTCGTCATCGATCCTTCCGAGCTCAGAATTGACGTTTACCGCGCATCCGGCGCCGGCGGCCAGCACATTCAGAAAACAGAAAGTGCTGTTCGTATTACACACCTTCCTACCGGTATTGTGGTCGAATGCCAGGACGAACGAAGCCAGCACAAGAACAAAGAGCGAGCCATGGGCGTTCTGATCTCACGTATTCATGCTGCCCAAGTCGCCGAAGTTCAGGCCAAGGAATCGAGCATGCGTAAATCTCTGATCGGTTCCGGAGACAGAAGCGAACGTATCCGCACTTACAACTACCCGCAGGGCCGTGTGACCGACCACCGCATCAACCTGACGCTTTACAACCTCGCGGCGGTGATGGACGGCGATATTCAGGAGATCATCGACAAGTTGCAGGTAGCCGAAAACGCCGAGCGTCTGCGTGCCAGCGAGGAGAATTAGGTTGCAGGAAAAAACGTTGCTAGACACGGAAAGTTGTCTGTAAACAAACGTGACTTGTCCGGTCCGGAAACAGCGCTTGTTTCGCAGTTGCAAAGATCGCGGCAAGTCGCATTGGTGGTAGGGCCGCTTCCGCCGGAGACGTAACCGTAACCTAGGAAGGCCCGGGCGAAGGTATTTATCGGCCGCGAATCTAATCCTGCAGGGAAGCAGGTTGACCGCCGGCACACCGGACGCCATGGAGAGAGGAATAATTCAATTACAAGAGATATGAACGCCGAACAGCTTTTCGCCCGGATCGAGGCTAAACGCAGTTTTCTTTGCGTGGGACTCGATACCGATATGAACAAGATTCCGCGCCATTTGTGGGCCGGGGACGATCCCGTCTTCGCCTTTAACAGGGCTATCGTGGATGCTACCGCACCCTATGCGGTGTGTTACAAGCCCAATCTGGCTTTCTACGAGGACAACGGGGAGAAGGGTTGGGTCAGTTTCCGCCGGACGGTGGAGTACATCCGGGAACGGTATCCCGATATCTTCATTATTGCCGATGCGAAACGGGGGGATATCGGCAACACGTCGAAAATGTATGCCCGGGCCTTTTTCTCCGGGAATCTGGTCGATGCGGTGACGCTTTCGCCCTACATGGGTTACGATACGGTCGAACCGTTCCTGCAGTTCGACGGCAAATGGGCCGTTATCCTTGCGTTAACCTCTAATCCGAGTGCGGCCGATTTCGAAATGCAGCGGCTCGAAGAGGGGGGCTTCCTTTATGAGAAGGTGATCGACACGTCGAAAGAGTGGGGGACGGCCGATAACATCATGTATGTGGTCGGGGCGACGCAGGCCCGGATGCTGAAGGGTATCCGCGAGCTTGTGCCGGACCATTTCCTGCTGGTGCCGGGTGTCGGCGCGCAGGGGGGGAGTCTCGAAGAGGTCGCCCGGTTCGGTATGAACCGCCAGTGCGGGCTGTTGGTCAACTCGTCGCGCGGGATCATCTATGCCGACAACACCGAACGTTTCGCCAATGCGGCGGCGGAAAAAGCTGCCGAACTCGCCTCGCAGATGTCGGAATTGCTGACGAAATACCTGTGAACCGTTCGTTGTCGTTCGGTTTGACACTATTTTGTTTATAATCCGGAATCTTAATCCCTGATCCGGCGATAATCTTTAGTCCGGAGGCTGAAATATTGTTGAAAATTATTACTTTTTTACGCGGAATTGCTTAATTTCGCGTAAATTTTTATTTAGTCGAACCCTAAATTCTATACTCTCCTAAAATTATGGATATTACGAAACGTCAGCTTTCGGGTAAGACCCGTACGGAACATGACTTGCTGGGCAACAAAGAGGTGCCGGTAGAGTATTATTTCGGCGTACAGACGATGCGCGCGTTGGAGAACTTCAACATCAGCCGCGTGCGGCTTTACTTTTTCCCGGAGCTGATCAAGGCTCTGGCGATGGTCAAGGAGGCCGCTGCCTGTGCGAACCGTGATCTGGGATCGATCGACGGCCATGTGGCACAGGCGATCATCGAAGCGTGCGAAGAGGTGCGTCAAGGCAAATTCGACGAGCATTTCGTCGTGGACATGGTGCAGGGCGGAGCCGGCACCTCGACCAATATGAATGCGAACGAAGTGATTGCGAACCGTGCGCTCGAGATCCTCGGACATCAGCGGGGCGAGTACAAATACTGCCATCCGAACAACGACGTGAACATGTCGCAGTCGACCAACGATGCCTATCCGACGGCGGTGAAAATTGCGCTGATCAACAGCATTACGAAACTTCAGGCTTCGTTGAAATGGCTCGTCGAGGCTTTCCACGCCAAGGGGGCCGAATTTGCGCACGTAATCAAGATGGGCCGTACTCAGTTGCAGGATGCCGTGCCGATGACCCTTGGTCAGGAATTTGAAGCTTATGCTGCGAATCTAGCCGAGGAGGTCGAACGGCTCGAACAGAACTACAAGTTGTTCCTCGAGGTGAACATGGGTGCGACGGCGATCGGTACCGGTATCAATGCCGATCCCGATTACTCGCCGCTTTGCATCAAATACCTGCGTGAAATCACCGGACTGCCTGTCGTGGCGGCTACCAACATGATCGAAGCGACCAACGATACCGGAGCGTTCGTAATGAACTCGTCGGCGCTGAAACGGCTGGCGGTCAAGCTGTCGAAAATCTGCAACGACCTGCGTCTGCTCTCGTCGGGACCGCGTACCGGGCTGAATGAGATCAACCTGCCGCCGATGCAGCCCGGTTCGTCGATCATGCCGGGCAAAGTAAACCCGGTGATTCCCGAAGTGGTTAACCAGGTAGCGTTCAAAGTGATCGGCAACGACCTGACCGTAACGATCGCCGCCGAGGCCGGACAGCTCGAGCTGAACGTGATGGAGCCGATCATCGTGCACAGCCTTTTCGAGAGCATCGACCTGCTGAGCAACGGCATGAACACGCTGCGCGACCGTTGTGTGGCCGGTATTACGGCTAACGAAGAGGTCTGCCGCCGGTTGGTTTACAACAGCATCGGACTGGTAACGGCACTCAACCCTTATCTGGGTTATGAGACTTCGACCGATCTGGCCAAAACCGCGCTCGAAACCGGTAAGGGCATTTATGACCTCGTACTGGAAAAGAAACTGATGAGCAAAGAGGAGCTCGATAATGTGCTCTCTCCCGAAAATATGATCAAGCCGCGTAAGTTCCATCGCAAATAATTGCGGCGGAATAAATGCGTCGCTTTCTGACGGATAGGTCCGGGAATGCCGAAGAGGGGCGTTCCCGGGCTTTTTTTGCATGATTCTTGGGCCGCACGCGAATCCGGAGCTGTTCCGGATACGAATGGAGCGGAAAATACCCGGCATTCTTAAATTTTTTTACTATATTTAAGGCGAGATAAATCCCGAAAACATATGGAAGCCGAAATGTTGGAAGTGCAGTCGCTGCCCCCGTATGTAGAACCCTTCTTGCAGCTTTCGCAGGGGTATTTTAGTGAGGCCAGCCACCAGTTGGTAAAGGCTGCATTGCGTGTGGCCGTTGAAAAACTCGACGGCATGACCCGCTACGACGGGACTCCTTTGGTCTTACACTCGGTGGGTACCGCGACGATCGTGATGTGCGAGATCGGATTGGGTCGTAATTCGGTGATCTCAACCCTGCTGCACGATGTCGTCCGGTTGGAATTGATGGACCTGAACCGTATCGGGCGTCATTACGGCGAACAATGTATCGGTATTCTGAAAGGGTTGTGCAACATTTCGGACGTCGATACCAAAGCCGCCGAAGATCAGGTGGATAATTTCCGCGAGCTGATCGTCTCCTATTCGTCCGATCCGCGGGTGATCCTCATCAAGCTTGCCGACCGGCTCGAGGTGATGCGATCGCTGGACATGTTCCCGGAAGAAAAACGGCAGAAGAAATCGTGGGAGAGTCTGAACCTGTATGCGCAGATCGCTCACAAACTGGGGCTTTACAGCATTAAATCGGAACTGGAGGATATTTCGCTCAAATACCTCGAATCGGAGGATTACAATTATATCCGGCGTCGCCTGGAAGATACGGCGGCCGAACGCGAAGTGTTCATCAAGGGATTCGTCAGACCCATCGAGGAGAAGATGCGGCAGCAGAAATTTAAGTACCACCTCAAGAGCCGCACCAAGTCGATCTATTCGATCTGGCGTAAGATGAAGCGGATGCACATCGGTTTCGACGAAGTGTACGACCTTTTTGCGATCCGGATCGTGATCGATTGCCCGCGTGAGCAGGAGAAAGCTTTTTGCTGGGCGGTCTACTCGATCGTGACCGATTTTTATACACCCAATCCAGACCGTATGCGCGACTGGATTTCGATTCCCAAATCGAACGGCTACGAATCGCTGCACACGACGGTCGTGACCCCCGAGGGCCGTTGGGTCGAGATACAGATCCGCACCGAACGCATGGACGAGGTGGCCGAACGTGGAGTGGCGGCTCATTGGCGCTACAAAGGGGTGAAGGGCGACGGCATGGGAACCGAAGAGTGGTTCAGCAGGATCCGCGAATTGATCGAGGCCACCGAGAACCAGCCCCGCGCGGATAAATTCAACGTTAAGCTTTCGTCGGGTGAAATTTTTGTCTTTACGCCCAACGGTGATCTGCGCAAGCTCAATGAAGGGGCTACCGTGCTCGATTTTGCTTTCGACATCCACTCCAACCTCGGCGCGAGCTGTACCGGTGGCAAGGTTAACCACCGTAACGTATCGTTCAAAGAGCAACTCAAAAACGGCGATATCGTCGAAATCCTCACATCCAAATCGCAGAAACCGAAAGCCGACTGGCTCAATATCGTCACGACGAGCAAGGCGCGCAACAAAATCAAGGCTTACCTGCGCGAAGAGCAGGCGAAGGCCGCGAGCCTCGGCCGCGAAGAGTTGGAGCGCAAGCTCAAGAACTGGAAATTGCCTGTCACCATAGACGATGCGGTGACGATGCTCTGCAAATACTACAAGCTCAAAACGGGCACCGAACTGTACGGCCAGATCGCGCAGCAGAAGATTGTGATCGGCGACATCAAGGAGATCCTGACGCGCCTGCTCAGCAACGACCTGCCGGAAGAGGAGCGCCCGGTTAAGACCTCAGTGTCCGCGAAACCGCTGGGCGGCGCCGACGATGCATTGGTAATCGACGAGTCGTTGAGCAATATCGAATATAAGCTGGCCAAATGCTGCAACCCGATCTACGGCGACGAAGTTTTCGGTTTTACTACGATCAACAGCGGCATTACGATCCATCGTCACGATTGTCCCAACGCGTTGCGTCTCCGGGAGAAATACCCCTACCGCATCCTGCCGGCCCGCTGGCAGAAAGAGGTAGTGCCGGGTTCGTTCCGGGCGACCGTTCGCGTGCAGGCCGACGATGTTCCCGGTCTGGTCAACAAGATCGCAGAGGTAATCAATCGCGACCTGAAGATCAATATCCGTTCGATGAGCCTCAATTCGGCCGGGGGGATTCTCTCAGGGCTGATCAATATCGAGGTGACCAGTACGCAGGTGGTCGATACGGTCGTTTACAAGCTGATGAAACTCAAAGGCGTCCAGAAGGTTTACCGGGTGAATAACTGACGATGCCGCAGACGGACCTCATATCGCTCAGCAGGTTGCAGTCGATGATCAAGACGGGCATCGACCAGGCGCATCCGTTGCCTTATTGGGTGGCGGCTGAGATCAGCGAACTGAAAGTGAACTATTCGGGGCATTGTTATCTCGAGCTGGTCGAGAAGGGTGGTGCGAATCACATTCCGAAGGCCAAGGCGAACGCCGTCATCTGGCGCAATACTTATGCGATGCTGGAACCTTATTTCCGTCAGTTGACGGGGCAAGTGCTCGCGGCCGGATTGCAGGTGTTGGTGAAAGTGGTGGTATCGTATCACGAGTTGTACGGCCTTTCGTTGCAAATTACCGACATTGATCCGGCCTATACGCTCGGGGACATGGAGCGGCAGCGGCAGGAGACCGTTGCACGGTTGCAGGCCGACGGCGTATTCGAAATGAACCGTGAATTGGAGTTGCCCGTGGTGATTCAGCGTTTGGCGGTCGTTTCGTCCCGCAATGCCGCCGGTTATCAGGATTTCTGTAACGAACTTTCCGACAGTCCTTACCGGTTTGAAGTTACGCTTTTCGATGCCTTTATGCAGGGTGCCGGCGCTGAAGATTCGATCATCGAGGCTTTGGGTGCGGTTGCCGACCGTGCCGACGATTTCGATGCAGTGGTAGTAATCCGCGGCGGCGGTTCGCAGAGCGACTTGGGCTGTTTCGACAGCTATCGCCTGTGCAGCCATATCGCTCAGTTTCCGTTGCCGGTCATAGCCGGCATCGGGCACGATAAGGATCAAAGCGTGGCCGATCTCGTAGCGGCGGTATCCGTGAAAACCCCTACGGCCGTGGCCGTGTACCTCAACGCCCTCAGCGCCGCGCACGACTTCTGCCGCTACTTTGCGTTCCTCATCGAGGCAGAGCACAAGCTGGCCGCGTGCGCAACACCCAACGTCGTGCAGCTGTTCTACCCGCTCGGCCTCCGCCGCCTGGGCGCGTTCCTGGCCGGCCCGCTGACAGACCCCAAGGCGCCGTGGGACACAGCAGCCATGCGCAGCGCCGTCAGCGCCATCGTCTTTGTCGTCGCACACAGCGCAGAGCAGGCGGTCGTGCTCAGCGACGCCACGCTCCAGGTCTTCCGCAAGGCGCTTGCCGACATCGAGCCTGCGCTCGAGACCGCGCTGCGCTCGCTGGCAAAGGTGCCAGACCCCGTGCTGCTCCAGAAGGGCGTTTCTGCGCGTGCACAGGCAGCCGTGTTTGTTCCCTTCCTGTTTCTTTTCCATGGTTGCTTCTGTGGCTGCTTCCACACGTTTTTTTCCCTTTGCTTTTTTTCTTTTCCACACTGCTTGTGGATGTTGCTGCACAACAGAAAGGCGAAGCAGATTTTGGCCGCAACAGAGGACGCGGCTGGCGGCGCGCAGGAT
>ERZ827181.3614-NODE-3614-length-10713-cov-3.858416_pt1 | contig 10713 bp, 8 predicted proteins | sample MGYA00519778_ERZ827181 | MGnify/ENA primary metagenome ERZ827181 (study PRJEB31778, sample SAMEA3449273) | human gut metagenome | biome: human gut; feature: human-associated habitat; material: faeces | place: United Kingdom | collected 2010/2012 ...
AGAACGGAAAAAACGGATTCCAGGCTCATCAGCAGAGAAGCCATGGTGGGATTTAATCCTTTCTGCCCGATAATCTGCAGGGTATAGCCGACACCAGAAGAGAGAATTCCGGCATAGAGAATCGGTATCCAGGCGTGCAGAAGGTTGGAAACGTTTACGGTTTCAAAGAGGGCCATACAGACAGCTGACAGGATCGAACAGGTAAAAAACTGAATGCAGGACATTTTGATGCCGTCGACAAGCGGAGAAAAATGATCAATAACCAGAATATGTATGGTAAATCCGAGCGCACAGGCAAGCACAAGAAGATCACCCTTCTGCAAAGAGAAGGATCCGTCTGTCATGCAGAGCAGATAGAGACCGGCAACGGCAATGAGAACTGCGAGCCAGACCTTCGGTTGTACTCGTTTTCGGAGGAACAGGCCGCAGACCGGAACAAGGACGATGTAAAGTGCAGTGATAAAACCGGCCTTTCCGACGGTTGTGTACTGGATGCCGATCTGCTGCAGGGTCGAGGCGACAAACAGTGCGATGCCGCAGAGAATACCGCCCGCCCAGAGCGTTTTTGACTGTGTGCCATTTTCTGACGAAGCATCTGGAGGTAGGGTTCGCTTTTTACACGAGGAGAAAAAGACAATCAGCGGAAGAAGCGTAAGTCCGCCGAGCAGGTTTCGTGCCGCGTTGAATGTAAAAGGTCCGACATAATCCATGCCGGTCTGCTGTGCGACAAAGGCAGAACCCCAGATCGCAGCGGTCAGAAGCAGAAGCGCTGACTGTCGGTACTTATGAGAAACAGTATTCATAATAGAAAAAACCTCCTGAAATTGATACGATATTCATCATAGCACAAACAGATGGAAAAAGCGAACGGAAAAATGTCGGAAAAGACGGAAAAATGGTACAAATAATCATAATGACGAAACAGTGCAGATATTGCGAAAATGGATATGTGAAAAATGAGCAGAACAAAGGAGATTAAAAAGGGAAAAACGAGCAATTCAACCAACACAAAACAAAAAAAGAACACCAAAAACAGGTGTTCTTTCTTCGTTTCAGTTTCCTATATGAAGCTTTCTTATTCCACTTCCTCGATGTCTTCTTCTTTCACATCCGTATCATCTTCTTCATCGAAGAAATCATCGTCAAAATCATCATCAAAGTCTTCATCAAAATCATCCATATAATCTGGTGTCAGATATTTATATACCGCAAATGCGATTCCTGCAACTGCTGCGATCGCTCCGATGATTGCTAACGCCCAGACGATTTTGTTATCTTCTTTTTCTTTTTTTGTTGCAATGATGTCTGAAACTTTTGCCATTTCTAAAAGATCACTTAATTTTTCCATGCCGCTCATTCCTTTCTTTTGCGTTTTCTTTATTATATCACTTCTAACTATATTTTACTAACTTTTTCGTTCATTTTATTCGACTTTTTTTAGTTTTGCAAAGGATGCGAACATTTTTTTCACTCCTGCTTTCTCAAAGTCTACTGTTACCTCGTAATCACGGCCTCCAGAGACAATTTCAAGCACTTTTCCTTTTCCAAATTTTATATGTTTCACCATATCTCCAACATCATATGGTAAAGTATCCATTTTCGTTGAAGTAAATGATTTTGCTTGATATGGTTTTCTAAATCGATTACTGCGATTTGATGAAAACAATGCTTTATCTGGACGTTTTTCTTTGAAGTTGACCCCTGTGTCTAACTGTAATAGCTGTTCCGGAATCTCATCGATAAACCGTGAAACTTTATTAAACTGAGTTCTTCCTTGCATCATTCTTCGTTTTGCCGCACTTAAATAAAGCTTTTTCTTTGCTCTTGTGATTCCTACATAGCAAAGACGTCTTTCTTCTTCCATATCGTCATCATCTTCAGACATCACCGTCATATAACTTGGGAAGATTCCATCTTCCATACCACAAATAAATACGTATGGAAATTCCAGACCTTTTGCACTATGCAGTGTCATTAATACAACCCTGTTATCTGAATCTTCTAGATTATCAATATCTGCAACCAGTGCGATCTCTTCTAATAATTCTGACAGACTCGCTTCTTCTGCTTCCTGTTCATATGTTACAACTTTATTTAAAAGCTCATTGATATTTTCAATTCTTTCTTCAGCTTCTTCCGTTTCTTCAGCTTTCAGATTCGCAATATATCCTGTTTCATCTGTAATATACTTAAATAATTCTTCCAGCGACCCTTCCTGCATCTTGCGTCTGAATTCACGGATCAGATCAGCAAATCCATTGATCTTTTTCTTTGCATTTCCCAATGTATCAATACTATCCGCAGAAAAGCATGCATCTAAAAAACTAATATTATGCTCAACTGCATACACATTGATCTTCTCGATTGTTGCTGCACCGATCCCTCGTCTTGGAACATTGATGATCCTTCGCACTGCCAGATCATCCAGCCCATTATCAACAACTTTTAAGTAACTCAAAATATCTTTCACTTCTTTTCTCTGATAGAAGTTTGTGCCTCCCACAATACGGTATGGAATATTTTTGATCATAAAACTTTCTTCAAATACACGAGACTGCGCATTAGTACGATAAAGGATCGCCATATTTTTATAATCATAACCTTCTTTGGATAGATCTTCAATCTCATGAATGATCTTTCTTGCTTCTTCATATTCTGTTCCATACTGATGGAATTCGATCAGATCCCCTTCTTCGTTCTCAGTCCAAAGTTTCTTCGTTTTTCTTCCCTTATTGTGTTTGATCACCTCATTCGCTGCATTTAAGATATTCTTCGTGGAACGATAATTCTGCTCAAGTTTGATCGTAACTGCTTCTGGAAATACATTTTCAAAGTTTAAGATGTTCTTTACATTCGCACCTCTGAATTTGTAAATAGACTGATCATCGTCACCTACAACGCAGAGATTCTGATATTTTCTTGCAAGCATACTGACTAACTGGAACTGGATCGTATTTGTATCCTGATACTCGTCAACCATGATATAACGAAATCTCTCCTGATAATAATCAAGCACTTCTGGATGGAACTGAAATAATTCCACGGTCTTAAAGATCAGATCATCAAAATCCAGTGCATTATTTGCCTTTAACTGCTTCTGATATTCTTTATAGATCTGTGCGATCTTTTTCTTCTTAAAATCATACTGATGTCTTGTTTCGTACTCGGAAGGTGTCATAAATTCATCTTTGGCAGAAGAAATCTCATTGATGATCCTTCTCTCTGGCATCATCTTTGTATCAATCTTATACTGCTTGCAGATTTGTTTGATCAGGGATTTCTGATCATCTGCATCATAGATCGTGAAACTGTTTCCATAACCAAGCTTATCAATATGCCTTCTTAAGATTCTCACACAAGTTGAATGGAAAGTACTGACCCAGATATGCTCTGCTCCAAATCCGACCAGATCATCGACCCTCTCTCTCATTTCCTTCGCTGCTTTATTTGTAAATGTGATCGCCATAATATGATAAGGATTCACACCCTGATCCATCAGATAAGCAATCCTGTGCGTCAACACACGAGTCTTTCCAGACCCTGCACCAGCAAGAAGCAAAAGCGGTCCCTCCGTACAAAAAACGGCTTCCTGCTGCTGTTCATTTAATGTATCATAAATTCCCATAGATAAATTCCTTTCTCAAAGCTTAACTGCTATTATACCTTATCGAGCGAAGCGAGTCCAGTCCGTTGCACCTGATGTTTTTTCTCTTGTCATATGGTTTGAATAACCGTATAATATAGTCATAAGATAAGGAGAAATCATTATGGAATTTGAAAAACAACTCGAAGAATGGATGAAACTCGATTATGTGCTTCCAGAAGACCTTCCAAACATCGAATTGTATATGGATCAGGTCACTACTTTTTTAGAAGAACAGCTAAAGAATACGAAGCGTTTCGAAGAAGATAAGATATTTACAAAAACCATGATCAACAACTATACCAAAAACCATCTTCTTCCACCTTCTAATAAGAAAAAATATTCCAGGAACCACATGATTCTTTTAATTTATATTTATTATCTGAAGAATTTTTTATCAATTTCAGATATTAAGAATCTGTTAGATCCTTTAAATGAACATTTTGATGATCAGGACTCAAAGAATTCTTTTTATACGATTTATAATGAGATTTTCAAGCTGGAGCATGACCATAATACGGCGATCCGAGATTCGATCGCAGATGTATTTCATAAATCTGAGGCTACTTTTGCTGAATTAAAGGAGTCGAAGGAGAAAGAACAGCTGCAGCAATTTGCTTTTATTACACTTCTTGGATATGATATCTATCTAAGGAAACAGGTGATTGAGAAAATGATCGATGAACTCTATCAACCAGAGTCAAACAATAAAGCAGAAAAGAAAAAGAAGAAATAGGCATCTGCCTATTTCTTCATTCGTTTAAATACCATATCATAGCCATCACTTCCATAATTCAATGAACGATTCACTCGGCTGATGGTTGCCGTGGAAGCACCTGTCTTATCTGCAACTTCTAAGTATGTATGCTTATCATATAACATCGAAGCCACCTCAAATCTCTGAGCTAACGATTCTAATTCATTTACTGTACAAAGATCTTCAAAAAATGTAAAACATTCTTCTTCTGTCTCTAATGTCAGTACTGCCTGAAATAATCTTTTTGCCGCTTCTGTCTTGATTTTCTTGCTCATTAGCATTTACTCCCTTTCTGATCTTATAGTTCCACTATACTATATCAGAGTGTTAAAGTAAAGCAATATTTTCTTTATGCTTCTCCTACTGTTGTTTTCACAATACCAACTCTTTCAAGATATCCTCTTGTCTCAGATACAACATCTCCGTTCAACGCAAGCAGTGCTACAAGGTTCGGGAATGCCATTAATCCATTACAGATATCCGCAATAGTCCATACAGCACTAACTGTCATAAATGGTCCAATAAATACTGCTAAAATATAAAACCATTTGAACGCTGTGATAACGAATTTCTTTCCATTTACCAGGTATTCCAGACATCTTTCACTATAATATGCCCATCCAAGAATTGTTGTAAATGCAAAGAATACCAGACACATCATTAATACAAATGCTGATGCTTTTGCAGGGAATGGAAGTCCTAATGCAAATGCCTTTGTTGTGACTGCAACTCCTTCAAGTCCCATATCCCATGCACCTGTCATAACGATTGCAAGTCCGGTCATTGTACATACGATGATCGTATCAATAAATGTTCCTGTCATAGATACAAGTCCCTGACGTACTGGTTCATTTGTCTGAGCTGCTGCCGCTGCGATCGGCGCTGATCCAAGTCCTGCTTCGTTAGAGAAGATTCCTCTTGCAATACCTTTCTGCATTGCAACTGTCATAGCTCCGATTGCTCCACCTGCAACTGCTTTTAGTCCAAATGCTGACTGTACGATCTCAGCAAATGCTGCTGGTACCTGTGGTAAATGTGTGAATACAATGATCAGACAGACACCAATATATGTCACTGCCATAAATGGCACGATAACCTCTGATACCTTAGAGATTCTCTTGATTCCTCCAATGATAACAAGTCCTGCACAGATTGTTACGATAATTCCTGCTACAACAACGCTAATAGAATAATTCATTCCAAATAAGCTGATCGTATGTACATTGGATGGGTCAAAAAAGTTATTAACTGCTGATGTGATTCCATTTACCTGTGTAAATGTTCCGATTCCAAACAAACCTACCATTGTTCCAAATACACAGAATAATTTTGCAAGCCATTTAAAATTCTTACCCATTCCTTTTTCAATGTAATAGAATGGTCCGCCAAGTGCGTGACCATCTTCTGCGATCACTCTATACTTAACCGCTAACATTCCTTCAGCATATTTTGTTGCCATTCCAAAAAAGGCTGCAAGCCACATCCAGAATAATGCTCCTGGTCCACCTGCAACGATTGCTGTCGCACATCCTACGATATTACCAGTTCCGATCGTTGCTGAAAGTGCCGTACATAATGCACCAAAACTTGTAACTTCTCCTTCTCCATCATCTTCATTATGAAATACATAATGTAGTGCCTTTCCAAGATGTCTGATCTGTAGTCCTCGAAGCCTGACTGTCAATAAGATTCCTGTAAAAAGGATCAAGATGATGAGGGGCATCCCCCAAATAAAATTGTCGACGTTGTTTAGTACATCGTTTAGCGTGTTTAACATTTTTCATTCCTCCAAAAATAGATCTTTGCGAATGTAACCTTGAACAGCTTGATTTTTGCATATCTGAGTATACAAAAAAGAGCTGATTAAATCAGCTCTAAAGAGTATCGAATACATTGCTTATAAAGCTCTGTCCTTTTGCCTGAGAGATTAGTTTCCTAATAGAAACTGTACACCTTCGGCGCTCACTTATGAGACTCTCCAGAGTTCATTTCTTTTTGTTCATCAGAAAGAAATGCCTATGTTTATTTTTCTTATCCGCAATATTTACTTTATATGATGATTCTGATATTTGCAAGTATTTTTTTTAATAATCAGTCACTTTCAGCACACTATACAAAAACACTTGTCTTTCTATGGCATACATATGTAATATTTTCCATACAATATTTTTATCAGTTTCTTTGCTTTTTTCCTGCTGCTGTGTTAAACTGATTCAGATATGCTCAATGCGTATGGAAACATTAGTTAAAGGAGACAATTTATAATGAAGAAACACAAAAGAAGCACTTTCTCTGGAAAGCTTGGCTTTGTATTATCAGCTGCTGGTGCTTCCGTAGGGCTTGGAAACATCTGGAGATTTCCATATCTCGCTGCTAAATATGGCGGTGGAATCTTTTTACTTGTTTATATCATACTTGCACTGACCTTCGGTTACACCTTGATCATGGCGGAGACTTCTCTTGGACGCATGACAAGAAAAAGCCCTGTTGGAGCATTTGAAAGCTTTGGAAACTCACGTTTTATATCTATTGGTGGTTGGATCAATGCAATCATTCCGATCCTCATCGTTCCTTATTATTCTGTGATCGGTGGATGGGTGATCAAATACCTGATTGAATATTTTGCCGGACATAGTAAAACTTTAGCTGGCGATGCTTATTTTACGACATTTATTTCCAATGGGTGGTCTACAGAAATCTGTTTTATCATTTTTACATTATTTACACTTGGTATCATTTACGCCGGTGTACGAAATGGAATTGAGCGTGTATCAAAATTTATGATGCCGATCCTGATCATTTTATCATTGATCATCGCTGTGTATTCTGTAACCAGACCAGGTGCTATTGAAGGGGTAAAATACTTTCTTGTGCCAAACTTTGATCATTTTTCATGGATGACCGTTGTATCTGCAATGGGACAGATGTTTTATTCTTTATCCATTGCAATGGGAATATTGATCACATTTGGTTCTTATATGAAGAAAGATACTTCCATTGAAAAATCTACAGAGAATGTTGAGATTTTTGATACTGCGATCGCGATCATGGCTGGACTTATGATCATTCCTGCTGTTTTTGCTTTCTCTGGCGGTAATGCCGAAACATTAAAGTCTGGACCTGCCTTAATGTTTATCACAATCCCGAAAGTTTTTGCAAACATGGGATTTGGAACTGCGATCGGTATTGTATTTTTCTTATTAGTACTGTTTGCAGCTGTGACAAGTTCGATTGCACTGACAGAAAGTGCTGTTTCGACGTTCGAAGATGAACTACACTGGAGCCGTAAAAAATCAACTGTGTTCATGGGAATGGTTATGTTACTGCTTGGAACGCTTTCCTGCCTTGGGTATGGACCTCTTGCGAATTTTAAGATTCTTGGAATGCAATTTCTTGATTTCTTCGATTTCATAACAAACTCTGTGATGATGCCGATTGCCGCGATCGCAACCTGCCTTCTGGTGTCAAAAGTTGTTGGAGTTGATAAAATAGAAGAAGAAATCAAAAAAGACGGACAGGCATTTCGCCGCAAGAAGATTTTCTGTTTTATGATCAAATATCTGTGCCCGCTTTTTGCAGCGATCATTTTGATCAGCTCAGTTGCAAATGCTTTTGGAATTATCACAATGTAATTTCATATATGTGTACTACTACAAAAAGGATGGCTGATTTCTCAGCCATCCTTTTTATATGATCATCCTTTAAAGATTATGCTTCATCAATTGCTTTTCCGATGTCATTTCTCTTATATTTGTTTGCAAAATCAATCCATTCTGTTGCTTTGTAAGCATTTGCTCTTGCAGCCTTTAGATTTTCTCCTTTTGCTACAACACCTAAGACACGTCCTCCATTTGTCACGATCTTATCACCATCAAACTTTGTTCCAGCGTGGAATACATAATATCCATCTTTGTCTTTGAATGTATCTAATCCTTTGATTTCGAATCCTTTATCGTATTTCTCTGGATATCCGTCAGATGCTAAAACAACGCATACTGCTGCATTATCTTCGAATTCCAATTCTACATCAGATAATTTTCCATCAATGCAGGCTTCCATCACGTCGATGATATCATTCTTCATTCTTGGAAGAACAACCTGTGCTTCTGGATCTCCAAAACGTGCATTGTATTCTAAGACTTTTGGTCCGTCTTCTGTGATCATCAATCCTGTAAATAAGATTCCTGTAAATGGTCTTCCCTCAGAAGCCATCGCATCGATCGTTGACTGATAGACATATTTTTCACAGAATGCTTCTACTTCATCATTGTAGAATGGACTTGGAGAGAATGTTCCCATTCCTCCTGTGTTAAGTCCCTGATCTCCATCTTTAGCACGTTTATGGTCCTGTGCGGATGTCATACATTTGATCGTTTTTCCATCACAGAATGCCAGAACAGATACTTCTCTTCCTGTCATAAACTCTTCAATAACGATTTCATTACCAGCATCGCCAAACTGTTTGTCAAGCATTAATGTCTTAACACCTTCTTTAGCTTCTTCTAATGTGTTACAGATCAATACACCTTTTCCAAGTGCTAATCCATCCGCTTTTAATACGATTGGCATCTTAGCTGTTTCTAAATATTTGATAGCTTCATCTGGATCTGTAAAATTCTCATATGCAGCTGTTGGAATCTTATATTTCTTCATCAGATCTTTAGAAAATGCTTTGGAACCTTCGATGATCGCTGCATTCTTTCTTGGTCCAAAAACACGCAGTCCTTCTGATTCAAATGCATCGACAACACCACCAACTAATGGATCATCCATTCCAATGATCGTAAGATCAATTGCATTTTCTTTCGCAAATGCAACCAGTTTATCGAATTCCATTGCTTTGATATTTACACATTCCGCAAATTCAGCAATTCCTGCATTTCCTGGTGCACAATAAATCTTGTCTACTTTTGGGCTTTTAGCGACAGACCATGCGATCGCGTGTTCTCTTCCACCGCTTCCTACGATTAAAACTTTCATCTTTCATTTCCTTTCTTTCGTGATCTGAATGATTTATAGATAAATGACTTTTCCTTCTTCGACTTTGATCCTTCCATTAGCAATGTCATCAATGGCTTTCGGCATAATAACCCATTCTGCCTGCTCCATGATTCTTCGCTGAAGAACTTCTGGAGTATCTCCCTGTTTGATCTCTACTGCCTTCTGGGCAATGATCGGACCTGTATCCGTTCCTTCATCGACAAAATGAACGGTTGCTCCAGAAACTTTAACTCCCCTTGCCAAGGCTTTCTCATGAACCTTCAATCCATAATAGCCTGTTCCGCAAAATGATGGGATCAATGATGGGTGAATATTGATGATCCTGTTTTCAAATTCATGAATGATCTTCTCCGGAATCACAACCAAGCATCCCGCAAGAACGATCAGATCAATCTTACGGTCTACAAGCTCGTTATACAATGCTTCGTTAAATAAATCTCTTGTCTCAAAATCTTTGGGAGAAAGTGCAACTGCTTCGATATCATGTTTCTTCGCACGCTCAAGTGCATATGCATTCTTATTATTGCTGATCACAACATCAATCTTCGCATTTGTGATGCTTCCATTCTCGATTCCATCGATAATGGCCTGAAGGTTTGTTCCTCCTCCGGAAACAAGTACTGCCACTTTTAGCATAAAGTAACTCCTTTTTCTCCAGCTTCCATATGCCCTACGATATATGGTGTATCTCCTGCTGCTTTGATTGCTTCCATTGTTTTGTCAACATCTTCTTTATCAACCGCAACAACCATTCCAAGTCCCATATTGAATGTGTTGTACATCATCTCTTCTGCGATATCTCCTTCTTTGGCAAGAAGTTTAAAGATTGCTGGTACTTCATAGCTGTCTTTCTTCACAACTGCTTTCATTCCTTCTGGAAGCATACGTGGGATATTCTCATAGAATCCACCACCTGTGATATGACTGCATGCTTTAACTGTAACTCCTGCATCTTTCACACTCTTTAATGCTTTTACATAGATTCTTGTCGGAGCAAGTAATGCTTCTCCTAATGTTTTTCCTAATTCATCATAATATGTATTTAAAGATTCTTTACTCATATCAAATACTTTTCTTACTAAAGAGAATCCATTGCTGTGAACTCCTGTAGATGCCATACCGATCAAGACATCTCCATCTTTTAAGTTTTCTCCTGTGATCAGGTCTTTTCTGTCACATACACCAACTGCAAATCCTGCAAGGTCATAGTCTTCTTCTGGCATAAGTCCTGGATGTTCTGCTGTCTCTCCACCGATCAAGGCTGCATCTGACTGTACACATCCTTCTGCTACACCGCTTACGATCTCAGCGA
>ERZ827181.3618-NODE-3618-length-10693-cov-3.391991_pt1 | contig 10693 bp, 8 predicted proteins | sample MGYA00519778_ERZ827181 | MGnify/ENA primary metagenome ERZ827181 (study PRJEB31778, sample SAMEA3449273) | human gut metagenome | biome: human gut; feature: human-associated habitat; material: faeces | place: United Kingdom | collected 2010/2012 ...
CCAGCATCATTCTACAGCTCCATCGTCAGCAAAATCATCTTACACCTCGATACACATATCGACATCAAACTGCGAAACGGACAGACATTATAATAAGGAAGAGCACCATGAGCAACGCAAGAATCATCGAAATTCCAGCCACTAGACAGATACGCAGTGGGAAAAACAACACCATGCGAAAAATGCGAGTGGCGGCCTACTGCCGCGTCAGCACCGAGGAAGAAGAACAACAGGGAAGTTTTGAAACGCAGAAACTGTACTACACTGAGAAAATCAACTCAACCTCAGAATGGGAACTGGCCGGGATTTATGCCGACGACGGTATCTCCGGCATCCATACAAAAAAGCGTGACGGATTTAACCAGATGATTCAAGACTGCAAAAAGAAGAAAATCGACCTAATCCTTACAAAATCCATTTCGCGCTTCGCCCGCAACACGCTGGACAGCATCCAATATGTCCGAATGCTGAAAGCAATCGGCATTGCGGTGATTTTTGAAAAAGAAAACATCAACACGTCAACAATGAACTCCGAAATGATTCTGACGGTGCTGAGCGCCTTTGCACAGGCGGAAAGTGAGTCGATTTCGCAGAACGTAGCACGCGGTAAACGAATGGGGTTTAGGCAGGGAAAATTCCCGTTTCCCTATGGACAGATACTTGGCTACCGAAAAGGCTTGGATGGTAAACCAGAGGTAATCCCCGAAGAAGCCGAAGTGATTCGCATGATATTCAACAGCTATCTGCAAGGAGCCAGTCTACTGACCATTAAAAAGAAACTGGAAGCGGGCGGGGTTCTGACTGCAAGAGGAAACAAAAAGTGGTCGTCCGAGAGCGTACAGCGGATTCTCCAAAATGAGAAATACTGTGGCGATGTGCTGCTGCAAAAGACCTTTATCGAGGATGTACTGACAGGCGTTTCCAAGAAAAACACGGGTCAGTTGCCACAATACTACATTGAAAACAACCATGAAGGTATCGTCACCAAGCAGATGTTCCGTGAGGTGCAGGCTGAAATCGCCCGCCGCAATAGTAAGTCGGCAGCTAACCAACGCAAACGACACCAAGGCCGCTATAACAGCAAATATGCCTTATCCGAACGACTGGTCTGCGGAGACTGTGGCAGCCCTTATAAGCGGGTTACTTGGAACATCCACGGCAGAAAACAAATCGTTTGGAGATGCGTCAATCGACTCGAATACGGAACAAAATTTTGCAGTCATTCACCGTCAATCCCGGAAGAAGAATTGCATCAGGCTATTTTGAAAGCTGTGCAGAATCTGGCCGCAAACTTTACCGATGAAGTTGCTGCACAACTTGACGGTATTCTCCGTCAAATGAAAGCAGGAGAAAACTTGAAAGCCCAGCTTCAAAAGCAGCTAGAAAAAGCACAGCAAGAATTTGATCGTCTGCTTGAAATGTCACTGGAACTTGACGAGAGTACACCGTTCCTTGATGATAAGCTGAGAAAACTCAGCGGTAAAATCAAAATACTGAAAGCAAATATCGCAGAAAGTACGGATGGTAAGGGGGAGGACGAAGAAGCAACCAAACAGCTGACGGCGCAAGACCTTTTAATAAAGGAATACGATGACATCCTTACCGCAAGAATCATCGAAAAGGTTATTGTCCACTCACGGCAAGAAATCGAAATCTACTTTATCGGCGGTTATACCCAAAAGATTGACCTTATATAGAGCCATTCACTCATACACAAACGCCCGCACTGGCAAGTCGAAAACGCTTGCTGATGCGGGTATTACTTTTTGGGAAAGTGAGCTATTACACGATGGATACAGGATCACGGATCAAACTGGTACGCGAGCATCGCGGCCTTACACAACAAAAATTGGGTGAGATGCTCGGATACGGAAAGAGCAGCGCGAACCGCATTGCACAATATGAAATGGGGTATCGCAGCCCAAAGGCAAACCGTTTAAAAGAAATTGCAAAAGCCATGAACATCCGCGAAGAAATTTTCCTTATGCCGGACGAGACACCAATCGACCTGCTTCGAATTTTGATATGGTACGATTGGGAACATGAAGGTGTTTTGCAACTGGCAACGAGTAGAACGGCGAACACACCACCCGGAAAGACAGTCAGTCCGATAATTTATTCTGAACAACTTCCACTAAATAGATTGCTGCTTGATTGGGCTGACCAAAAGCATTCTCTTTCCGTAAGGAAAATAACGCGCGCCGACTATCTGGAATGGATGCTGCAATGGCCGCCACGATTGCCCTAAAAGAGCAAACAAAAAATCGGATGAATTTTGAGACAGGGTATCTTTTTTGTCACGTCGAGACAAAGAAAGCACCTAGAAACGTAAGTTTCTAGGTGCTTTCTTTTTGCTGTACCGCAGCGTTTACCGCACCCCCGTACAGGTACGCGACTTTCGCGTCCAGATACTCAATTAGGCATTCTTCTGCGCTGCCGCCGTGCTTCCAGGCGGCAAAGCCGCTGCCGGGTCTTCCTGCTGTTCGCCCATGGTTGTACTGCCGCTGTCCTCCACATCAAGGGGCAGTTCAAGGCTTGTGCAGTGGTTCAGCGGGTCGGCGCTGGCCTTGTGCTGCCTGCCGTCCTCGCCGGTCACGTTGCGTTCATGGCCGTTGGTCAAGGCGCGCTGTATCTGCCGCCGTTGGGTCTGTATCAACCAGTTTGCAAATGTCCCGGCGGCTGGGTCGTATGCCTATATCCGGCGCACCAGCGACTGGCTGTGCAAGGAACACGTTTTATCCGTGGTAACGTCACAACTGTATAGGTCCGTAGGGTAGAAAGGCCACGAACATGAAGTACAATGAAAGAGCCTGCCATTTTAACATGGACACTGGGTGCGTGAAATTGCTGCTCCGGGATGGGAGAAAAGTCTTCAGTGACTGCATCGTGGTCGAGGATGAACTGGATGTGACCATGGCACAGCGGTCAGAGTTGGGCTACCTTATCTACAATGACCCACTGGGCTATGCGGATTTGATTCTGAACGGCGACCCGAAGGAATATTTGAAGAATGTGTCCGGTAGTCGTACACTAGAAGATTAAAAAGTAATTGTCTGTCGAACAAAAATATTCGGCAGACAATTTTTTTCATAGATTTAGAAGTACTGTCAGTTCCAACCATACAAAAACGTTGGGTTCAACAGGTGAATCTTTGCACCGGAAAAATCAAGGATCCTCTCATCGCGCATCCGGCACAGCTCACGGGAAAGAGCACTGCGGTCCACACAGAGAAAATCTGCCAGTTCTGTCCGGGTGTAGGGCAGACTGTAACAGCCTTTTTCATCGGGTGTCAAGGTTTGAAGATAAATCTTCAGACGATCTCGAAGCCGTTTTTGTGCTAAAATACGCACTTTGGTGTTAAAAAAGAGAAGTTGCTGCGCCATATCCTGCATAAGATTTGCTGTGACTTGCATCCGGCAGGGACAGGTCAGCGTCTTCTGTGACATCAATGCGCTGAAATCCAGCAGCATTACGGTACAGTCCGAACTGGCACGCAGACAGACCGGACTTGTCGTCCAGCCAGTACATGCCAGTTCTGCACCAAATATTTCTCCGGGATGAAAACGGCAGATGCTGATTTGATTGACATTTTCATCATACAAAAATTCTTCTATCGTGCCATCCAGCAGTACGCCAGTATTATGGCTCTGTTCGCCCAGCTCGACGATGTGCGCACCACGCGGATATTCACGGATAGTCGCATTCAAACAACTAAGAACTTCCTTATATTTTCGCGGCTGGATGTCATGGAACATTCCGCATTGCTGTAAAGTTAAATAATATTGCTCCATTTTAAAATTTGATTCACCGTTGCCATAACAACGGACAGGTCAAGGTAGTTGTGTTAAACTCATAGTTAGAGATGTCTAATTGGAAGACATCATTATTATACATTATAGAGTTTGAGATGTCAAACCCTATGACATGCAGGGTTTATTTTGAAGGAGTGACACAATGTTTTCATTGGGAATGGATATCGGGTCTTCAACGGTCAAGCTGGTGCTGCTGAAAGATAAAGAAATTGAAAAGCAGTGGATGGCAGTGCATCACGGCAGCCCTTTTGTCTGCCTGAAAAAAGGCCTTTCCACGTTGGAACTGGCAATGGATACTCCGTTTTCACTCTGTGTGACCGGAAGCAACACGGAGGCTCTGCTGGAGCAAGATTCAGCCATTCCCTCTTTAGGCGATATCCCAGCTATCGTCGAGGGTGTGCGCTGGATCATTCCGCAGGTGGGTTCGGTCATTGAAATTGGCAGTCAGGGCGCGCGATTCATCACGGACTTGAAGAGCCGCGCACCTCAGTTTTCAGTCAACGAACACTGCGCGGGTGGTACAGGTTCGTTCTTTGAAGACCAGATGTCCCGCGTGGGCTGCAAACTAGAAGATTATTCTTCACTGGTCGAGCAGGCACAGAGTGTCCCCCGCCTTTCCGGTCGGTGTGCCGTCTTTGCCAAGACCGACATCATCCACCGTCAACAGGAAGGAGCTGCTACGCCGGATATTCTTCTGGGTCTGTGCTATGCGATGATCCGCAACTACAAAGCTACCATCGTGCGTCGGCTTCCCGTCTGCAAGCCAGTAGTGTTCTGTGGCGGCGTGACCTGCAACACCGGCGTCATCCGGGCTATTCGGGAAGTGTTCGGCCTGACCGAAGAAGAGCTCATCGTTCCGGAGTTTGCCCGATATGAAGCGGCTCTTGGTGCTGCACTCAAAGCATCCGGCTCGTTCACGTTACGTCAACTGAATGATTCTCTGGACCGTACACTAACAACACACCACATGGTCGGAACATTGCCCAAACTGGAACTGCGCTCCGGCACGAGCCTTGCGGAGCCAAACGCTACCAAGATCATTCCAGAAAGTGGCTGCGCATTGGGCATCGACATCGGTTCTACCAGTACCGATCTTGTTCTGGTCGGTGCTGACGGTGAACTGGTAGACTTTCAATATCTGCGCACCGCAGGTGACCCGGAAGGAGCTGTCCGCAAAGGCCTTGCAAGTATTCGTCAACGGTTTGGTGATATCCGGTTCACCGCAGTCGGTGTGACCGTTCAGGACGAGAGCGCGTCGGCAAACGCATCGGAGCAGATGCTGTCCGGGATGAGATCACTGCGCAAGCCAAGGGAGCTGCTCATTGGGTGCCGGAAGTCGATACCGTGTTTGAGATCGGCGGACAGGATAGCAAATACATCAGCATCCAGAACGGTGAAGTTGTGGATTTTCAGATGAACAAGATCTGCGCTGCCGGTACCGGTTCTTTTGTGGAAGAACAAGCTGCCCGTATGGGCATCCCACTGGCGGAATTTGGCCCATTAGCCTTATCCTCTGAACATCCGGCATCCTTGGGAGAACGGTGCACGGTGTTTATCGAAACGGCCATTGCGTCCGCTTCCGCTGAAGGTATTTCACGGGCGGATATTGCCGCAGGCCTTTGTCATTCCATCGTACAGAACTATCTGCATAAAGTGGTTGGTTCTAAACCTGTGGGGCAGCACATCGTTTTGCAGGGTGGCGTCGATTACAACCCCGGCATTGTGGCGGCATTCCAATCCGCATACGGCGACCGCGTACAGGTCAGCCCGGTCTTTTCCATCAGCGGCGCATATGGCGCGGCTCTTCTGGCACAGGAAGTTGTGGGCGACGCACCCAGCCGATTTGTGGGATTTGACAGCCCGGCAAAGGATGCAGAGGACAGCCGCAGTGCGGAGATTCAGAAGAATATTGACTTCTACAAGCAGGCAGACAAACTGCTTTTGGAGGGTTACACTGGCAAACGTGACCCACGTAAAAAGACCGTAGGTGTGCCTTTTGCGTTGATGATCCACAAATTCTTCCCGATGGCAAATGCCTTCTTTACCTCGTTGGGCTTCAATGTCGTCCTGACTGACCCTACCAGTGAGGAAACGATCCGGCTGGCTCAGCAGACCGCACAAGGGGAGACCTGCTACCCGGTCAAACTTATTTACGGCCATATGCAGCAGCTCATCGACCAAAAAGTAGATTATATCTTCCTGCCCACCATCCACACGATGAAGCACGAAAAGAGCCGTGTGAAACACAACTACGGCTGCGTCTATATGCAGACGGCAGCCGCATCCATTGCCAAAGCTCTGGACATTGAGAGCAAGGGCATCACTCTGCTCAGTCCGGTATTCGATCTCGATTTTGGGCAGGAAGCTATGGCATCTGCAATGCTGGGACTGAGCAAGATTTTAGGAATCCCGAAACCGTTTTGTGCCAAAGCGCTGCTCAGTGGTGCCATGGCAGTGCGCCGCCACACCGCCGCTGTAGAAAAACAGGGCAAAGCTCTGCTGGCGACCCTGAAACCGGACGATAAAGTATTGGTGCTCATCACCTGCAACTACGGCGTTTCCGACCCCATTCTGAACATGGGCATCCCGGAACTGCTGTTAGAACGCGGCTATAAGGTCATCACGCTGAGCCACCTGCCCGGTCATGCGCTGGACATTTCCGATGAGTATGATAATCTTTATTATCCGTTCGGTCAGCATATCCTGTCCGGAGCAAAGCTGATCGCTCATCACCCGAATCTCTACGCTGTCTACCTGACAAACCACGGCTGCGGCCCGGATACCATGCTCTCCCACCTGTTCAAGCAGGAAATGGGAGATAAACCGTATCTGCAAATCGAAGTGGACGAGCATTTTTCCAACGTGGGTGTCATCACTCGCATTGAAGCATTCCTGAACAGCTTGCAGCACCGCCCGGCGGAGGCTCTGCCGATAGATTTCAACATCGAGCAGGTCGATATTCACCCCTGTCGTCTGGCACAGACACCATCCCCCAATGTGCCACTCTATCTTCCAGCGATGGGTGCTTATACGCCCTATCTGGCCGCATATTTCAAACAGCAAGGGGCAGACCCCTACGAGCTGCCGCACCTGACGGACGATATTCTGAGCCTTGGCCGAGCGGAGACGAGTGCAAAAGAATACCTGCCTTTCCCGGCACTGCTGGGCAGCATCCTTGCCGAGCGTAAAAACGACCAGACACATGTGCAGTTCCTAATTCCGCAGACGCAGGGAGCGGAGGCAGACGGTCAGTACGCCCGTGTCATCCGTGCTGTGTTGGACCGCAGAAAAGAGCAGAATGCTCAACTTATCAGCCCAATGCTGGAAACACTGCCCGAAATGGCGCAGAACTGTGACGCACTCTTCCGCGCACTGTTGGCGGGAGATATCCTCTATGCTGCTCCGGCAGATAAACGTGCAGACATTTCGGCACAGTGGGATACTCTGCCCGGCTGGGAGCAGCTGCACACAGCGGCGAGAGAGATCGGCGCACTTCTCACCAAAGGCCGCCGCATTGCCGCTGTTGGTACGCCGCTCTGCCTGACAGAACTGGACAGCGGCGTACTTGCCGCGCTGGAAGCCGAAGGCGAACAGGTGCTTCGCGCCCCACTCAGCGAGGCACTCTGGTTTCTGTGGAAAGACAATTTGGATGAAAACAAACCATCGGCTGGTTGGCTTGACCAGATGCAGAGGCAGATGCAGACCCTTGGTAATGAACTTGGAGCGCACAGTGCCTTTGCGGAAGACGCTGAAACACTGTTCCTCATTGCGGACTCTGCCTTGCCGAATTTTTCAGGCGGAAACGGTCGATATCGGTACGCCAAGGCCGTGGAGCTTTCTAGCCGTACCAATGCAGTGCTGACCCTTGCACCCCGGTATGAAAATACCGCTATGATTCTGGATATGCGCGGCCTGCACGATGCCTGCAGTGCCCCACTGTTCCAGCTTTCCCTTGATAACGACTGGGATGAAACTGCATGGAGCCGCCTGCGTTCGTTCCTCTACTACTGCTGAATCTGGCAGATGCAAAGAACCCGTCCGGTACGTCCGGACGGGTTCTTTGCATCTGTTATGAAACAGAAAATCGCTTATTCGATGACCAGCAGCAGGCTCATTTTGAATTTGCCCTGTGCGGTAACGCTGTGCAGGCCGTTCTTATCGAAGCGGAAGCTCTCGCCTGCGTTCAGCTCGTAATCCTTGCCCTCATAGCCAATAATGGCCTTGCCTTCGAGGGCGGTCAGGATGGCATTGCCGGGAGCACGGTGCGGAGTCAGGCCAGTGCCCTCGTCAAAAGCCATCAGGACAAATTTCATGTTATCTGCATGAGCGATGTCCAGATTGGCGATGCTGCCCTCTTCATAAGAAATGAGGTTCTTCAGTTCGGTGGGCTGGCCTGCCTTGATGATGTTGTTCATGGTAAAATTCTCCTTTTTCAAAATGATTTCGGTATAGATCATTCCACTGTCGGTTTTTGTGCCGCACAGTGTTTTCGGCGGTACATACAGCACTTCTCCGGGTTTGACAGACACTTCCTGCCCATCGACTCCCAGAAGAAACTTGCCGTTTCCCTCACCACCCAGATAAAGAGTGGTGCAGTCATAGTATTCCGGGGTAATAGAAGTACCTGCGCCCAAGGAAAACCATGTTACCGGCACTCCATAGCCCAGTCCGGAAGGTCGGGAAACGGTCATAGCATCCCGGATCGGGCGAATCTGGGAAAGTGTAAAAGGGACATTGTTCATACAGCAGTTTCCTCCCGCAGAGCAACCGGAACGATACTGCGCACCGACTGCCCCTGATAATGCAGTTCATCCACCAGCACCTGAACATCAAAAGAATACGAGATGTTCTCCTCGTTCAAGATCTCCGCAGCTGGACCGTAGAAAAATTCGCCTTTGCGGTTCAGCATCAGGGCTTCGTCCGCTACGCTCATGGCATTGGTGGGATAGTGGGTATTCATGATGGCACTGATGCCGGATTCATGCGCCAGCCGCTCCACCATATTCAGTACTAAGATCTGATTGTGGAAATCCAGACCGGTTTCCGGCTCGTCCAGAATAATGAGCTTCGGCTCGTTGATGAGGGCACGGGCAATGAGCACCATTTGTAGTTCACCGCCGCTCATCCGGTTGCAGTCCTTGTTGGCAAGACGGGTGATCCCTACTCGTTCCATCATGGCTTCCGCCATTTCGATTTCCTCTTTGCCGGGTTGCTGAAAGGTTCCGAGATGCGCACTGCGCCCCAGCAGAACCATTTCCAGACCGGTGTAGGAAAAAGCGAAGCCACGGGACTGCGGAATGTAGGAGATAGTGCTCCAGACATCCTTCGGCTTGAGGGTGTGGATATCCTTTCCATAAAATAGGGTTTTTCCGCTGTGCCATGGCAGCAGACCGATCATGCACTTGAGCAGGGTGGTTTTACCAATGCCGTTTGGACCAAGAATCGCAAGGATGTGGCCTTCTTCCAGACGCAAATTGATATTTTCGAGAATCACAGGCTGCTTCGGGTAGCCGAAGCAACCGTTCTGCACTTCCAAGATCATTGCAGATTGCTCCTTGTTTTATTCAACAGAGAAATAAACGCCGGTGCACCGATGATAGCGGTGAGGATGGAAAGAGGCAGCTCGATAATGCTGATGCTGCGGGACAGGGTATCGATCAGGATCATAAAGCTGGCTCCCAGACTGAGACTGAGGGGTACCACATAACGGTTGTTGCTTCCAACCAGCATCCGGGATGCGTGCGGGATCAGCAGACCAATCCAGCCCACCTGACCGCACATGGAAACGGCTGAAGCCGTGACCAGCGTAGATGCAACAATAAACAGCATCCGGGTCTGTTTGATGTTGATGCCGCTGGCACGAGCCTCGTCATCACTCAGTGAAAGGATGTTCAGCCGCCAGCGCAGCAGATAGATGATGATGATTCCAGCAACGATAAGTGGGCAGCCAATCAGGATCTTTTGGTAACTGGCACTGGTAAAGCTGCCCAAGAGCCAGTAGGTGATCTCCGGTAGCTTGTCCTGCGGATCGGCAGTATATTTCAACAGCGAACCCAGTGCGTTGAACAGAGAGGATGCAATCGTACCGGCCAGCACCAGATAAACCATAGAACGCCCATCACTCTTGCCTGCGACTTTCAGAGTAAAACAGACGGAAATCAGGCCAAAGACCAAGGCGATTAGCTGCGTTTCGAGAATACTGCAAGACAGGATAATAGCAAGAATTGCACCCACACAGGTGCCGCTGGTTACACCCAAAATATCCGGTGTGGCAAGCGGATTGGAGAATAAGGATTGATAGGCATTGCCTGCACAAGACAGACCTGCGCCGACGATGATGGCCGTCAGAATGCGGGGCAGCCGCAGATTGATGACGATGGAGTAGTTCTGTACATTTGAGGTGCTCTCACCCGTCAGAGCAGTGCGCAAAGCTGTGAGAACTTCGCCTACCGGAACATTCATTCGCCCAAAGCACAGGCAGATGAGTGCGGTCACAAGGGGAAAAGCGAACATCAACACCACGGCCAGAGGAGTGAACCGGCCTTTTTTTATCCAGATGGTATCTTTCATCAGTACAGCAGCATTTCCTCCAACTCGTCATCTGTCACATCGTAGCCGTACCATGTCTTGTAATATTCCTTGATTGTATCGCCCAGCGGATAATCGGCAAAAGCATCCGGGTAGGTGTTGCAGGCCAGCCATGCCAGCACCAGCGGAGCATCCGGATTCGGGGTGAACCAGTTCCACATACCCAGCGTAGTGTTGTAGACCCGGCCGCTCTTCACGGCAGTCAGGGTGGAGAAGTCAGCACCGTCCACATTCCCGCTCAGCACGTCCTCGGTGCGCAGGGGCTGCAGGACGGGACCATCCAGGAAGAGGAT
>ERZ827181.3621-NODE-3621-length-10689-cov-4.764059_pt1 | contig 10689 bp, 8 predicted proteins | sample MGYA00519778_ERZ827181 | MGnify/ENA primary metagenome ERZ827181 (study PRJEB31778, sample SAMEA3449273) | human gut metagenome | biome: human gut; feature: human-associated habitat; material: faeces | place: United Kingdom | collected 2010/2012 ...
CCGCCGCGTGCATCGCCACAAGCACGCCGCGCAGCAACCCCATCACCCCGCTCTGTGCGTCCCCCGTGGTTGTGGCCCTGTTTCCCGTCCTCACAGGCATCGCCGTCCCCGCATCGCTCGCCATCAAGCAGCAACAGCAGCCACAACAAGTCGCGCCTGTCGCCACAAAGTCGTCGCGCGGGTGGAACGCCACGGCCGTGATGGGCGTCTGCGTGAAGAACGTGTGCGACAGCTGCTTCCCGTGCGCCTTGCCGGCCAGCGTCGTGTCCACGATCGCAAGCTTGTTATCCACCACCGCCGCCAGGTACCGCCCGTCAGAGCTCGCCACAAAGTCCTTCACACCGCGGATGCCCACAATCGCCGTCGTCCGCGCCTTTGCCCCTGCAAAGTCCACACGCGCAAGCGTGGGGTATGTGAACGACACATCCTCCTGTTCCGTGTCTTCTTCCTCCTCCTTTTCTGCTTCTGCTTCCTCCTCTTCCTCCTCCTCTTCTTCAGAGCCTTCTTCTTCCTGCTGCTTCTTCTTGTTGTTGTTCTTGGGCTTCCGCTGCTTTGTTTGCTTCTTCTTTGCCGCAGCGTCGTCTGCGTCGTCCGCCCATTCGTCCTCCACAGGCGGGTGCTCCTTGAACAGCACAAACATGCTCGCGCTGTCTGCTGCACCGCTGCTGTTGCTGCTGCTGTTCGGCACCGCCTTGACGACCTCGGCGCCGAGCTCGTATGTCCTCAGCAGCGAGCCATCGTTGTAGTCCCACAGCAGCGCCTTGCCGTCAGCGCCCAGCGTGTACAGCTGGAACGGGTGCGTGGCCGACGGGACCACGCTCTTGACGAGTCCTGCGTGCCCGCGCAGCACCCGCACAACCTCGCCCGTGTTGGCGTCGTGGACGCGCGTGCTCGTCGAGAACGTGAAGAAGTATCTGTGCGCAGGCAAGGCAGTCACATCACAACCCGCTTGGCCGCACGGCAGCAGCATGAAAAGTGTCATCGGTGCGCCGCAAACTTGCTGTCTGTGCTGAACACAACAGGCGCGGTGAACAGCAGGCCGCCGCCCACCTTCTCCTCGACCCACGCGCCTCTCTGCTCCTTCTGCTGCTGCTGGACGTCGCTGCCGCTGTCTGGCCCGCCCATGCCCTGTGTGCGCGTGCGTGCGTGTACGCCGTCAGTCCGTCCGTGTGCCCTTTGCTTCTTTTCCGCCGCCTTTCCCTTTTCATCTCCTTTTCAAAACTTTTTTGCGCGCGCAATGACGTCATATTGACGTCACCCAGCCGAAAATCACTGAATTGCCCGGCGGTTGGCGGCGTTTTGTGTGAAATTGGCGGACGGTTTGGCGGCGATGACCACGACCACCCCCGCGCCGCAGCCCAGCAGGAGAGGCGGCGCTCCAGCCGGCTCCAGCAGCGACAGCAGCGCGCCTGCGCCCGGCGGCGACGGGGCCGCAGCACAGAGGAGCGGCATGAAGCGCCCGGGACCGTGCCACGACGAGCCGCACTCGTTTGCTGAGCTGGCCGAGGAGAAGCGCGCCAGGATAGCGCAGCTGGAGCAGACGCTAGCAAATATTGAGCAGGCCGTGGACGCGTGCCAGCACAACGCTCTCGCACAGGCTGTTTGTTACGGCGCCCTGCAGGCCAAGACCACACACACACGCCAGAAAAAGCAAGAGCAAAACGATGTGGCTGATTTGAGGCGCTTGCAGATGGTGATGGTCTGGGAGGTGCTGGTGAGCGAGATGGTCACAGAGGTGGCGTTTGAGGTGCACCGGAGCTTTGCGACTGCAGAGGGCGTGTGAGTGCCCAACCCCATGCAACGCACACACACTGCAAGCACCTGCCACCATTTTCGAGAGCTTTGTTTCACCGCCGTTTGGGTTGTCCACAGCGGCGACAAGAAAGATGGCGAGGGTCCAGACGCTGCACAAGCAGCAGAAGCAGCAGCAGCAGCAAAGTCAACAACGACAACTGGCAAGGACAGCGGGAGGAGAGGACAGAAGCAGAAGGGCGAGGGCAAGCGCGGAGCAGCGGCAACGAGCAGTTTTGTGCGGACCGAGTGCCCCAACTGCGGCAAGGTGGTGCCGTGCTCGCGCTTCACGCTGCACCTCGACAAGTGTCTCGTGCACTCCTCGTCGCGGAGAACAAAGCTGCCATCGCGCTTCTGACCGTGCACAGGCAGAAGCCAGCCAGCCGCAACGGAACATTCCCACCGCAAAGTTGCACACCAGCGCCCAGCGCGATTGAATGAATTATTTGCGTGTTGTTGCCTGTCGCCGACTGCACCAGCATGGCCCAGCCGCCTCAGCAGACACCGCAGAGCACACAGCCCTTGGCTGACGACCAGTTTAACGCGCTGGTCGACGAGATCAGCGCGCAGTTGACAGACAGCAGCCCTGTCGCACCGGTGCAGCAGCAGCCAGCGCAAGGCACGCCGCAGACGCCGATCTACCAGGGCCACCACCAATACCGCGCGCCAGACAGCGAAAGCGCGCTGGCACTGGACCGCCTGATCAACGCGACACACCAGTTTGACGCACTCAAAGTCGCTCTAAACTCTGAGCAATCAGTTGCATTTCCAACCGCACCAGCCCCCGCGCCAAAAAGCGGCACAAGCGCCAGCAGCTCTGCCTCCACCTGTACCTGCACATGCACCTGCACCTGCACCTGCACCACCGGTGCCGCCAGTGCAAGTCGCTGCACCACTTCGGCCGCCGCCCGCTCTTCCGCCCCAGTTACCTCCGCTGCAACCAACACAGGCGCTAAAGGTGCCAGAGTCGATTCCTCCGCCTCCTCCAATGCCTGCTGTCGCGCCGGTGCAGCCGCCTGCCCAAGAAACACCAGCACAGCCGCCGCAGCCCGCGCCAGAGCAGGAGAAAAAGCCGGAGCCAGTACAAGTCGCGCCGGTACCAGCACCAACACAGACAGAGCAACAAGCTCCTCCAGCGACAGTTCCGCCAGTTCCAGAAAGTGCAGAAGGTGCACTTCAGCAACCACCACCAGCAGCAGCAGAAACAGCTTTAGCGCCACCTCCAGCAGTTCCGGCAGAAGCGCCATCAGAACCAACACAAGCCCCAGCAGAAGCTCCAGCACCGGCACCAGAACAAGCACAAGCACAAGCACCAGAACAAGCAAAAGCACAACATGAAGACAAAGCGGAAGCAGAGCAGCCGAAGGTGGAAGTGAAGGTCGACCCCGAGCAGCAAGCGATGCTCAAGCGGGAGTCGAGCCGCCTGCGCTCGTTTGCGGCGCGCCTGGGCAAGCACAAGCACCAGGCCAGCAGCGCCAACCTGGGCACGCACAGCACCAGCATGATCCACCGCCACGCGCGCTCGCCCAGCAGCCCCATCCGGCCCACGAGCATCTTGCTGCCGCCGCTGGCTGTCACAGCGACGTGTGTGCGCGTGCACCGGCGCAGCAAGCCGATTGTGGCCGCAACGCCGCCGCCAGTGCACAAGACCCTGGGGCCGTGGCTGCGCGAGTACTGCGTGGCCAAGCAGACCGCGGCGGTGCTCACTGCGCACAAGTGCACACTGTCGGTGCTCAAGACCATCACAGACGACCAGCTGCGCGCCATGGGCGTGGTGTCTCTGAAGCACAGGCTCGACCTGTACCAGTCCATGTGGCTCGGTAGGAGGTCCATCGAGGCCGCTCCAGCGTGCGAGAACCCGCCAGAGATACCAGCAGATGCCCCAGCAGCAGCAGCTCCAGAAGCAGCTCCAGAGCAGGAGACAGAACAGGAACAGGAAGAAAGCACGCAGTGCTGCCAGAACCTCATCCGAAGCTCCATGGCAGCAAGATTCTTTCTCGACAGGAAGTCTGCGCGGCACCAGGCGGTGGAGAAGCTGGTGACGATCCTCGGCGACGCAGAGCGCACGTTCAGCCTCTACGACGCGGTGGTTGCCCGGCCGCTCATGGCGCTTCAGCCGCAGACACCAGCCAGCCCTGCTGTACCCACCCCAACCGCAGTGCAGCCGCCCCCTCTGCCACGAGCACCGTCCCCATCGCCACCGCCATCCCCATCAGCAGCATCAGCAGCAGCTCCGCCAGCAGCACAGCCAGCAGAAGCAGCAGCGGCAGAGGAGACAGGCTGTGAGGGCGACCCGTTTGCGACGTGCGTGGCGCTGGTGGCTGTGTGGCAGGAGATGCGGGCGGCGCTGGAGGCGCAGCTGCGCGAGTGGTGCTGGACGCGCTGCCCAGGCAAGGCGCTGCTGAACGACGTGGACGTGGAGTGGTGGTGCTCGGTGTTCCTGCACCACCAGTTCACGCGCGGCCAGGCAGCCTGCCGCATCGACGCCCTGCGCGCCAAGGGCGGCCGGAAGGAAGCCGCGCTGTGGGAGCGTGCGTCGCGCGAGTTTGCTGCCAGCGGCTGCCGCGACACAGACGTGGCCACGCTGCCGTACACCGCACCACGGCGGTGGCTCAGCGCGTTCCACGACCAGCTGGTGGTGCTGCGCGCAGCCACGTGCTACGACCACGACGACTTTGCGCCGGTGTGCATGCTGCTGGCGCGCACAAGAGCGCTGCTGGACGCAGACGATCGGTCAGCACGCAGCGACGCCGAGTACCGCGCCAAGTACGCCGCGCTGCAGAAGCTGGCGGCTACGGTGACGGGTGCGCCGCGTGGTCTTGTGGCGTGGCAGCGCGAGCTTGTGTGCACGGGCAAGCTCATTCGTGTGCGGCCGGAGGTGCCCGAGACCAAGCGCGAGCACCGCACTGCGTTCGACTACATGCTGTTTAACGACCTGCTGCTGCTGGGCAAGCGCGGTGCGGGCGGCGGGCTGCGGTGCAAGGAGGCGTACGAGCTGCGTGACGCGCGCGGTGTGGGAAGTGTGCCGGACGGCACCACGCTCGGCGCTGGCCTTGTCGCAAGCCACCTGTGGTCGCTGCAGCTGGCGAGCGACAGCACCGTGTACTTCCAGGCCATCAGCGAGCACGAGAAGAGCGACGTGGTCGGCCGCTTCACGCGCGTCGTCGACGCCCTCCGGGAGCGCACCGCCCGCGCGCGCGCAGAGCTCGCCACCATCCGCGCCGGCCTTGCCACAAAATGACACACACCGCACACCGCACACCGCACACCGCACACCGCACACCGCACACCGCACAAAAACCACACCACAAAAAAGGGTTGTCGAGGGAGCGGGTTGTTATTTTTATCCAGTCAGTGTACTTGCTTGTCGCGCTTGGTTGTTTGCACCAGGTTCGTTGGGGCTGTGCCGCGCGCGCTGTGGCTCGAATCAAAAGGGAAGGAAGGTCTTCGCTGTTTGTGTTTTCTTTTTTCTTCAGGTTATTGCTGTCGTCGTCGTAGGTATCGTTGTAATTTTACTTGTCAGTCGTTGTTTGCTCTCGCTCAGGCGCCGTCCTCTCTCAGCTGCGGTCGCTGCACCATGTACTAAAGCAGCTTGCGTCAGAGTTGCCAAAGCACCACGCGCGCAGCGCCTCGTCGTCGTCCGTATTGGGCGGCATCCCCATCGCGTTCGTGTTCGGCTCCGACTGCGGCACCACAGACGAGCACGTCGACGGCGCCGACGAGACCGAGCCAGACGACCCCATGTCTCCTGCCACTGCTGCTGCCGCTGCCGCTGCCGCTGCTGTGCCGTCGTCTGGGAGCACGACAGCACCCGTTTCGTCAACAGGAGCGCCGCCGCCAGGCGCCACGCCGGGCGTCACCATGTACTGCAGCTCGCACCCGCCGCCCAGGCACTCGGCGGGCATCATGACCAGCGGCGGCGGCTCCGTTGTGGGCGACTGGATGGTGCGCTGGTCGTACTCTTCTTGGGGATAGTACAGCCTCCCGTGCGGCGGTGGCGGTGGCGGCGGTTGTTGGTGTTGCTGCGGATGCTGAGGCTGCTGCGGCACCATCTGCGACCGCTTGCTGTAGCGCTGGTACACCGCGGCAGCGGGCATCGGCATCGGCTGCTGCATGTGCATCGGAGCCCCTGCCTGATTTCCGCCAGACATCATGTTCATCAGCTGCTGCTGCTGTTGCTGAAACTGCTGAAACTGCTGCTGTTGTTGTTGCTGCTGGAGCTGCCTCTGCTGCTGGAGCTGCCGCTGCTGGTGGAGCCGCTGCTGTCGGTGTGTGCGGCCGCGCGGGTTCGGCACCAGCAGCATTGGGTGCGAAGGCTTCTGCTGGTACGGCGGCACCTGCCCTGGGTGCGGCGGCATCGGCGTCTGGCACGCCGCGTTGTGGCCGGTCATGTCCATCTCGGGGGTGTACATGCCTGGGGGACCATAGGCAGTCACAAGAGGAGGAGGAGCAGCCGCAGCAGGCGCAGCAGCAGCAGCAGCAGCAACAGGCTGCTGGTCAGCCGCAGAGCACTGCGGTGCGCGGAGGTACGTGATCGTGACCGGCTCGTCCTTGCTCGTGATGTTGATCTCGTAGCGGCGTGCCGGCGGCTTCACACCGTCGTCGGGGTCGGGCACCTTGATGTCCGATGTGGCCGGCGGGCGGATGATCATGAGCGTCTGCTGGTCGGGGAAGAGCGACAGGATGTCTTCCTTGCGGAGGTGCGCCGTGTTGCGGATCTTCGGGTCGCTGGTGAGGTACATCAGGTTCTTGGACACGTTGCGCAGCTCCTCCTCGATGTCGTTCTGCTCCTGCACAAGCTTCTCGATGTCCTCGACCAGCCGCTGCTTGTCCTCCTCGGCAATCTGCAGCGCTGCGCTCGGCAGTGCGCCCAGCGCGTCTCCCGTGCTCGCAGACGCCGCTGCTGCTGCAGCTGCTGCTGCTGCTCCTCTCGCGCCGCACGTGCCCTCGGGGTCGTGGCCGATCCACTGCACGTGGTTTTTCTGGTGCTTCTGGACAAGCCCGATGCCCTCGAGCACGTTCGTGATGTCGTAGATGCGCCGCTTCTGCGTGCTCAGCTTCTCGGCCGTGCTGTTCAGCTCCAGCGTCCCCTTCTCTTTGATCAGGAGCAGGAACTGCTTGGTCAGCGTCAGCAGCGACACGTCAGTCCGGTGCGTTGGGCGTGCCGGCCCTGCCGCGGCTGCTGCGCTGCCGGCAATGTCCACGCTCACCACGCGGCCGCGGGCGTGCACGTTGCGTCGCGTGCCCTTGACGCTGTGGTAGTAGTTGTCGTCGATCGGCACCGCCACAACAACCTTCTGCGGCTGCTGGTCCACAAGGTGTGTCGGGCTGGGCCCCACCTCATACCCACCAGCCGTGTGCGCTGCTGCCGCTGCAGCTGCTGCTGCTGGTGACGGTGACGGCGATTGCTCTGCTGATGCAGGCGATGATTGGTCATGTTGCTTGGTTGATCCTCGTTCTCTGGGGCCGCGAAGCCTCTTGTACACAGCCGCTCGTGGTGGCGGTGGTGGTGGCGGTGGCGGCACCTGGTCACGTCCTGGCATTGGGACCGGCATCGACATCGGCATCGGCACTTGTGCCTGCGTGGGCATCAGCACCGGCATCGGCATCGGCGGCGCTGGCATCCGCACCAGCGGTTCCTGCGGCCGTTCATAATGAGGCGGCGGCAGCGGCGGCGGCGGCGGTTGTGCCAGTGCGCGCGCGCGTGCCCTCTTGCTGGGGGGCATGGGCACCACCAGGCACCCTGGGGGCAGCTCCCCACCCGGCATGTGGGCTAACGGTTCGGGCAGCACGTCTTCTTTGGCGGTTTTACGGGGCCTGCCGCGTCCACGAGCCGATTTTGTGCCGTACATGCCTCTTGGCGGTTGGGGTATCGGTGGTGGTGGTGGTTGCGGCATCGGAATATTGGGTACTTGGGCGTGTCCCAGTTCGTTGGGGACCACAAACGGCTGGGGTTGAGCCGTGCCCTCTTCTTCGGCAGCGGCCTCGGCGGCCGCCTCTGCAAGCACGTCGGGCGCAGGTCGCATGGCTGACAGGCCGGTCTTGTGCTTTGTTGCGGGAAGGGGGTGCTGATGGTTTGGTGGGTCGCCTGCTCTTGCCGGGTCTTGCACAAGCGCAGGGTGCACTGCCAAAAGGTGAAACACTAAAAAAAAAAAAGCAGTCGCTCAGGAAAATTATCTTTTGGCAAAGGGCAAACCGAAACCAGAAGGTTCTGAGCTTCGCGTTCGCTGCCCAGCTGTCGCACGGCCCTTTTCTTTCTCAAAAAGTAACGCACTTGGGGCTATCTTTGTGCCTCGCCGTTCTCGGTCCTGCGCGTGTCCTCGGCTTGCGGAATGAAGCACCGCCGCGGTGGAAGGCGGCAGCAGGTGTCGTGGTGGCTTTGGGTGTTTGCGGGTGTTGTCGTGCCGCGCTGCTGGCTCGAAAGCATTGTGGTGAATGGCTGGCACTGATGGGCGCGCAAGGCGCGCCACGGAGAAAAGCCCCACGCGATGTTGTGGCATGATTGATGCAGCCTCGGTGCGCGCGCCAAAAAAATAAAAATAGAAAGAAAGACGCAATCGACGCGGACTGCACCAAAAAAAAAAATAAAATAAAATAAATACAAAAATATCGGAAAATAAGAGCGATTGACCGATTTGCGTGTGTGCCTGACGAAAGCGGCAGCAGGAAAGCGGCAGTAGCAGCAGCACAGCAACACAGCGGCAGGACAGTAGGGCAGCATGAGCGGGGAGAGCGTGGCTGCAGCGGCGGCAGAGACGCGCGATACAGCACGTGAAGAACAGGACGAGGCGCGGGAACAGGACGAAAAGAGGCGCGAAGATGAAAAGCGCGCCGATTCCGACCAATCAGAGGAAAGCACGACAGGAGAAGCGCTGGAAGACGCGAAAACAAAAGAAAGCGATAAACCCGAAGAGGTGGAAGTGAAAGAAACAGCAGAAGCGACAGAAGACGAAGCCGCGGACGAGCCGAGCACGCAGCCGGAACACAAGGACGAGGAGGAGCAAGAGCAAAAGGAAGAAGAGAAAGATGAAAAGGAGGAACCAAAGAAAGAACAAGAGAAAGAGGAGCCCGAAGAGGACGAGGAGCACAAGGAAGATGAGCACGAGCAAAAGAAAGAGGAGCACAAAGAGGATGAGGAGCACAAAGAGGATGAGGAGCACAAGGAAGATGACGAGGGGGATCAAAAGAAAGAGGAGCCAAAGAAGGAGGACGAAAAAGAACACAACGAAGAGGAACAAGAGCAAAAGAAAGAAGATCACAAAGAGGACGAGGAGCACAAGGAAGATGACGAGGAGCACAAAGAAGAGGAGCACGAACAAAAGACAGAGGAGCACAAAGAGGACGAGGAGCACAAGAAAGAGGAGCCAAAGAAAGGACAAGATCAACCTGGCGATAAAAGCAAAGCAGAAACAGAGGAAGAAAAGCACGGCAGCGTGCTTGAAGTGCGCCGGTGCGAGGACCAAGGCACGCCCACGACATCAGCAGCGGCGCTTCCAGCTGCAGCAGCCGCAGCAGCAGCCCCAAAGGTCGCAGAAAAGGACACGCCCAGCGAATCCACGGATTCTGCGGTCGAAGAAGACGACGAGTCGGACGACGAGGACGATAAGCTTGCGTGGATCTCGCGGCCGCGAGGCTTCACAAAAGAGACCATTGAGCCGTACGACCCAGCCCTCGCGGCACAGTGCGCTGTCGAGGCAGCCGATGCAACAACAACGACAACAACATCACCAACAACATCAGAACCAACAACACCAACACCATCAACCACAACCCAGACACCAGCAGCCGACGCAGAGTTTCTGCGCACAGTGAAGCGGGCAGTGCGCGGGCTGAAGAGCGACTTCCGGCAGCGGCGCTCGCTCGACTCGCTGAACGGGCTGCTGACAAACCCAGACACGCGCAGCAGGCTGCTTGTGCTGGAGGACGTCGTGCAGAACAAGGACCTGGCCGCACAGCTCGCGCACTACCTGGACGTGCGGCTGGAGACGCTGGAGACGCTGCGTGCCGTCGCCGTCCTCACCACCGTCGCGTCGTTTGCGACGCTCTTCCAGGAGAAGGGCGGCATTATTGCGGTCATCCACGCCATGGCAGACCCCGACTCGGTGCTCGGCAACGACGGCCAGCCGGTGGCCAACGGGCAGGAGACCCTCGCCCTGCTTGGCACAGCAACGCTTTGCCACCTGACATCACAAGGTTTGTATCAATCCCACCACAACAACAACCACAAAAGAAGAGCAAGACATCAACTGACTTGTAAGCACACCAACAGAGGAGTGGAAGGCGCAGATTGTGGAGACCATGAAGGCAGACGCGCTGCTGGACGCGATGGCGGCGTTTACGAGGGCATTGCGCCGTGCATGCGGTCGCTGGAGGAGCAGGTGATTGTGTTCGGCATTGTGGAGGAGGCAGAGAAAAGCATTTGTGGTGTTGCTGACGAAACACAGAAGCTGCTCCAGGCGCGCGAGCTGGCGATGCTGACACGAGACCTGCTGATTGAGGCAGAGCAAAGCGTGGTGAGCTCACTGCAGCACCAGATGCTGTCGGCAAAGGAGCTGATCAAACGCAAGAACGCGCAGCACAAGACCATTGCGGAGGTGAGGCGCGAACTGGAGAGGCAAGCCATGGACTTCTTGTGCGAAGACGAAACAAGCACGCCGGTACTGATTGGGTACCTTACATGCTCCAGAATGTGCCGGCAATGATAAGGGAGGACAGGCGGTTCCAGACTTCTGACGCAAAACCGCAGCACAACAATTCCGTGCACGCCTCGAGATCACATCGCTGCAACTGAACAGGGTTTGGTTGCAACACACCACTCTTCAGGGGTACATCAGCGACTCCATGCAGGAAAACGCCACGCTGTCCATCACCTTCCTCATCTTCACGAACTGCTTTGAC
>ERZ827181.3624-NODE-3624-length-10683-cov-2.950226_pt1 | contig 10683 bp, 5 predicted proteins | sample MGYA00519778_ERZ827181 | MGnify/ENA primary metagenome ERZ827181 (study PRJEB31778, sample SAMEA3449273) | human gut metagenome | biome: human gut; feature: human-associated habitat; material: faeces | place: United Kingdom | collected 2010/2012 ...
ATGATCCACAGGCAGCAGGCAAGGCCGGGGACCACGGCCCAGGCGGTGAGAATGGGGGCGCCCCGGCGCATTTTCTGGGCGACAAAGTAGATGCCGGCGGCGGCCAGCAGGCTGAGAACCCCCAGCCCGGCCCAGGCAATGCTCATCGTCCGCTGTCCCAGCAGGGTACGGGGGCTGCCGGCCCAGGCGGCCAGGGCCCTGTCCAGTTCGGGGCCGGGGCTGACGCGGAACTGCGGCCCCAGCGTAAGGTGGCAGCGCACGCCGTCCAGCAGGACCATGGCTCCGGCCTCCACATTGCCGGGATGGGCCTCCAGGATGGCCTTGAGGGCCAGGATGTCCTCCTCGCCCAGGCGGTGGGCCGGTATCTGCACGCAGATGGGCGTATCGCTCTGGCCGCAGGCCTCGGAAAGCAGGGTCACGCTCTGGCCCAGCAGCTTGACCTCGCGGCTGGTCTCTTCGCCGTCCTCGTCGCTGTCGCGGCTCTCGTCCACCTGACTGTCCACCGTGGCCCGCAGGCAAAGGGGCTGTTCGCTCTTGAGCAGCTCGCGGGCCTCGGCATAGGCGCGGGGGAAGAAGGTGACCTCGGCATGGCCGGTAAGGTCTTCCACGCCCACGAAGGCCATGCGCTCGCCCTTGGACTTGGTGATGACCTCCTTGAGGCTGACCACCAGCACGGCGGTACTCAGTTCGGCCTTGGGGTAGAGGTCGCGGGCGTCTTCCAGCGTGGTCAGGCGCAGGCGGCGCATCTCGCGGCTGAAGGGCTGGAGGGGGTGGCTGGTGAGGAAGAAGCCCAGGGCCTCTTTTTCGTTCTTGAGGCGCTGGTCCTCGTCCATCTCGGGGATGCCGGACTCGGGGCAGTCGAAGCCGATACCGGGCTGGGGCTTGGCTTCCACCTGCGGGGCCATGGCCAGCAGGGAGATCTGGTTGGAATTCTTTTCCTTGGCTTTTTTCTGGGCGCGGGTGACCACCGTGTCCAGGGCGGCCAGCAGGGCCGCGCGCGAGACGCCGAAGCAGTCGCAGGCGCCGCCCTTGATGAGGGCTTCGAGCACGCGCTTGGTGACCTTGCGCAGGTCCACGCGGCAGCACATGTCGAAGAGGGAGACGTACTCGCCGTCCTTGCGGGCGTCCATGATCTCGGTGATGGCGCTGTCGCCCACGTTCTTGATGCCGCCCAGACCGAAGACGACCTTGCCCTCGCGGGCCGAGAAGGAGCGCTGGCTGGCATTGACCGAGGGCTGCACCACGTCGATGCCCATGTCCTTGCAGCAGGAGATGTACTTGAGCAGCTTTTCCTGGTTGCTCATTTCCGAGGTGAGCAGGGCGGCCATGAACTCCACGGTATGGTGTACCTTGAGGTAGGCCGTGAAGTAGGAGATCTGGGCATAGGCGGCGGAGTGCGACTTGTTGAAGCCGTATTCCGCAAACTTTTCCATCAAGTCGAAGATCTCGTCGGCCTTGGCCTTGTCCACGCCGTTCTTCTGCGCGCCCTCCACGAACTTGACGCGTTCCTTGGCCATGGCTTCGGGTTTTTTCTTGCCCATGGCGCGGCGCAGCAGGTCAGCGCCGCCCAGGGTGTAGCTGGCGATGATCTGGGCGATCTGCATGACCTGTTCCTGATAGACGATGACGCCGTAGGTATCGCGCAGGCAGTCGCTGAGGGACTCGTGCGGATAGACTACGGGCACCTGCCCGTGCTTGCGCTTGATGAATTCGTCCACCATGCCGGAGCCCAGCGGGCCGGGACGGTACAGGGCCAGCATGGCGATGACGTCCTCGAAGCACGAGGGCTTGAGCATGCGCAGGTACTGGCGCATGCCCGAACTTTCCACCTGGAAGATGCCGTCGGTGTCGCCGCGGGCGTAAAGGTCGTAGGTGGCGGCGTCGGTGAGGGGCAGGTTGTCCAGATCGGGCGGCGTCTTGCCCTGCAGGGTGATGTTGTCCAGGGTGTCCTGGATGAGGGTCATGGTCTTGAGGCCCAGGAAGTCGAACTTCACCAGACCGGATTTTTCGGTCATGGGGCCGTCGAACTGGGTCACGAGTTCGCCGCGTTTGCCGGTGTAGAGGGGCAGGAACTCGTCCATGGGCCGGGGCGAGACCACCAGACCGGCGGCGTGGGTGGAGGCGTGGCGCGACAGGCCCTCCAGACGGCGGGCCGTATCCAGCAGCTTTTTGACCTGCGGGTCGGTATCGTACAGGTTCTGGAGGTCGGGCTCGGCTTCCAGGGCCTTGTTGATGGTCATTTTCAGGTCGTCGGGCACCAGCTTGGCGATGCGGTCGGTCTCGGCAAAGCTCATGCCCAGGGCGCGGCCCACGTCACGCACAACGCCCTTGGCCTTCATGGTACCGAAGGTGGTGATCTGGGCCACGCTGTCCTTGCCGTAGGTATCCACCATATGCTGGATGACCTCGGTACGGCGGCGTTCGCAGAAGTCCACGTCGATATCGGGCAGGGAGACGCGTTCGGCGTTGAGGAAGCGCTCGAAGAGCAGATTGTAGGGCAGGGGGTCCAGGTTGGTGATGCGCAGCGACCAGGCCACCAGCGAACCGGCGGCCGAACCGCGGCCCGGGCCCACGGGGATGCCGTGGTCCTTGGCCCAGTTGATGAACTCCTGCACGATGAGGAAGTAGCCGGGGAAGCCCATATCGAGGATGACCTTGAGCTCGTACTGCAAACGGTCGCGGTAGGCCTGCGGGTCGATGTTGGCGCGGTTGGGGTGCTTCTCCAGGCGGCGTTCCAGACCCTCCTCGGCCAGACGGCGGAACTCGGAATCCAGGCTGGCCCCTTCGGGCAGCTTGTAGACCGGGAAATAATGGTGGCCCATGTCCAGTTCCACGTTGCAGCGCTCGGCGATCTCGGCCGTATTGCTCAGGGACTGGGGCAGATGGCCGAATACGGCCTCCATCTCCTCGCCGGACTTGTAGTAGAGGTCATGGGTGCCGAAGCGCATGCGCTTGGGGTCGTCCATGGTGGTCTGGGTCTGGATGCAGAGCAGCACCTCATGGGCGTCGGCGTCGTCGGCGTTGAGGTAGTGGCAGTCGTTGGTGGCCACGATGGGCAGCTTGAGATGGTCGGCGATCTCCAGCAGGCCCTTGTTGGCGATCTCCTGCTCGGGCAGGCTGTTGGACTGCAGCTCCAGATAGAAGCGGTCCGGGTAGATGTCGGCGTATTCGCGGGCCAGGGCGATGGCGCCGTCCATGTCACCGGCGTTGAGGGCGCGCGGTATCTCGCCCGCGATGCAGGCCGAAAGGCAGATGAGGCCTTCGGAATACTGGCGCAGCATGGCCTTGTCCACGCGCGGCTTGTAGTGGAAGCCCTCCAGGTAGCTGCGGCTCACCAGCTTGACCAGGTTGTGATAGCCCTCGATGTTTTCCGAGAGCAGGATCAGGTGGTTGCGCTTGCGGGCCAGCTCGGAGGTCTTGTCCAGATGGTCGTGGCAGACGTAGACCTCGCAGCCGATGATGGGCTTGATGCCGAAGTCCTTGCAGGTCAGGAAGAATTTGGCCGCGCCGAACAGGTTGCCGTGGTCGGTGATGGCGCAGGCGGGCATGCCGAAATCCTTGGCACGGGAGCAGAGATCCTTGACGCGGATGGCGCCGTCAAGAAGGCTGTATTCGGTGTGGCAGTGCAGATGCACGAAATCGGACATGCGGGAACTCCGGGGCTCGGTGGCCGATGAAGGGAAGAGGGGGCCATGCGCGGCCGGGGCGGTACGGGACGGCCGTGTCCGGCACCGGAAAGCGGCTACGGACGCAGGGCCCGCACACGGCGGAGCAAGAGCATAGCAGGTTCGGGAGTGGGCCTCAAGGCTGGGCTCTGTCCTGTTCCGGGAAAGGGCAACGGCATTTCCCGGTATTTCCCGAAGGGCGGAGCTGCGCATGCGGCAAGGGAAACGGGGCGGCGATCGGCGGATCGTCGCCCCGTTTCGTATGGGGAGGGAAAAGTCTGCCCCTGCAGGCAGGCCGCGGGAGTATCGGGCGGGTTCGGGCGCGGCAGGGTATGATAGAGGCGGGATGTGCCGGCTAGATGCGCAGCATGCCGCCCATCAGGGCCGGATCCACGGCGGGCGCTTCCGGGGCGTCGGCAGCGGCGTCGTCACAGGCCAGGCAGCGTTCCTGCCAGTGCTCGGCCACGTTGACGAAATTGCTCACCCAGGTGCCCACATTGGTATCGGTGAGCGCGGCCAGGGGCAGCGTGCCCTGCAGGGTCACGCCCGTATCCTCGCGGGCGGCCAGGGTGAAGCCCTGGGTCTGGTGGAAGAAGGTGTTGGCGTCCAGCAGCGCGGCATACAGCTCGTCACGTTTGCGCGCGGGCAGGGGAGCCACCACGGTGAAGATCATGACCTGGTCCGTAGAGAGGCAGCGCAGGCTGACCTCGAAGTCATCGATGCCCAGCAGGCAGGAGGAATCGCCGTCGCGGGTCTCGATGCCGGGCAGATCTAGTTCACGGGCCAGGGCGGCCAGCAGGGAAGAAAAAGCGGGGTTCATGGCAGGGGCTCCTTGTTAGGGGATCAGGCGTCCTGGGGCTGACGGGCCTGCATGCGGCAGGCCGTGAGCACGCCCTGGCCGTCCGGGGTGACGGTGTAGGTGAAGTCCGCATCCAGCGGCGACTGGGGCGGCGTGTGGTAACGCATGGTCACATCGCCGTTGGCTTCGCGGCGGATGTCGATGTCCAGGGGCGAGTGCTCGTCCTGCAGCACGCCGGTCCGGTTGCTGAGGGTGCGTACCAGGAAGGCGCCGGACTGGCCCATGCTGAGGAGGACCTGCCGTGCCTGCGCGTCATTGTTGCCGCAGAGCAGCTGGGCCCGGATGGCCAGATTGTGCGACATGGTGGACGGCCGGCCATGCTCGAAATCGTTCTTGTCCTCGTCGGTCATGTAGGCGATGTCCTGGATATGGACGGTGGCCTCTGCCTCCGCCGGGATGCCCACACCGCCGAAGCTGATGGTGGGCCGGTAACCGGGAAGGGCGTTTTGCGTACCGCGCCGTTGCAGGTCCAAGGCCATCTCCCTTTCCACCTTGGCCATGTCGCCCAGGCGCGCCAGCGGTGTCAGGCTGGGCGGGAAGGCGAAGTCCTTGAGGTCGAAGCTGGCGCCACCGCTGACGGCTTCCAGGGCCTTTTCCAGGCGCACACCGGCACTGAGCAGGAGCATGCCGGTGAAGGGGGCCGCGGGATCATCCGTGCGGGCCTGGAACATGCCCAGGAGCTTTTCATACATGGCGCTGTTGAAATCACGCTGGCTCTTGGCAGCCAGATCTTGCGGCATAGGCTCCTGGAAGCAGCCCTGCCACAGGGTCTCGCGGCTGAGGGGGCCCTGGGGCTGCTGGGCGCGCATCTCGTCCATGTGCCGCATGGCCACCATGATGAGGGGGATACCGCCGCCCAGGTTCAGCTGGGGAGCCAGAGAGGACATCTCGCCCACAGACTGACGGGGGGTCAGACACATGGCATCACGGAGCGTGGCATCGCCCAGGCCCGGCTTGCCGCAGGCAAAGGCAAAGCATTGCAGGGAGGTCTGGTTGGCCGTGGAAAGATCGCGGAAGAAGTCCGCGGGCGTGCCCTGACGCCCCGCCGCGCTTTCTTCCACCAGCACGCGGTCCATGAGCTGCCCCAGCTGGGCCTTGAGTTCGCCGTCCACACCAAGATGGGTGGCGCAGGCATCCAGGGCGGCGTCGCGGGTCAGCTGCGGATCGATGCCGCAGAGCATGTAGTCCGCGGGCCGGGACTGGAGGGTCTGCATGGTCACGGCATCGGCCATGTCCTGATAGGAAAGCAGCTTCTGGCTGTTGGCCGCCATATCGTTGATGATCCGCTCAAAGGCCTGGCGCAGGGCCGGGGAGGGCTGGAGGTTGTTCTTCGCGTAGAAGTCCTGCAGCGCATGGTCCAGATTGCGGGTATCGCCCGCGCCGTTGTTGCCCAGCAGGAAGCGGCGGGCCATCTCGGTGTTGGCCGGGCCCAGGGCCTGCGACATGTTCGATGCCTGGGCCAGGATGTCGCGGGCAACGCGGGCCTTGAGCGGCTTGCCCTGCCGGCGCATGGCGCTGAGCTGCGGGGCCAGGGCATCGGCGATGCCGTCACCGTACTTGTTGCGGATGGCGCCGAGGAAAGCTTCGGCAGTGGCGCGGTGGGTGGCCTTGGCGGTGAAGAAGGCGCTGACCCTGCCGGAAGTCTGGATGCCGCCTTCCGCAGTGGCGACAAGACGGTCATGGGTGCCGGCTATGTCGGCCAGTCGGGTCAGAGTGGCAACGTTGACGCGATCGATCTGGGGCATGGGATCCCTCCCGGGAAATGGTCGATAGGTGCGGTACGGGATGTACGGGCAAATGCTGTCCTGGGTGAAGCAAGCTTCATGCCAGTTCCTTCCAGCCTACAGGGGAAAGCCGGAAGTGTCCATTTTTCTTCGTCCAAAGGCGATCGGGCCCGGCAGGAGCAGGCGACGACACCCCCGGGCTGGCAACGATGTTGCCAGCATGGAGAACAGGACGCGTCGCCATGGGACAAAAAGTGTCACGGCAGCCCCGAAGGACTGCCGCGGCAGGTGCGGAAGATCCCCTGTCGAGACTTTTTGGATGTTCCGGGAAAGAGCGCGGCGATCAGCCTTCGTAGACCTTGTGGCTGTCCAGCCACAGCCAGCCCAGCAGGCAGGCCAGACCCACCAGAATGGCCATGAGGGCCTGGGCCGCCACGGGGCCGGGCCAGACGGGCAGGGCGCAGAGCAGCATGGACAGGCTGCCGAACAGCAGGCCGCCGCTGTTGATGAGGGCCGTCAGGCTGCCGGTATCGTTGCGCATCTGGTTGAGCATGAGCACCGTGGCCGGGGGGCGCAGGGCGCTGCCGCAAAAACTGATGGGCGCGCAGAGCAGGGCGAAGATGAAGGGCCCCCGATCCCCCACCAGCAGCAGGCCCAGCCCGGCCACCACGACGATGCCCAGATAGGCCGAGAAGAAGAGGCGCCGGGGCGCGGTGCGGAAAAAACGCTCATGCGCCAGCGGGCCCAGCATGCTCATGCCCGCATTGAAGGCGAAGAACAGGCTGTAGGCCTGGGGCGAGAGCCCGAACAGGCCCTGGAAGATATAGGAGGAAAGGGCCAGATAGGCCATGAAGGGCATGCTGGTGGCGGAAAAAAGCAGCAGCAGGCAGCGGAATCCCCGGTGGCGCAGCACCACCAGCAGACGGCCCAGCGTGCGGAAGGCATTGCCCTGCACCGGGTGGGTCATGGTCTCGCGCAGCAGCAGTGTCCCGGCACCGGCCAGCAGGCCGCAGAGCAGCAGGCAGGCGAAGATGCCGCGCCAGTCGGTGACGGCCAGCAGGGCCCCGCCGATGACCGGGGCCAGCATGGGCGCCAGGATGGTGATGGTCTGGATCCAGGTGATGACTTTTTCCATGGCCCGGCCGCGCAGCACGTCCTTGACGATGGCCAGGGCCATGGCGCTGATGCCGCCGCTGCCGATGGCCTGCACGGCGCGCCAGAACAGCAGGGGCCAGATGGACTGGGCCAGGGCCAGGAACAGGCTGGAGACCACATAGAGCAGGGCGCCCGTGTAAAGCACGGGCTTGCGGCCGTATTTGTCGCTGAGCGGGCCCCAGAAGAGCATGGAGGCCCCGAAGAGCAGCAAAAAGCAGGAGATGCTCAGGCTGGAGAGGGCGTCCGTGGTCTGCAGGGCCTGCGTCATGTGCGGCAGGGCCGGCAGGTACATGTCGGTGGAAAGGGGCGCGAAGGCGCTCAGGAAGGCAAGATAGGCAACCAGCCAGCGGTTGCCGGGGGCAAAAACTTTTTTGGGCATACGGGAACTCCATGCCCTCGTGTGAACGAAGGCGTGGTTCCGTGCTAACCAAGTTCCGCCCGATGTGCAATGAAATCCGTTTTCGTCCACCGGCGGGGCGCGGGCTTTTTTCGCACAGGGCCGGCAGACGGCTCCGGGAGGGCCTGCCGTCTGCCCACGTCACGGAGGCGGCGGGCGCGCTGCGGCTCAACCGTATACGCGGCACAGCCCGCACCGCGGCATCGCGCGGGGCCGTGTGGTGGCAGGGCCCGCTTTTCGTCCGGCAACGGGCAACAAAAAAGGACGGGCCCGGCTTGCGGACTCGTCCTTGCAAAATGCGGTGAGAGCGTGCCTAGCGCAGGGCGGACACGATGTCCGAGGCCGAAGGCGAGGCCAGCACCTTGCCGTCGGCGATGACGGCCGGGATGCGCTTCACGCCGTAATAGCGGGAGATCTGCACGGCCTGGTACATGTTCACGTTGCCGGCATTGTAGCAGTAGCGGGCCACGTCCAGTTCCTGGCTGGAAGGCACGGCCGGACGCAGCTTGCCCATATAGGCGTAGTGGATGGGCAGGTCGCTGGGCTTGACGGTGGCATCGTACTCGTTGGTGAAGGGCACGCTGCGCCCCTGCTTCTTCTGGGCGGCCTTGATGCGGTTCCATTCGCTGAGGGCGTGGCTCATGTAGTCCATGGCCTGGCCCTTGCGCTCATAGCTGATCCAGATGCCCATGCCCATGAGGTCGGTACCGTAGTTTTCCGAATTTTTGGCAAAAACGGCGATCTTGGCGTCAGCGGGAGAAAGTTTGGCCGAGGCATCGCGCACGGCCTGCCAGACGCGGGCGCTGTCGGGCGAGGCAAAGTCCAGCAGCACGATGATCTCGTGCGGGGCCGTCTTGTTGCCGAAGAACACGGGGTAGATCTCTTCGCGCCAGTGGGGGCGGTAGGCGGCCTCGTCCTCGATGCTCTGGCGGTCGGCGCCCATGGCCTGCACCATGGCCATGCCTTCAGCGGAAAGGGTACGGGTGTTGGGCAGGCTCTTGTTCATCCAGGGGTTGAAGGCATTGGCTTTGGCAGCGGGGGCTGCCTGTGCCACAGGCGTCAGGTCGGCGCTGCCGTTGCCCCCCATCAGACCACAGGCAGAGATCAGGCCGCAGACCAGCAGGGCCAGCGGCAGGCGCAGGACATTCTTCACTTTTCCTCATCCTTTTTGACAGTTGGCAAGGCAGCCACGGCATCTTCCAGATGCCGCAGCCAGATATCGGCAAAAGCGCGGTATTCGGCCGTGCCCCGCACCACGGGCGCGCAGGTGTGGCCGGCGGCCTCGATGCGGGAACGCCAGGAATCCGGCGCGTCCCCGGCCATGTCTTCCAGAGTATGGCGCCCCACCACGGAGAGCAGGGGCATGAGCCAGACACGGCGGGACGTGAGGCGCGGCAGCAGGGCCTCCAGCTCCAGGGCACCGCTCATGGTGCCCACATGCACGCGGGCGTCCAGGGCCTGCACGGCCCCGGCAAGGGCCGCATACGCGGTCACGGCCTGCTTGCGGCTGCCGTGGCCCATGAGCACCACGGCGTCGCCGGGCTTGCGATCCTTGGGCAGGGAAGCGAGCACCACCTTGACGACGGCGTCGAGATCCTTTTCAGAGACGAGGAGAGGATAGCCGACCTTGACCGTCTTGAATACGCCGGGATTCTTGGTGATGTTTTTGACGACCATGCGTTCGAGCTGGTTGTATTCCTCGGCGGGGGCGATGTGCAGGGACTGGATCTTGAGATCGGTCACGCCCTGCGCGGCGAGCTCATTCATCGCGGCGTTGACGGAGAGGACGGGCTTGCCTTCCTTGGCCAGCTTGTTGCGGATGATGTCCGAGGTGAAGGCCAGAAGCACGGGTTCATTCCCGGCGGCTTTCTTGTAGGCCTTTTCGATGTCGTCGATTGCGGGCCTTGCACTGTCCATCGAAGTTCCGAAGGCGACGAGCAGGGTGCCCGTCTTGGCGAAGGCGGTTCCGGCCACCAGCAGGCAGCACAGCAGAACCATGACGAAACATTTTTTCATGGCAACTCCTTGGTCCAATCATCGTGGACCGGACGGAACGCATGGCGGCGTCCGTACCATATGAGTTTTCAGGCTGGTTTCCCGGCTTGAGGATCTTCTTTGCCCGCGCCTTCCCGTAGACGGCGTCCACAGTGGCTGTTGCGGGTTCATCCCCTCTCACGGTTGCGGGGTCAGCGTCGTTTTTACGAACTTCCCAATTATCCCGAAATATTCGGGCACCTGAAACGGTTGCGTTGGTTGCGGCGGGGCACTTGGCCCGGCGGGGTTGGTTTTTGGCGGAGGGCTGGCGGGCGATCTCCCGCCTGTTTTCCGGGGCATCAAGGCGCTTGCGCACCGTTCCTCCGGCCTACATTAGATTGTTTTACCCTACCTGCACGGCGGCTTCAAGGGGGTTGAGGGCGTTAGGAATATCAGAAAGCGATTTTTTTCTTAAACCGTTCCGAAATACCTCGGCGCCTTGCATATGGTTTCCCCTGAAAAACCTTTTGAGGACTGCCATGATAGCACCTCAAAAGGCATGGCGGCGCGTGCCGCCGGATCGTGCGTCTTTTCCGCATCCGTTGGTTATCTCATATATCAGAAGAGTCCCCTTGTCCAGCTTTTCGGAGCGGCATGGGAAAAAAATCTCGATCGGAAAATGGGGCGGCAAAGGCCCTTCATCCGGACGGAGCAAGGCGGGGTGCCGCTTGAGGGGCATCATGGGCGATCCGGAGTCTGGAGCGGGAAGGGGGAAGGGCGGGGCAGGAGAAATATCTGTATAGCCGGGGCATGGGGGGCGGGAAGGCGGGGAACGGGCGGCCCGCCCCGTTTTTTGATGACGGGGCCGGACGCTGGCGGGCCCGGGAGAGGGAAACCGGCCCTTCCGCC
>ERZ827181.3627-NODE-3627-length-10675-cov-3.396516_pt1 | contig 10675 bp, 6 predicted proteins | sample MGYA00519778_ERZ827181 | MGnify/ENA primary metagenome ERZ827181 (study PRJEB31778, sample SAMEA3449273) | human gut metagenome | biome: human gut; feature: human-associated habitat; material: faeces | place: United Kingdom | collected 2010/2012 ...
TCGCCTGATCATGCTTCAGCTCGATGCAGATTTTCTGGAAAAACGCGTGGATTTCCAGTCTGTTGCTTATCTTTTTTATCAGATCCGTCTTCTGAATCAGAACAACTTCCCGGAAATCGAAAAGCTTCGCGGATTTCTGACAGAGCTGCGCAGGCTCTCCCTCTCCGGTATCAGTTTTTCCGAACTGCGCGGATGCGTTCTGCTATATCAGTTTTTTATTCTGCTCGGCGAAAATCTCTCCGTGCCGACCGAAACTGCCGCACCGCAAAAAACAGGCCATTCCGCACAGGTACACCGCCAGATGGTTGCTGCATGTACCTGGATCTCAAGTCACTGCACCGAACCGGTTTCCCTGGAAGAAGCATCAAAAGTCGCCGGATTCTCCCGCTGCCATTTTTCCAAGCTGTTCCGCGCATACACCGGCCTCTCCTTCACGGATTTCGTCACCAGGGAACGGCTCCATATCGCCGAAAAACTGTTAAAAAAACCGGATCTCACGATCACCGAAGTGTCGCTCGAATCCGGTTTTAACAGTATTTCTACGTTTAACAGAGTCTTTTTGAAATCAAAAAATGTAAGCCCTACCGACTTCCGTCAGATGTACCTGCAATCCTATCAGAAATAGACTATGAATTCGGCATGGCCTCCGGTCTTTCGCAGGTGGATGGAACCTTCTCAAATGCACCCGTTTCCGCACTCTTCATAATCTGATCGATCGTATCGAGTACGTGATATGCCATTTTGGCACTCGCACGGTTTGGTCTGCCCTCGGCAATTGCTTCTGCCATCTCAGATGGGCCAAGACCACGGCTGTTTTCGCTGTAATCAAAGCCATAATGTAAAACTTCCGGAACAGCCTGCTGTGTCCAGTCTTTTACACCCGGAATATAGACAACATCGCCGCCGAAATTGTTCGGATCAACAAGCTTTAAGATACCTTTTTTACCGTAAATGGTGAATACCGCCTGATCATTGATGACGCTGTCACCATTGACGCAGAATGTACCGGTCACACCGTTTTTCATTTCCAGAATGGTAAAGACCTGACTTTCGTTTGTATAGTCAAATTCCTGTCCGTATTCCGGGCTGCCCGGAATGATGTTCACACGCTTCGCCGCAAGGTTTCGCACGGACGATACAACGCGATCCACCGGACCAAAAAGACTCACAATTGCCGTCAGATAATAAACACCGAAATCGTAGCAGATACCGCCGCCCGGCATCCGCAGAAAACGAAAGATGCTCGCCAGCAAATCAAGATCGCGGTTTGCGCATGCTTCGAAAGATGTCACCTCGCCGATCAGCCCGTCGTCGATCGCTTTTCTTGCGGTCTGCAGTGCCGATCCAAGGAAGGTGTCCGGTGCGGAACCGAGATAGAGATGTTTCTCCTCTGCCAGCTCGATCAGTTTCGCTGCCGTTTCCGGTGCGAGGGTCATTGTTTTTTCAGTGTAAACGTGTTTTCCGGCTTCCAGTGCCTGACGGATCAGCCCCTCGTGGGTCGGTGCCGGTGTCAGAATGACTACCATTTCAATCGACGGATCTGCCAGAATTTCCTCGTAGGTACAGCCCTTGATGCCATACTGCTCTGCTTTCTTTTTCGCATGTTCAAGATGGCCTGCGCAGCATGCTGCTACCTCAAGATTCTCAAAGTTATGAATCATGTTCGTCAGATAAATATCACTGATCGCTCCGCAGCCGACAACGCCGACTCTCATTTTTTTCGTTTCTGTTGTTCCCATTTGTAAAAATCCCCTTTACTCTTTGTTTTTTGATTCTGTTCTGATAAAAACCCTTATTTTTTTTATACAACGAAATGTCTGAAAAAACAAGCATTCCGGCTCATATTTCACTTTCAAAATGAAAAAACCGCCCACGGTTTCTGCAGATTCTCTGCATCACCGCGGACGGCCTTTTTCTGTTGTTTACTCCACGCTTTTCAGCGATTCAATCATATCAATTTTTCTTAACCGGTAGAACATCATAAAATTGACGAACAGAGCAAACGCCAGGGTAATCAGGGCGCTCCAGCCGTAGCTCCGCGGGAACACGTTTCGTCCGAACATCATCAGATCGACCTCGACGGTCTGAATTACGCAATGATGTAAAAACGTTCCAATTCCCATGCCCGCGATAACGCCGAACAGTGTCAGCACCATGTTTTCCCGGTACACGTACGATGCCACCTCGCCGTCGAAGAAGCCGAGCACTTTCAGCGTTGCCAGCTCTCTCTGTCGTTCGGTGATGTTGATGTTGTTCAGGTTGTACAGCACCACAAACGCCAACAGGCCCGCCGATACGATCAGCACCACGATGACGATGTCGAGGGAACGAAGCATGTTGTCAATCTGATCAATCAGGTCGGATGTGAACGAGATTGCCGCTACACCGTCGTACGTCATGATTTTTTCTCCGAGTGCTGTCTCATAATTGCCCGACATGTCCTGATATTTCATCAGAAGCTGGTTGTAGTCCGGCGCTCCGCCGAACAGCTCCTCGTAGAGATCCGGGGCCAGATACAGGTAATGGCGCACGTAGTTTTCGACGATGATCGAAATCTTTACGTCCACAATATCATCGCCTTTTTTCAGCTGAACCGTGTCGCCTGCTTTTACGCCGAGCATCGTTGCTGTCTTTTCGCTGATGGCTGCGCCGCCGTCGGTCGGGAATTCGTAAACTTCTCCGCTTTTCCGGTCTCGGAAGGCATAGAAGTCATTGAAATTCGTCAGTTCTTTCGGCACTTCAAGCACTGCATCCACGGTCTTTTTGTCGGTCTGCAGTTCGATGTTCTGGCAGTACATTTCCAGCAGCTCATCGATGCCGCTGTAGTTTTCCAGATCGGTCTGCAATGCTTCTTTTTCGGATTCATCCACATCTGAATTCAGCACAGCATTCGCCTGATAGGTGAAGAGGCTGACGAACTGGTTTTTCGCAATCGCGGTGATGGAATCCTGAAGGCCGAAACCGACGAGGATCAGACCCATGCATCCGCCGATTCCGATAACGGTCATGAAGAATCGTTTTTTATACCGCACCAGATTCCGCACGGTTGATTTCTGCGTAAAGTTCAGATGTTTCCAGAGTACGCCGATGCGTTCCAGGAAAATCCGTTTGCCGTTTTTCGGTGCTTCCGGCCGCATCAGCTCTGCCGGACCTGCGGCGAGTTCTTTGTAGCATGCCGCGATCGTCGCCACGCCGGTGCAGGCTGCACTCGCCAGAATCGCAAGGCCTCCCTGCTCCCAGTTCAGCGGGGTCATGTAATACGGGAGTCCGGTATACAGCATGCCGTAGGCATTCATAATAACCCAGGGCAGGATTTTTTCTCCAACCACCACGCCCGCGAGAGCGCCGGATACGGTGGAGAGCATCGCGTATGCGAAATATTTAAAGGCGATCATGCCGTCGGAATAGCCGAGGGCTTTTAACGTTCCGATCTGCTGACGCTGTTCCTCGATCATTCGTGTCATCGTCGTCAGGCTGACGAGAGCAGCCACGAGGAAGAAGATAACCGGGAAGAATTTTCCGATATTCGAGATACGGCCGGCATCCTGACCGAAGCTCTCAGTTGACGTTACCTTATTCCGTCCCCAGACGTACCACGTTGGTTTTTTCAGGTCTGCGAGTGTTTTCTCACCGTCCGCAATTTCCTGCTTCGCATCCGCGATTTCTGGTTCGGCGTCGGCTTTTGCTTTTTCATATTCGGCTTTGCCGTCCTCAAGTTCCTTTTCTTTATCGGCAATTTCCTGTTTCGCATCCGCAAGGGAGATTTTTCCGTCGGCGATTTCCTGTTTCGCGTCGGCAAGCTGGGTTTCTCCGTCGGCAATCGTCTGCTTGGCTTCGGCGAGCTGACTTTCTCCATCGGCGATCGTCTGCTTTGCTTCTGCTAACTGGGTTTCGCCATCGGCGATCGTCTGTTTCGCGTCGGCGAGCTGACTTTCTCCACTGGAAATTGTCTGCTTTGCAGCGGCAAGCTGGGCCTCACCCGACTGAATCGTCTGTCGGTACGATGCAATCTGCTGTTCCCCATCAGCAAGCTGGGCTCTGGCAGCCGCAAGCTGAGTTTCTCCGTCTTTTAATTTACTGCGGTTCGTCTCAATCTGAGCTTCTCCGTCGGCAATCGCTGCTTTGGCGGATGCAAGCTGGGCTTCGCCATCCTCAATCTGTTTCTGATAAGCTTCTGCTTGTGCTTCTCCATCCTGAAGCTGGGCAAGAGCCTCTGTAATCTGAGCTTCGCCGCTTTCCAGTTCTTCTTTTGCAGAAGCAATCTGTGCCTCGCCTGCGGCGCATTCCTGCTCTTTTTCTGTTAATTGTGCATCTGCAGCGGCAAGCTGACTTTCTGCGTCGGTAATCTGAGCTTCTGCAGCCGCAAGCCGGGCTTCCGCATCAGCGCTTGCTGCTTCAAACGCTGCGATGTTTTGTTCCAGAAATGTTTTCTGCTCCTGCATCGTGAAAAGCTGCTGTGCTAACTCTGTCTGCTTTGCTTCCAGCGCAGTTTTCTGTTCCAACAGGGATACATATGCTTCATCTTCCTCCGTCAGTCCGTCAAGCTGAGCCTCAATCACCTCGATCTGACCAGTCACTTCTGTCTGCGCAGCCTCCACCATCGGAAGCTGCCTGGAAATCTGGGCTAACTGATCCTTGGCTGTCTCATACTGACTCTTCTGTTCTTCATACGCTGCCTTCTGCGCTTCATACTGTGTGCGTCCTGCAGCGGTTTCTGCTTTCTTGTTGTCCAGTTCCTCGCGTGCAGCGGAAAGCTGCTCCTTTGCAATATTCAATTCCGTTTCTTTTTCGGAAAGCTGCTCTTTTGCAGTATTCAGCTCCGTCTGCTTCCGAGTCAGTTCGGTTTTTGCCGCCGAAAGCTGCGTCATTTTTTCCTCTAACTCTTTTTTGCCGGATGCCAGTTCTGTTTCTTTCTCTGCAAGCTGTGCTTTTCCGTCGGAAAGTTCTTTCGCTTTTGCCTCAAGTGTGGTTTTTCCACTTGCAAGTTCATCGGCTTTCTGATTCAGCTCCGCTTTTCCGCTTTCCAGCTCTGCCGCCTTTGCTTCCAGCGTCGCTTTTCCGCTCGCAAGTTCCGCCTCTTTATCTTTCAGCGTTGCCTTGCCGGATGCCAGTTCCTGCTCTTTATCGGCGATGGTTGCTTTCGCACTGAGAAGTTCCTGCTCTTTGTCTGCAATGGTCTGTTTTCCGTCAAGGAGTTCCTGTTCTTTCTCAGCAATCGTCTGCTTTCCGTCAAGAAGCTCCTGTTCTTTGTCCTTTAACGTCTGTTCGCCGTCGAGAAGTTCCTGCTCTTTGTCCGCAATCGTCACTTTCGCGTCGGCAAGCTGCTGTGCACCGTCATCCAGCTCTGTTTTTGCGTCCGCTAATTTCTGCTCTGCATCAGCGACCTGCTGTTTTGCATCATCAATCTTTTCCTGTCCTTCGGTTTTGACTGCCGTATACCGCCGGTCGCACGCCGCATCCTCGAGCGCTTCAATCTTCGTCTGTACAGCCTTCACCGTCTCATCATACGCATCGCTGTAGCTCGCCTCTTCCTGTGCGCCGTCCGCCTGGACGTAAATCTCTGTATAGAGATCCGAGGTAAATGTCTCCGGAAGCAGCAGTGCAAAACTGTTGATGCTTCCGTTTCCAATCGAGCCCGTTCCCCGGTTCAGATCCATATAATAAGGGAGTGTCGCCGAACCAACAATCGTAAACGTGTCCCCGGTCAGCGAATCTGAGAGCGGATCCTCCGTTCCGGAAGTGAACGTTACCTGATCTCCGATCTCACAGCCGGAACTTTTCAGAAACTGCGTATCAACAAGAATTTCATCCTCTTTCTCCGGCATCCGTCCCTCGACCACGCGCGGCTCATTCACACCGTCCGTCAGCGCAATCAGCTTCACAACCTGCTCGCTCTCGCCGATGTCATGCAGCACTTCCACCGTTTTTCCGCCGTAGACCGCTTTCACGCCATCCGTCTTCGCGATATCCGCCAGATCATCGTCTGTCAGCCCCAGCGTTCCAAGGACTTTCAAATCCATATAATTTACTTCATCATAATACCGGTCCGCCGAAACCTTCATATCTCCTTCCGCCGACCGAATGCCCGAGAAAAACGCCGCGCCAAGAAGCACGATGAAAAAGACTGACAGAAACCGCCCCTTGTTCTTTGTGATTTCCCGGATAAAGTCTTTTCGAAATGCTCTCATCGTCCACCTACCATTCTATCTCTTCCACCGGCGTCGGGTTCTCATTTGTTTTCATTCCCGCCACTTTTCCGTTTCGGATTTTAATCACGCGGTCCGCCATCGGTGTCAGCGCCGAGTTGTGAGTGATGACAATGACCGTCATCCCCTTCTCCCGGCAGGTATCCTGCAGCAGCTTTAAGATCGCTTTTCCCGTCACATAATCGAGCGCGCCGGTCGGCTCATCGCAGAGCAGCAGTTTCGGATTCTTCGCCAGCGCACGCGCAATCGCCACACGCTGCTGCTCTCCGCCCGAAAGCTGCGCCGGGAAGTTATTCATTCTCTCTTCCAGCCCAACCTCCTCAAGCACCTCCGACGCATCCAGCGGATGCTTACAAATCTGCATCGCCAGCTCCACATTCTCGAGCGCCGTCAGGTTCTGCATCAGATTATAAAACTGAAAAACAAATCCAATATCCTCCCGCCGGTACTGGATCAGCTTCTTGCCGCGGTATTTGCTGATTTCCGCGCCGTCCACCAGCACCTTTCCGGAAGTCGCTGTGTCCATTCCGCCTAAAATATTCAGCACCGTCGTCTTACCCGCACCGCTCGGTCCAACAACAATCACAAACTCACCCTTTTCCACATCAAAACTGATTCCATCCGCGGCCTTGATGGTGACTTCACCCATTTTGTATGTCTTGGTTACATCCTGAAGACTCACATATCCTGCCATGCTCTTGTGTTCCTCCTATGTAAAATTCAATATCCCTCATTTCCTTTATTGTACCAAGCCGTTGCCGCGGCGGCTAGTCCTAAGAAGGCGAATTTACTGTTTTTTTATAAATATTCCTGGGCAGACCGCATTCTCAGCTTTTGCATTTTTCCATACATTTGCAGAATAAAACAGCCGCTACCGTGCTTGCTGCCGTTGCCGCCAGTGCCGGTCCGACAATGGCCGTTGGATGCACGCTGCCATACTGGCTGCGGTATGCAATCACGTTGACCGGTATCAGCTGCAGGGAAGAAATATTTAAAATCAGAAAGGTGCACATTTCCCGGTTTGCAGTTCCTTTCGGAACAGCGGCCGGATTTTTGTTTTTCCGCCGTTCCTCTTCCAGCTCTTCGAACTGTTCCATGGCAAGAAGGCCCGGCGGCGTTGCCGCTGCGCCAAGACCGAATACATTACAGATCATATTTGTGGCAGCCGATTGGATGGCCGGGTGATCCGATGGTACCTTTGGAAACAAAAAGCGCATGACCGGTCCCATCTTTTTTACCAGGCTGTCGATCATTCCCGCTTTCCTTGCAATCTCCATCAGCCCGCTCCAAAGGCCCGTCACACCCAGAAGAGAAATTGCCAGCACAACTGCCTCTTTTGAAGCGCGCAGCGCACCGTCTGTCACCTCCGGCAGTTTTCCGCAAAAAGCACCGTAGGCAATGCCAAGAAGAAGCATACCGCTCCAGAGTCTGTTCATGGATTCACCTGCGTTCATCCGTTATCTTTATACGATATGCTTCTTTTCTGTTTTTCATGATATTTTGTTTCAACCCACAGATAAGACGCCGTTGTCACGCCCGCCAGCTTTGTGAACAGCTTTGCCACCGCGGTATCTGTTTTCTGTCATTTCTTTCTTTTGTTCTGTCGTTCACAGCCTCCTGCGCTTCTCTCCATTCCAAAATAAGTTTTGTTTTCCCATAAAATCAATTTTCTTTTAAAAAAATCGGATCATAGGAATCATTAAAAGTTTAATTTATGTTTTCATCTGATTTTTTGTCTAATTTTTATGCCTATTTCATATAGTTTTTCAAATAATAGTATAATAAACACAAATTTTAGCCGGAATCGGATCATTCTATTCCATACCAAAACAACAATCCGATACCCAAAATACAAAAGCGCATCACTTGAAACGCTTGACTTCAGGAGGGAAAATATGAGTGCAAGATTAGTATTAACAGTAAAAGATTCCAATCGAATGGCAAAAGATCTTTCCATGAGCGTCATGGACAAAATGTTTCATCCACTCAAGTACAATAAAATGATGAATTCCAAAGCAAAAATAGGCATCTTTATTGATGACGAAAAAGAAGGAACTTTATATGAGGCATCTAAGACTCCATATGAAATCAGCTTAACTCCTGGCGTTCATCGTATTTCTATGATAGATCCGGCAAAAGACAGCAAAAAAGGGAATGTCAATCTGATGGGGTCCATCATTGGATTTTCTGCAGGCAGCGGCCTCGCAGAACAAATATCCGTCGGCGAAATAGGAAAATCCTTAGCCGGTGCCATGTTTAAAACTGGTGATGGTTACCTGGATCTGGATTAAAAAGACGGAGATATCTTAAAAGTTCAGTGTCAGGCCGGAATTGGCGGAAAAGTATCTATCAAAGTATTAAAATAAGAATTGCCAAAGCATATCATGCAAAGCAATCGGATGACAAGGGAGGCAAAATATTTTTTGCCTCCAACATCATTTTATCAGCAGACACCTGGAGGAAATAAAATATGGACTTTCCTGTTTCGATTCCATGGGAAACTCTTGATCCCGAAATATTACAAAAAGCGATAAATTCAGGTAGTAATTACAGAACCTATTGTGATGAAAAATCATGGGATATTTCTTTTGAAATAGAATTTCTGGAAAAAGAAGAAATCATCTTTCTTCTCCTGGTTGAGCACGGACGCCGCAAAGGCGGAACTTCTGTGCAAAAGACAAATGAACGAACGGAAATTTCCAAATATACAAAAGAAGAACAGGCAAAAATGGTAAATGCTTTTAATCAAAAACTTGATACTTACGAAGCGTGGAACTCTCTGTTTGTCGGACCAACGACAAGTATGTTTGGAAATCATGTGTATGAATCCTATATGGACTATATGTATTCCTGGGATCACTTGGGCGACAGAATTTTTCTGTCCAATTATTATGAACGTCAATTATATTCTGTGCAATCCGATACCCATGTTACAGTAAAAAGCAATCAGGAAGGATATGATTCTATCTATGAGCTGGCGCAGGCAAAGGTAACAGACCATACCTTAGAAGGTATCTGCTGGAATTTTTTCCCGAAGCTCCTGTTTTCCAAGGGAGATCTCGCGGGTGCGCCGTACCATGATGTCTATCATCGTCTGGAAATTCTGACAGATACAGAATATCTGCTTGTTCCGGCGCTGCTTTCACTCAAAGAAAAATATGAAATTACAGCAGTCGCCGGAAATCTGGATTGCCCGCAGATGCATTCTCATGCAATGACACTGAAAGCAGCAGTACAACAAGCTATTTTTAAAAATATCTTTGGAAATCTCTTTCCGGAAAATGGATTTTTGCTACAGAAAGCCCCAAAGAAAATGCTGCTTTCTGCTCAAAAACAGGCAGAGGAATTTTCTGTTGCGTCTATGAATGCCCGAAAATATCCCGAGCTCCTGATGCAGGCAGCTGCAAAAGAAAATTTTCATTGTACAGCCTTTCAGATTCTGCAATTTTCCAACAATCCATATCTGTCGGCCTTTGATAAAACAGATCTTTTCAGAAGATGCATGGCCATCAGTAATCAATCAGAAGAACCAGGAATCTGGAAAGAAACCTATCAGAATCTGCTCCGGGTAATGATCTGCAAAATAACTTTGGAGGAATCTCAGTTCAGCGATCCGGAGAGCATCAAAGAATTACAGGATTTTACAGAACACCAGCAAGAAAAGCTGGAACAGGAAATGCAGTTAAAAATCCCAAAAGAAAAAACTGCTGAAATTTTATTGATGAATGAACTGAAATGTATGCTGGCATGCATTTCCGTCGTAACAGCAGAAAAAATACAGGGACACAAATGCACCGAATTGGCCGAGAAGAGCTGGCGTCTGGCAGAAAGTATCGAATATATATGGAATGCAGAAATTCTAAATCCACAAATCAGAGAAACTGTGTCCAAAGCATTCATCCGCATTTGTATCGGATGTGGATCTATGTATCTTCAGAATGTACAGGAAGAACATATAAATCCCGAGCAGATCCAGGAAGCAGCGGAAGAAATCTCATTACTTCTGTATCATTACAGCGATCTTTTGCTTCCGGAAGAAATGCCGGTCTATCAAATCCCTATCTATCAAACGCTCCAAATTGCAAATATGAGACTGGAGCGAAAGGAAAATGCATTGTACTATGCCCAAAAAGGAGTTGTATTGTGTGATCTGTTTTCTGCTGGTCAGAATGCGCAATTAAATGGTCTCATTCAGGATTCAAAAAACATGTTTCAGCAATATATCAATCAAAATGTACCTGCTGCATCCCGCCCGGCAAAAAAGAAGGGGCTTTTCTCCCGGCTCTTCCAGAGATAGCAGGAGAAAAGCTGTCCCGAAAGAATCCTTTATTTTCCTGGAAGCGCGGTTTATAAGGTGCCTCCATATTCCACAATCATGTTTCGAATAATATCCAGCGTCTCCTCCTGTGACCATGCCATGTTTCCATTCTCCAGAAACTGGCAAAATTCATATAGTTTTTGTGAGAAGC
>ERZ827181.3632-NODE-3632-length-10662-cov-2.804563_pt1 | contig 10662 bp, 8 predicted proteins | sample MGYA00519778_ERZ827181 | MGnify/ENA primary metagenome ERZ827181 (study PRJEB31778, sample SAMEA3449273) | human gut metagenome | biome: human gut; feature: human-associated habitat; material: faeces | place: United Kingdom | collected 2010/2012 ...
ACCATGCGCTTTGGCGGCGTGACGGCCGTCAGCGACCTTTCCCTGAAGGTGGACGAGGGCAGCATCGTGGGCGTCATCGGTCCCAACGGTGCGGGCAAGACCACCCTGTTCAACGTGCTGAGCGGTTTCTATACGCCGCAGGAAGGCGACGTGCGCTTTGCGGGCAAGAGCATCCGCGGCCGCAAGCCGTTCGAGATCTGTCGCATGGGCGTGGCCCGTACCTTCCAGAACATCCGTCTTTCGCCGCACATGAGCGTGCTGGAGAACGTGATGGTGGGCTGTCATGTGCGCCGCCGCTGCCCCTGGTGGATGGCGCCGCTGGGCCTGCCCACGTATTACAAGGAAGAAAAGGCCATCACGGACAAGGCCCGCGACCTGGTGGAGCATCTGAACCTGGCCGAATACATGGACGAGAAGGCTGGCAGCCTGCCTTACGGGGCGCAGCGCCGCCTGGAGATCGCCCGTGCCCTGGCCACGGAACCGCGTCTGCTCCTGCTGGACGAACCCGCCGCCGGCATGAACCCGCAGGAGACCAACGAGCTCAAGGATCTGGTGCTCCAGATCCGCGCGGACCGGGATCTTTCCATCCTGCTCATCGAGCACGACATGGGCATGGTCATGTCCCTGTCCGACCGCATCTATGTCATGGAATACGGTTCGCGCATCGCTGCCGGCACTCCCGCGGAAGTGCGCAGCAACCCGCGCGTCATTCAGGCCTATCTGGGAGAAAGCGAAGATGCTTGAAGTCAAGGGCATTGATACCTACTACGGCAATATCCAGGCCCTGCGCGACGTTTCCCTGCGCGTGGATGACGGCGAGATCGTGACCCTCATCGGTGCCAACGGCGCCGGCAAGTCCACCACGCTCATGACCATCTGCGGCATCAACCGGCCGCGCAAGGGCGAGATCCTCTGGAACGGCGAGCCCATCCACGAGCTGCCCCCGCACGAGATCGTCCGCCTGGGCATCTCGCAGGTGCCCGAAGGCCGCCTCATCTTCCCCGACCTGAGCGTGCGCGAGAACCTCGACCTGGGCGCCTTCCTGCGCAACGACGTGCAGGGCATCAAGGAAGACATGGACTATGTGTTCGACCTCTTCCCCATCCTGGCCCAGCGCCGCAAGCAGACCGGCGGCACCCTGTCCGGTGGCGAACAGCAGATGCTGGCCATCAGCCGCGCCCTCATGGCCCGGCCCAAGCTGCTCCTGCTGGACGAGCCCTCGCTGGGCCTCGCGCCCATCATCATCCAGCAGATCTTCCAGATCATCCAGCGCGTCAACGCCAACGGCACCACGGTCTTCCTGGTGGAACAGAACGCCAACCAGGCCCTGCGCATCGCCCACCGCGGCTATGTGATGGAGAACGGCCGTATCGTCACCAGCGACAGCGCCGAGAACCTGCTCAAGAGCGAGGACGTGCGTTCCGCCTATCTGGGCATGTAAAATCAAGGGATCGTCACTGCCCTGCCGGGCAGTATCGTTGGAAGGGAAGGAGCCGCCTTGCGCGAAAGCTCCTTCCCTTTTTTGATGCTCGTGGAGCGGGATCGCAGCGAGTTTGGTCACTTACTGAAGAGCATTTCCCGCACGTTAGGGATGAGCTAAGGTGACGCGGCACAGGTATGGACAGGGACTGATGTCCATGATAGCCGGGGCCATGAATATCTTCGCTCTCATCATATTTATCGCTGCTATCGTGGCCCTAATTCGCTTTTTTCGTCCACGTTCCGAAGACCATCAGCAGATATCCAGAAAAAAACAACCCGCCGCCATTTTAACGGGCGATGAGGACGTGCTAATAAAACCATCCCCGGTGGAAGCCAGAATCTGGGCAAAAGAAGATGCGGAAGACCAAGCAGATGGAATGGTCCTGAAAATTCCGTCATACAACGAAACCGGCACCGTCTACATATGCAACTTGCGCAGAGTACGCTGCTCCTGCCAGGACTGGCTCAAACGCCGCAACTTCGGAAACGACCAGCATCCGGCACGCATCTGCAAACATCTGGCCGAAGCATACACCAAACACCGCGACAAGCTGCCAGAATCTCTGCAACCATGGCGTGCTATCATCGACACCCAAGGCCAGACAGGTACAGGTATGCCGTATAATAGAAAAGATTATGGAGAGTTTGAGGGCGCGGTCTACATCGTGGATACACGCAACTTCGTCCGTTCTGGATGGGTGAACCTCTACTTTGAAGGCAAGTTCTACGGCTGGAACCGTGAAGAACGCCGCTGGAGCTACAACAGAGGCCCCTACCCACGCAGCTTGTGGGTAAAAATATTGCGGAAAACATTACAAGATAGAGGTTTGTAGCCAGCAATTCGAAAGGACTCCCCCACGCCCATGGAGCGCCCCACGCAGAAACGCCTCTCCCGCATGAGACGGAAGAGGCGTTTTGCTATCATGGAAACAGGGATGGAATCCCTGCCGTGATGCGAGCTTTTTCTCCTACTCCACCACCTTCGGCGTGCCCGATACCGGCAGGGTACCGGTGCGGATGAAGGTATCCACCAGGCCGAAGACCAGATCGTTGCCGCAGAAATGTCCGCGCGCGATGGAGGCCCGGAATTCGGGCAGACGTTCCTCGAAGCGGCGCAGCAAGGCGGGCTCCAGGGTCATCATGTCGGCCTGCATGCCGTAGTTCAGACGTTCGAGGTACAGGGCGTTGAAACACTGTTCCACCATGGCCTTGAGCGGCAGGCTCAGGATGGGCTTGCCCAGGTGCAGGGCCTCGGTCATCAGGGTATGGCCGCCGCCCTGGATGACGTAGGAACAGCCTTCCAGCAGCTTGAGGAAGCCCTCTTCGCTCTTCTTCATGAAGATGACGTTGCCCTCGCGGCCTTCCGTCCGGTCATAGCCGAAGACATAGCAGGGGCGGTCCGTGGCCTGGAGCAAGAAGTCCACCAGCTTGCGGTGCGTGGAATTGCTCTGGTAGACCACCACATGGCCGTCATCACGGGGATTGAGGCGCAGCACGCTTTCGCGCAGGATGGGGGGTACCACGCGGGCGTGGTAGCGGGGCTGCACCGGCGGCGCATAGAAGGAGACCAGCAGGTTCTGCTCCGTGGGCCGGAACAGGTAGCGGGGCGTGATGCCCTGCAGCAGGTGATCCCACCACATGCGCGGCGGCAGCCAGCCGTGGCGACAGCAGGTGATGACGTGCTGATGGTCGAGGGTCAGGCAGTGCAGCCCGGCCTTCTCGGCCGCACGCGGCACGAAGTATTCCAGGTCCGTCATGCAGACGTCGGGCTTGAACTGGTCGATAAGGCGCAGCACTTCATCCACATAGCGCTGACGGTGCCAGAGCAGCGGGATGGCCTTGCGCACCGTGGCGCCCACATCCACCTGATAGTTGCGGAACACCGTGCCCAGATTGGGGATGCGGTGCACCCGGAATTCGGGCTCCAGTATCTTGGGGGCGTCGTCATTGGCCACGAACAGAAATTCGTGTGCGCCCAGACGGCGGGCGATGGTCAGCCCGCGCATGGCATGGCCATGCCCTGTCCCGTGGATGCCGTAAAGGATTCGCGCCATTCTTTCCCCCTGTGGTATAAACGCTAGTCATACCAACGGGCTTTGACAGCGTCAACCGCGCACGCCTCCACGCGCGCAACTTGTCCTGCTGCCGGAAAAAACATATCTCTGCCGGAGGAGCCCACGCCAAGGACACGCCATGAACAGCCTCCGATACATCCATGCCGCCGACCTGCATCTGGACACCCCCTTCCTGGGCCTGAGCCGTACCGATGCCGGAGAGGCCCTGCAAGCGCAGCTGCGCGACGCCACCTTCACGGCACTGCAACGCCTGTTCGACCAGTGCGAGCGCCTGCGGCCGGACTTTCTCGTCCTGGCCGGGGACATCTACAACCAGGAAGAGCACAGCGTCAAAGCCCAGCTGGCCCTGCGCGACGGCTGTGTGCGCCTGCAGGCCTGCGGCATCCCGGTCTTCTGGGCCCACGGCAACCATGACCCGCTGGACTCGCGGCTGAAGGCCGTGGACTGGCCCGACAACGTGACCATCTTCGGCCCGGAGCCCGAACAGCATGTGCTGTACCGGGACGGGGCCCCCCTTGCCGTGATCCACGGCATCAGCCATGCCCGCATCAGGGAGGCCCGCAACCTGGCCCTCCTCTTCCACCGCCAGCCGGAGACGGATTGCTTCCAGCTGGGCGTGCTGCATTGCAGCGTGGAAGGCAGCCCCACGCAGGACAGGTACGCCCCCTGCTCGCTGGACGATCTGCGCGCCGCCGGTCTGGATGCCTGGGCCCTGGGCCATGTGCACGAACGCCGCATTCTGGCGCGCCATCCCTTCATCGCCTATCCCGGCAATACCCAGGGACTCCACATCAATGAAGGCGGCCCGCGCGGCTGTCTGCTGGTCACTGCCGAGGCCTGCGACGGTGCTTTCTCCTGCCGGGAAGAGTTCCTGCCGCTGGGGCCGGTACAATGGCAGCGTCCGGTCATCGGTCTGGACGCCGTGGAACAGCTCGACGCCGTAGAGGACAGGTTGCTGGAGGCCCTGACCACGGTCACGGAAAAGGCTGACGCATCCTGCACGCTCATGGTCGTGCGCCTGTGCCTGCAGGGGCGCACCCCGCTGGACAGCCTGCTGCGCCGCCCGGAGACCTGCCGCGACCTGCGGGAGCGCCTTCATCAGGCTCCCCTGCCTCTGCCTGTCCATATCAAGGATCTGTGTGTGGAGACGGCCCCCGCTGTGGATATGGTCGCCTGCCTGCAACGCCAGGATCTGCTGGGCGAGGCCCTGCGTCTGGCGGAAGGGCTCGAGCAGCAGCCCGAAGCGCTGGCCGCCTTTGCCGAAGAAGAGCTGGCGCCCCTGTTCCGGCACTGCCCCGCCGGGATGCTCGACATGCCGGAAGGGGAAGATCTCCAGGACCTGCTGGACGAAGCCCGCTATCTCTGCCTGGACATGCTGGAGGGGAAGTGATGCGCCTGCTCTCGTTCCATGCAGACGGTTTCGGCATCCTTGCCCAAACGGGCGCCGAGGACCTCGGCCCGGGCATCAACATTTTTCTGGGCGACAACGAAGCCGGCAAATCCACCTGTCTGGCCTTCCTGCGGGCCATGCTCACCGGCTATCCCTCCGGGCGCAAGGAACGTCAGGCCGGCCAGCCCCTGCGCGGCGGACAGGCCGGGGGCAGCCTGACGCTGGAAAGCGGCCTCCACGGCCTGCTGCATCTGCATCGCCGCCCCGGCCCGGGCAGCGGCCGTTTGCAGCTCACCGGCCCCGACGGGGCCCCTGTGCCGGAAAGCCTGCTGGAGCAGCTCTTCCGGGGCATCGACCGTCAGGTCTACAGCAATGTTTTCGGCTTCAGTCTGGGGGAATTGCAGCGCTTCGAGAGCCTGGACGACGAGGCCGTACGCCATGCCCTCTACGGGGCCAGCTTCGGCACGGGCCTGCGTTCCCCGGCCGATGTGCTGCGCGCCCTGCAACAGCAGGCCGACGCCATTTATCGCCCGCAAGGACGCAAGCTGCCCCTCAACGTCCAGGCAGGCTGCTGGCAGGAGCTGCGGGCCCGCATCCGTCAGGCCGATGCCCGGAGCGGCAGCTACGACGCCCTGTGCGCCCAGTGGCAGCAGCGCAAGCAGGATCTCGAAGACCTCCGCCGCCGCAAGACGGAGCTGGAGACCGCCCTGCGCCGTACGGAACGGCGCCTCTCGGTCTGGGAGCAGTGGCGGGGGGCATCTGCTGGGGATGCGGCTGGAGCGTCTTTCCGGCCTGCCGCAGGATTTCCCGCCGCAGGGGCGCGAGCGTCTGGCCCGTCTGCGCGAACGGGAGGAGGAGGGCCGGCATGCCCTGCAGGGCCTTCGGGAACAGTGCGCGCGCACACGCGAACGGCTCCGGGAGCTGTGCCCGGATCAGGCCCTTGTGGCGGCCCTGCCCCGTCTGCGCGTCCTGACGGAACAGACCTCCACCTACCGGCAAGCCCTGACCGACCTGCCGCTGGCGCGTCTGCGCAAGGAACAGATCGCCCGCCGTATGCAGGAAGAACTTTCCCGTCTGGGCCCTGACTGGGATTGCGCCCGCATCCGTGCCACGGACCGCTCTGTCTTCGGCCGGGAGGAAGTGGAACGGCAGGCCGCCACACTGGCGACCTGTACGACGGCCCTCCAGATGGCCCGCCAGCGGGAAGACGAGGCCGCCGCCGCGCTGGCACAGGCTGAGGAGACCCACCAGGCACACCTGCAACGTCTGGAGGCCCTGCCCGACCGCCAGCCGCCTCTGGACGGCGGCCAACAACGCCACCTGCAACGCCTTCTGGAAAACTGGCAGGAAAAACAGGGGGACCTCCCCCGCTGGCAGCGACGGCAGCAACGGGCCCGGGAAGCCTTTTCACGCGCCTGCGCGCCGCTGCGCCTGGACGAAAACGACCTTGCCGGGCCGGAGCGGCTGCTCCGCCACAGGGACGAGGCCCTCTCGCTGGCCTCCCGCCTCGACCATCTGACAGAGCGCTTGCGCAGCCTGCGGGAACAGCAGGACCACGCACGGCAGGAGCAGGACAAGCTGCAACAGCGCGAGACGGCCCTTGTCCAGGCCATCGACCGGCATCCGGCCCTGGAGCAGGAAGCCCTGGATCGTTTTGCTGCCGCCGTGCGGCATTGCCGTACGCTCCGCTCCGGGATCGCCGCTGAGACGGTCCGGCAGGAAGGGCTTTCACAACAGGCCCAACAGCTGGAGCGTCCTCTGACAGGCGGCAGCCTGCCCCTGCTCTGCATGGGCATCGTGCTCCTGCTCCCCGGTCTGGTCCTTCTGCTGGCCGGACAGTGGGCCCCGGAGCTGCTCCCCTGGCCCGGGCTGGCGGCCTCGCCCTGGGCAGGCGGGCTGGCAGCGGTCTGCGGTCTTGCCCTGCTGGCAGGCGGCCTGCCCCATGCCGGGAAGGCGGAACGCCATCGCCGGGAAGAAGCGGCGCGCATCCGGCAGCTGCTGGAAGAAAGCACAGGACGCCTGCGGGAACAGCAGCACCGCCTTGCCCGTCTGCCCCTGCCGCGCAGCATGAACAACGACAGCCCGGATGCCGATGAACTGGAAAGCTGTCTGGAAAAACAGCAGGCCGCGCGCCGTCAGCTGGATCAGCTCCTGCAGGAACACGACAGCCTGCGGCAGGAATTGAGGCGCGTCAGGCAAACGCTGGCCCGACTGGCCGAGCAGGAGCAGGAACTCCTTGCCGCCATACAGGACGGGGAGAACCGCTGGCAGGCCATGCTGCCCGCAGCCACGGCGACGGCCTTTGCCCCGGCAGCGGCAGGGCTGCTTTTCGAGCGGGCAGCCTCCGCCGCCACACTGGCGGAGGCACTGCGCGCAGCCGGGGACGATGCCGGGCATGCGACCTCTTCCCTGCAACAGACGGAACAGGCCTTGCGCGACCTGCTGGCCCTGCTCCCTCCCGATGCCGCCTGCCCCAGCCTGCCGGAGGCTGTCCGCCGCGGCCTTGCCCTTTGCCGGGAAGCGGAAGAGGCCCGTGCCGGACATTCGCAGGCCGCTGCCGAGGCCGCGACCAGTGCCGGGCTGCTGGAACGCTGCCGCAAGGTACTGGAGGACAGTCGTTGCCGCACGCAGGAAGCGGCCCTCCGGCTGGAGACGGCCCGGACCGCCTGGACCGGCGGCCTGCATTCGCTGGGCCTGCCGGAAGACCTGACGCCGGGGACCGTCCACGCGGCCCTGGACGGTATGGAGAGCTGTTTGCGCCTCGAAGAAGAGCTGCAACAGGAAGATTCGCGCCTGCAACGTCTGCACGGCGAAACAGAAGCCCTGCGGGCACCGCTGGCCGCCCTGCTGGAAGAGACGGGACGCCCCGTACCGCCGCAGGATGCCGACTGGCTCCGGCATCTGGAAATGCTGGGCGAGGCGGCGGAGGACGCCCGCCACCGTGCCGCAGAGCAGGCCCGCCTGCGCCAGCTGCTGGATGAGCAGGAAACGGCCTGCCGCCGTGCGGCAAGCGATCTGGACAACATCCGTACCGATCTGGCGGCCCTGCTGCATCAGGGCGGAGCCCGGGACGACGGGGATTTTTTGCAAACGGCCGCCCTGCTGGAAGAACGGCACCGGACGGAGCAGCGTCGCCTGCTGCTGGAAGACAGCCTGCGCCTGGTGGCCGGGACGCAGCCGCTGGAAGCGTTTTTGGCTTCTTTCCGGGAAGAGGCCCGGGAGGAAGAGGAACAGGTCTGCGCAGGGCAGCAGCATCTTCTGGAAGGATTGCGTCAGGAAGAAGACGAGCTGGCGGAAGAAGTCGCCGCTCTGGGCGTGCGCGTGGAGGCCATGCGGCAGGACGGGACCCTGGCCGACCTGTTGCAGCAGGAAGCCGACCAGCGGGAAGAGCTGCAGCGGCAGGCCCGTGCCTGGTGCCGCCTGCGTCTGGCCCATGCTCTGCTCCACCGGGCAAAACTGGCCTTTGAGAAGGAACGCCAGCCCCGTGTCATCCGCCGGGCCGCGGCCATATTCCGGGACATCACCGCCGGTGCATGGCAGGACGTGGGCGCCGTCGTGGGCGATTCCAGCCTGCGGGTCATGCCGCCGCAGGGCGAGCCCGTCAGCCCGGAGCAGCTGAGCCGGGGCACCCAGGAGCAGCTTTATCTGGCCCTGCGTCTGGCCTACATCCAGGATCACGCGGCGCAGGCCAGCCCCCTGCCGGTCATCATGGACGATGTGCTGGTGGACTTCGATCCCGGCCGGGCACGGCGCACGGCCCGTATCCTGGGGGACCTCAGCCTGGGAAGATACGGCCCCCGGCAGCAGATCCTCTTCTTCACCTGCCATCCCCATACGGCGGCCCTGCTGCGGGAGGTCCAGCCCTCCGCCCCCCTCTTCCTGCTGGACAAGGGGCAGCTCCGCCCCGCCGGGCCGGAGGGAGCTGAAGAAGTCCCCCTACGTCCCTGACGACATTGGCGTTCACAAACCGTACGCAAGACCAGAAAACATCGCCCCGGTTACAGGGGACGACGGAGCAAGAAGCAGCGCGGACGGGAGTGCCCTCCCCTCCGCGCTGCGCGTCGTGCGGCGTGTGATGTCTGACAGTTCGCGGCGCCCTCCGCGTTCCGGCATATTGCTCCACCCTACCGGCGTGCATGCCGTGCCCTGTCGCGCACGTAGCGTAGCGGTCAGCCCTCGCCCCTTTGCCGCATACCTGCCCATCCGGCTTGCGCCCCGGCGGGGAACAGGCTAAGTCAGGGCAGCCCAATCCCAAAGGAGTCTTTATGTCCCTTGCCAGCCGTGGCGCGGAATTTTTCCGCTTCTGCATCGTGGGCGGTCTGACCTTTCTGGTGGACTACGGCCTGCTGTTCCTGCTGACCAGCGTGCTGGACGTCCGCCTGGGCCTTTATCGTGGCCGTCATCGTCAATTACTACCTTTGCGTGTTCTTCGTCTTCCATCAGGCGGCACGCAGCTTTGCCCGGCAGGTGGTCTTCGTGGGATCGAGCCTGGCCGGTCTGGGCATCAATCAAATCTGCATGTGGCTGCTGGTGGACAAGCTGGCCCTGCACTACATGCTGGCCAAGGTCGTGGCCACGGGCGTGGTCATGATCTGGAACTACATCATGAAGCGCAAGGCCCTCAGCTGACCGGGCAGGGAAGCTCCCCAGCCTTTTCGCTGCGTCCTTTCCAGCGTTGTCCAAAATGGAAAAAGCCGGGCTGTTGCCCGGCTTTCTTCATTTACGCCTGAGGGGCTTGCTCCGGCCTGTTCCCGCCGGAGGACATGCCTGTCCTGCCCTGCCGCAGCAGAAGTGACAGCACATTGAGCTGGATCTCGAAGGCCTGCCGGGCCCGCTTGCGCTGGCAGTCCAGGATCAGGCCGGAGACAAAGCTCAGCAGGGCCGCCAGCATGCAGAAGCCGGATACGATCAGGGTCGGGAAGCGGGGCACGAGCCCGCTGGACATGTACTCGCCCAGCACAGGCAGGAACAGCCCCAGAGAGACCACGGTCAGCAGACAGGCCAGCGACCAGAAGACCAGCAGCGGACGGTAATCCTTGAACAGGACCGCGATGGTCTTCAGGACGCGGAAGCCGTCCCGGAACGTGCTCAGCTTGGAAAAACTCCCTTCCGGCCTGTCACGGTACTGGATGGGCATGGAGGCCAGGCGGAAATTGTTGGCCAGGGAAAAGATGGTCATCTCCGTCTCGATCTCGAAGCCCTGCGAAAGGATGGGGAAGGATTTGACGAACAGGGGCGACATGGCCCGCATGCCCGTCATGACGTCCTCGATCTGCCGGCCGCGCTTCCAGAACACATTGATGCAGCGGCGCACCAGCATATTGCCGCAGTTGTGGAATGGGCGCTTGTTCTCCGTGAAGTAGGTGGAGGACAGCCGGTCGCCGATGACCATGTCCGCACGTCCTTCCAGCACGGGCGCGCACAGGGCCGCCGCCTGCGAAGCCGGATAGGTGTCGTCCCCGTCCACCATCAGATAACAGTCCGCCTCGATGTCACGGAACATGGTCCGCACCACGTTGCCCTTGCCCTGACGGGGCTCGGGGCGCACGATGGCACCGGCCTCACGGGCCAGACGGGCCGTTTCGTCGGTGGAATTGTTGTCATAGACATAGATATCGGCATCCGGCAGGGCCTGACGGTAATCCCTGACCACGTTCCCGATGGTCAGCGCCTCGTTATAGCAGGGGATCAGGACCGCGATCCTGTTGCCTTTCT
>ERZ827181.3636-NODE-3636-length-10639-cov-2.860072_pt1 | contig 10639 bp, 10 predicted proteins | sample MGYA00519778_ERZ827181 | MGnify/ENA primary metagenome ERZ827181 (study PRJEB31778, sample SAMEA3449273) | human gut metagenome | biome: human gut; feature: human-associated habitat; material: faeces | place: United Kingdom | collected 2010/2012 ...
CTTCCAGGGCATGACGTGCCTGCTCCATCCCCGTCACAGCCAGATTCCCGGCCCAGGCGCATCCTCCGGCAGCGTCCGTAGGGCCATCGGTGCCGTCCGTACCGGCAAACAGGGCGCAGACATGCGGGCAGTCCTGCAAGGCCAGGCTGGCTGCCAGCGCCATTTCCTGATTGCGCCCTCCCCTGCCCCCGCCGCGGAGCGTCACCGTCGTCTCACCACCGGCCAGCAGGCAGAGAGGCTGTGCATCCGCCGGCAGTTCGGCCGCCATCCGCCGGGCCTGCGCCACCAGCAGGGCCGCCTGCTCCCGGGCTTCCCCCACCATTTTGTCCGTCAGGATGACAGGACGGAAGCCCTGCTGCCGGGCCTGCTCCGCCGCCGCATCCAGGGCCTGCCGGTTGGTGGCGACCAGGGCATTCTGCACATGCCGGAACAAGGCATCCCCCGGCTTGGGCGTCTCGGCATCCTGACGCAGACAGCCTTTTTGAAGATGATCCAGGACAGCAGGCGGCATGGCCGGTGCCAGCTCGTAGTGGGCAAGGATGTCCATGCAGTCCGCAAACGTCGAAGCATCCGGCGCTGTGGGACCTGAGGCGATGACATCCAGAGCGTCCCCCACCACGTCGGAAACGATCACGCTCACCACCCCGGCCGGAGCAGCCGTCCGGGCCAGCTGGCCACCGCTGAAACGGGACAGATGCTTCCTGACGGCATTGAGTTCCGCGATGGTCGCGCCGCTGCGCAGCAGCAGCTCCGTCACCTGCTGCATGTCTTCCAGAGTGACGCCGGGCACCGGGGCCGGCGTCAGGGCACTGGCCCCGCCTGTGAGCAGACAGAGGACAAGATCGTCTGCCGTCGTCCCGGCGGCCAGCTCCAGCAATGCCTGTGTGGCTGCTGCGCCTGCCGCGTCCGGGACAGGATGGGCGGCCTCCACCTGGGTGATCTGCCGTAACGGCAGACCGTGACCGTACTTGACCACCAGCAGCCCGCTATGGATGCGATCTCCCAGCAGCTCTTCCACGGCAGCGCCCATGGGCGCGACCCCTTTGCCGGCTCCCAGCACCAGCAAACGGCCCCGGCGCGGCAGCGGCCAGCGTTTCCCGTCCACAAGCAGGCTGTCGCCTTCCAGACAGACATGACGCATCAGGGCCGCATCGGGAGCCACAGCCCGCACCCCGGCATCAAAAATGGAATACAGAACGGCTTTGCGGGCTTCCAGTTCCATCACGATCTCTCCTGAAAAGAAAAGGCCCACGGCGGTATGCTTTCCGTGGGCCCGGAACGACAGGGCTATTCCTTTCCGGCAAGATAGGGGCCATCCCCCTGGCAGCGACGGCACAGATCGCCCAGCACGGCCGGATACCATTCCCCGCAGCGCGGACAACGACGCACGACGCCTTTCCCCTTCTTCACCAAAAAGTCAGGATGGATACGCACAGGGGCGGCCTGGAGCAGGTCCATGCCGGCCGTGCGGATCTCTTCACGCAGCAGTTCCGGTTCCTGCTCACGCTTGGGCTTTTCCTTGAGGAACCAGGCCCGCACATGCGGGTAAGCATCCAGGGCCTCCACGTTGAGACGGACGCGCGTCCCTTCCCCCGTATATTTGTCATACAGGGAAAGGGCATAAATACCAAAATGATAGACCTTCAACCAGCCGTTGCCCACCGTGCAGGGGGTCAGCAGCTGGATGGCATCCGGGAGACACTGGACCGTTTCCGAAACGGCGTCGTACAGGATGCCTTCCGGCAGGGTACGCCGTGCCATTTCCACCATATATCCGCCGATGATGACCCCGGGGGCCACATGGCCATGAAAATCCTTTACCACGGCCACAAAGGCATCGTGATCCCACTTTCCGATCCGCATGCGTGTCTCCATTGAAAATCCTGCGGCTCTTCCGCATATTGCCCGACCATCCGCGGGCTTCCTCTCCGGCCTTTCGGGAAAGGCTAAAATCCGAAAGTCCAGGCACGCAAGGACACCAGACAGGCCGCCTGCCGTGCCGAAGGACCTATTGTATAAAGATACCCGCTTGTTGCAGCCCTGTAAACTGCATGGGCCGGAAAAACCTTCCGAAAAGGAACGATCAAGCGCGCATACCCGCACCCGGCAACCGTCCGGGCTCCAGAAAAAACTGCCCCGCAGGATCTCTCCCTGCGGGGCAGCAGACAGACTGTGACTTACTTTCCTTCGGCTCCGCCGCCCTGGGGAGGCATATGGCACGGACGGCAGCCCGGTCCCAGCATGGCCGTATGGCAGCCATAGCAGGAACGCTCGGAATTCTTGGTATGATACGCCCAGAACAGGCTCTGGGGATCACGCTCCCGCGTCCCCTTCAGGGAGTGGCATTCCTCGCTTGCGCCACAGGACACATAGGCATCCTTGGCATCAGAGGGGGCCGCGTGATGACAGACGTCGCACTCCACGCTCTCATGGGTAGCGTGGTTGAACTTCACCCACATCTTTTTATGCTCCGAGCTCTTGAGCTCGATGGGCTTGTCCGGAGCCTTGGCGTCGCCAGCCACGGCCCAGGTGGCCGCGCCGCCGATCAATGACAGCATACATATCGCAATGAGCGCTCGTTTCATGCGTTACCTCGTAGTGACCGCTGGCCGCAAGGCAGCCACGGCAGCTCGTGCTAAAACGTGTTCCAGAAAGCGGGATGGATGGGCTGCAGGCCTTTTGTGGCCGCGACCATATCCATATGGAGCATCCCCAGCGCCAGGACGTCCAGATCGGGCGTCGTATCGCGCTCACGCAAGTCCACCGCCGGGCAGTAGGTCTTGCAGCGGGTGCACCAGTCCAGGCGCTCGCCCAGGGCATTCCCCGCTTCTTTCAGGATCTCCATGACACCTGCCCCTTCTTCGCCGCAGAAGGGACAAGCCCCGCGGCGGAAGGTCCAGTCCGTGCCGCACAGCGAACAGTGGAGGTGCTTTTTGCCGCCACCGCCCGCCAGGAACGCGTTTTTCTCATCAAAAACAGGCCGGTCCAGATACGCTATGGAAGGCCCGGATCCGCAGACAGGGCAATAGCCCTGCCGCCAGGCACCTTCCACGTTCCAGGGAGCCTCCTTCCCGTTCCCGTGCGGCGACAGCTCCACCAGGGCCCGCAGGACAGGCCCCAGCATAAAGCTGAACGCGAACAGCAGCACCTGCACAGGGATATCCAGATGCGCCGCTATCTTTCCCACGCTTTCGGCACTCTCGGCCGTCTCATTGAGCACGGCTTCCGCCAGGGCCACCGGAGCCTCAGGCCCCTGTGCAGCATCCAGGAAGAACGCCCGCAGTTTCGCCTCATGCGGCCTGACCACATCCTGGGCCGCAAGCAGCGGGATCAGGGTCTCGGCCGCGGTCCTGAGGGCTGTCCCGATACCGGCAAGCGACATCTCCGCCAGCAGCGGATAGCCCTGTGCGGCCCGCTCACGCTGCATCTCGGGCAGACGGATGCCGGCAGATTCCAGCAGGGGCTTGAGCTGTTCGGGCAGCGCGGCCCGGGCAGCCAGCAGCGGGGCAAAGGCTTGCAGGACAGGGGACAGGACAGGACGGCGGGCAAGGATACCGCTGACGGTTTCTTCCACGCTTTGACAGGATGCGGCCATGGATACTCCGGCTAACGAAGCCTGCGGGCTTCGGAGAGAGGGTGGGAACGGGGAGAAGGCAACGACATTTAGCCGAAGGTCGCGTATTCGTGATAAAACTCGGCTTCCTCCGCAAGCAGGTAGATCACGCTGACTTCGTCAGGATCTGCCAGGAATGCCTTGGGATGAGTCTTTTTGACGACCTCCAGCCGCTTTTTGGCAAGGGCCAGGATCTCGTCCCGTTCGCCAAAGGCCATGGCCCCGGTGGGGCAGGTCTTGACGCAGGCGGGCAGCATCCCGGCAGCGACGCGGTCGGCGCACATGTCGCACTTGGCAAGGGTCTTTTTGACCTTGTCATACCTGGGGATATTGTACGGACAGGCATGGATGACGTCTGCCATGTCCTGCTCGCTGAGCTTTTTGATCTTGTCGGTCACCAGCACGGCACCGGTCTTGGGATCCTTGATCATGGCGCCGGGCACGGCCATGTCGGCCACGTCCACGCAGATGGGCGTGACGCAGTGGCGGCACTGGTCCGGGAAGAAGTTCCAGACCACATTGCCCTGCTTGTCCAGATGCTCGTGGAAACGAACGATCTTGTAGTTGTTGGGGTTCAGATCCGGCGGATTCTGATGGCTCCCCCGCTGCTTGGTCTCGTTGGCGGGCAGATCGTGCCATTCCTTGCAGGCAAGCTGACAGCCGCGGCATGCCGTGCAGCGTGTGGTATCGACTAAAAATGCTTTCGGCATATCTTTGCTCCTTGGGGGGCGTGCCCCGAAGGGCACGCCCGGTGCTGGTTAAGCAATTTCCGTCAACTTGTCCGCCTTGCGGATGTTCACACAACAGGCCTTCGCTTCGGGGATGGTCGTGTTGGGGTCACAGGCCACAATGGTCAGACGGTTGGTGGAGTCGCCGCATTTCGGCGTCGTCCAGCCATAAGCAAAGGGCATACCGATCAGATGGACTGTCTTGCCCATGACCTTGAACGGACGGATGCGGACCGTCACCATGGCAATGGCTTCCACCCTGCCGCGGGCGCTTTCCACGATCACGCCGTCACCGTTGGCGATACCCTTTTCCTTGGCCAGCTCGGGGCTCATCTCCACGTAGAGCTGGGGCTCGGCTTCAAGCAGGTTGGGCACGTTGCGGGTCTCACCGCCGCCACACCAGTGTTCCGTCATGCTGTAGGTCGTCAGCACGATGGGATACTTGGGATCGGCAGCCTTGGCCAGTTTGTCCATATCACTGGTATGGAACTTGTAGACCGGGCTGCTCAGCTGCTTGGAGAAGGGATGCTGCGCCACGGGCGTTTCCGCCGGTTCGTAATGCTCGGGGAACGGGCCGTCCAGACGGCCGGGGCCGTACAGCTGGGCGTAACCGTCCGTCGTCATGATGTAGGCCAGCTTGCCGTTCTTGGTATCGGCCTGCGGCGCCCAGGGGCCGTCCGGCACGTCGCCCACCCACTTCTTGCCGTCCCATTCGATAACGGCCTTCTTGGGGTTGTAGGGCTTGCCGTTCAGGTCCACGGAAGCGCGGTTGTACAGGATGCGCCGGTTGACCGGCCAGCACCACGACCAGTTGGGATACAGGCCGATGGCGGCCTGCATGGGCGTCTGGGTCGGGTCGCGCCGCTTGGACTTGTTGCCTTCATCCTCCGTATAGCTGCCGGTGTACAGCCAGTTGAGGGACGAGGTGGAGCCGTCGGCCTGCAGGTTGCCGAACGCCGGGACCAGGTCGCCCTTCTTGTACAGGCGGTTGCCGATCTTGGTATCGGCCCAGAAGAAGCCGTTGATGCGGCGGGTCCATTCTTCGGGGTCGTACTTTTCGGGCCAGTTCATCTTCAGCAGAGCTTCGGGCAGCTTGCCGCCCTCGGCCTTGTACAGCTCGCGCAGCTTGTTGATCAGCGCCACGAACCTGTCGGCGAAGTTGCGGGCTTCACCGGCGGGTTCCACGGCCTTGTCGAACCACAGCAGCCAGCGGCCGCTGTTGCTGATGGTACCGGCCTTTTCCACACGATGCGCCGACGGCAGCAGGAAGACTTCGGTCTTCATCTTCTTGGGGTCGACGCCGGGACGGTGCCAGTTGTCCGTGGTTTCGGAATTATGCAGCTCGGCACAGACCATCCAGTCCAGATTGTCCAGAGCCTTGCGCATCTTGTTGGTGTTGGGGAAGCTGTTCATGGGGTTGACGCCGAAGACAAAACCACCCTTGATCTTGCCCTGGTACATCTTGTCCATGACATACATGTACGAGTAGTCCGCTCCGGGCTCGCCCTTGGGCAGCAGGCCGTAGCAGAAGTCATTTTCCGGTTTCGCCTCTTTACCGTACCAGCCCTTGAGCAGGCTGGCGAAGTACTTGGGCCGGTTGCCCCACCAGTTGGCACTGTTGGGGATCTTGGTGACCGGGGTATTGGCCTTGTTGAACTGGGCCAGGGTCTGCCAGGGAGCCAGCGGCAGGCCGATATAGCCGGGCAGCACATGGTACAGCAGGGCATGGTCCGTGGAGCCCTGCACGTTGGGCTCGCCACGCAGGGCGTTGATGCCGCCGCCGGCCACACCGATGTTGCCCAGCAGCAGCTGCACCAGCGTGGAGCAGCGGATGTTCTGCACACCCACGGTATGCTGGGTCCAGCCCAGGGCATACAGGATGGTGCCGGCCTTGTCCGGCTTGCCGGTGGCACAGAACTGCTTGTAGACCTTGAGCAGGTTCTCTTCGGAAACACCCGTGATGTCGGAGACGTTCTTCAGGGTGTAACGCGAATAGTGCTTCTTCATCAGGTTGAAGACGCAGCGTTCGTGCTTCAGCGTGGCGTCACGCAGCGGAGCGCCGTCCGGGCCCTTTTCAAAGCCCCACTTGCTCTGGTCATACTTGCGCGCCTTGGCGTCATAGCCGCTGAAAAGGCCATCCTTGAAGTCATAGCCCTTGCCGACGATGAACGAGGCGTTGGTATAGTTGACGACGTAATCGTGGAAATAGCTGTTCGATTCCAGGATATAGTTGACCATACCGCCCAGGAACGCGATATCCGTACCGGAGCGCAGCGGCACATGTTAATCGCAACGGGCGGACGTACGGGAGAACTTGGGGTCGACGTGGATAAGCGCCGCACCGTTGTCCTTGGCCCGCATGATCCATTTGAACGAAACAGGATGATGTTCAGCGGCATTGCTGCCGATAATAAGAACCACGTCGGCATTCTTGATGTCGATCCAGTGGTTGGTCATAGCACCGCGTCCGAACGACTCTGCCAGAGCCGCAACAGTGGGGCTGTGTCAGACCCGGGCCTGGTGGTCCATCTGGACAACACCCAAGCCGCGCATGGCTTGATGGATAACGGCGCATTCCTCGTTGGAGGCATGCGAGGTGCCCATCATGAAAATGCTTTCCAGACGGTTGACCGTCTGGCCCTTGCTGTTTTTGAGGATAAGATCCTTGTCACGCGTATCCTTCACGCGACGGGCGATCTTTTCCAGCATCCATCCCCAGTCCTTCTCTTCCCACTTTTCACTGTAGGGCGCCCGGTACAAAGGCTTGGTGAGGCGGTGCGGGTTCGTGTACATGGAGAACAGGGCTGCGCCCTTGGCACACAAGGCACCTTCGTTGACAGGGAAGTCAGGGTCGCCTTCCGTACTGACGAGCTTGCCGTCGCGCACGTAAGCGATGACCTGACAGCAGACAGCGCAGAACGGACAGATCGTGATGACTTCCTTCGCGCCTTCTATCTTGAGACTCCCGGCATAGGCCTGGGCCTCGCCGAGGTTGAAACCGAACTGGCTGAGCGAGAGACAGAGTGCACTCACGCCTGCCAGTTTCAGGAATCCCCTTCGTGTGTAGCTCATAGGCTTCCTCTCCTGGGTCAGGATGAAACAGGGAACATGCCGGAGGGAGTGCTTGCCTGACGGCTGCGAGCTCCGGCACGTTTTTTCTGTGAAGCGTTCCTGAAACAAGACGCCCCACAAAAAATATTTTATGAAACCGTAGCACCGAAACAAAAACTTAGCAAGGGGATACGACAAATAAACAACGTTGTTCAAAACGGGACAAAAGCATCCGCTCACCCCGGAAGTCTGCCCGGATAAGATCCTTCCTTCGTTGCGAATTTGCGAGACAAACAGGAACAACCGGCAAGGCCGACTTCGCGCGGACCTGCCATCTTTCCTTAAAAAAGCATGAGGTGAGCCCTCTTGCGGTCTCCCATGGATAGTCTGCCCGTCCCGCATGCAGAAACAAGTAAGCGGTCCAGGCATGTTCTTTGTAAGACCCGTACCAGACCGTGAGGGTACGTCCCCAGCGGGCGACCAGCAAGGTCTCGCCTATTTTAGATGTCATATTCATCCGGACAGCCTGCTCCCCCAAAACGCCCCCGGGGACGCTCTTCTGCCTGTTGCCTATCTACCAAGAAACGTTTAGCCTTTTTCAAACTCTTAGGGAGGATCATATGCAGAAAGTCCTGACGCTTACGGCAACCTGTCTCCTGGGTATCCTTCTTTGCGCATCCGCAGCACTGGCTGATGAAGTAAAGACCGACCACTTTACGCTGAACCTTCCCTCCGGCTGGACGCAACCCCAGCCTGTGCAGTCTGCCCAGGGCGCGACCATGGCCATCCTCCAGAACGCCGCCGAACAGACCGTCATCACTGTGGCTGTCACGCCTGTCCCGCTTTCCGCCAAAGATCTCGCGATTCAGACCATTGCCAATATGAAGGCTGCCGGTTTCACGACCTCCGAACCTGTGGCTTCCGGCGATTCCTATGTGGGAGAATTCTCCAAAGAGCAGGTCAGGGGCGTCAGCTATTTCAGTGCCAACGGCAAGCTCGGCAGCGTCATCACCATCATGGGCGCTTCCCTCGATGCCGGTAAGAAGATGCTGAAGGACAATCTCAAGCCTGCCGACAGCAAGCTTTTCCCCACTGATTTCTAGCCGCTGCACTCCCCAGCTTTGCACGAACAACGGCCCCCGTCCCGACAGGACGAGGGCCGTTATTTATGTTTGAACACATACCAGATGTTCAAAAAAAGCGGGCTTTCTTTCGCCTTGGTCAAGGTGTTCCACAGGCGGATTTTGAGTCCGTATAAAAATATTTTTATATCAAATAGATAAGAATATCTGCATATCGTTTCTGCGGTATGCGGGCATCTTGCGTCCTTTCAATTTTTCTCCATCGAGCCCTGTCCGGAATGGAAAGGGCTCCCCTCTTTTTCTTTTTCCTGCCTCATTGCCCTTCTCCCTCCCCCAGCCCCGTTGTCCCACCAAAGTTTGCGTGACAATATATCTAATAATCTATATTTAAAAGCTGCTCATCAGCTTTCACAAAGGCAGTCCTGCCAGCAGGCGGGGCGGCAAAAGGAGGGGGAGATGAAAACGATGTATTGGAAGATCCTGGGTGCAGTAGCCCTGTCAGGGATGCTCTTTGCTCTGCCGGCATGGGCGGAAGAAGCAGGGGACATGCCTCAACCCCAGCCCGCGCAATGTGGCTCCGATCTCTCGTACAGAGATGACGACCCGCTGGCAGGGATCCTGAGTGCCCAGCGTGGCTGCTGCTCGTGGCATGGGGGCGTATCCGGGCAGTGCTATCAAGGACGCGTCGTGTGCAATGACGGGACGTTGAGTCCGTCATGCCGGTGCCAGTCATCCGAAACGGAATTGCAGACCGCCTCCTAAGCTGGAGGTTACATGCGGCATACAAAAGTCCCCGCTCCACTACGGAACGGGGGCTTTTTGCGTCTGATACGAGCTTGGGCCTACCTGAAGCCGCTCTTGCAGGTGACAGCTGGGCGTGAGGTCAAAACCGCCCAGACGGAAGGAGGTCTGGTTGAACGTCTCCTTCATCTTGCACTCCGTGCGCCGCAGGGTGCCCGGCCCATCCATTCCCGCAAATGTATGCGACGGACTTAGGCCTGGAATTTTGGCACAAAAAAGGGTTCACGGACGAACCGTAAACCCTTGATTTTTTTATGGTACCGGGAGCGAGACTCGAACTCGCAAGGTGTTGCCACCGACGGATTTTGAGTCCGTTGCGTTTACCAATTCCACCATCCCGGCATAGCCGCAGGCCAGAAGCCCACAAAGCTTTTAAAGATTACAGGTGATAGGTGTCTTCGTCAAGTTTTTTGCGTCCTGTTGCCTGCATTTCTTCAAAAAATGCCTTCAGCGTCTTCCAGAAAAAACGCGGTCTCCTGCTCCGGCCAAAGGCCCGCAGACAAGCAGGGCTCCTTGACGAACCTGTTCTCATTGCCCTGCAGGCGCTCGATGCGGCTTGCCCGCCGGCACTCCCAGGCATCCACGGGATATTGTCGCGCCCAGGCCTGCATGAGCTGCTGTTGCTGACGGCTCAGACGATAATGCTCGCCATAACTGTCAGCCATATACAGGCTGGAGCGTGCGATCTGTCCGCGTGCCCGCTCCGGCGGCTCCACCTTGTTGCCGCTGATCTTCATGGGGCAGGAACCAAAGGCCGAAGGGACATCAGGCCCCAACATCTGGAAATTTTTGTTGGAGCGTACCGCATTGACCGAACCTATGGCAGGGTACAGGTTATACATGTCGGCCTGCATGCGACGGTAATCGGCATTGACCTTTTCCGCGCACGCACGTCCCTTGAAGGCTTTGCCCTTACGATCCACGCAAAGGGCATGACCTTCCCGCCACTCCGGGAATGCCCTGCCGAAATTTTCGGCGGGGACAACGTGCTCCCATTCTACCCGTGAGGAGCGCTTCCGGTACTTGTCTGCCGTGAATCCCCGCGGCAGCCGGATCTGCTTGTGCTCATCGAAAGCAGCCCCGCAATAGAGCGTCTGACGGTGATCATAGTAAACTTTCTGCTCCAGCAGCCGTTTGGCTTTGGCAAAACTCTCGTTTTGCATATTGCCCGCTGCCCTGCCCTGAGCAGGCAGTACCAGCAGCAATGCCCACAGCAACCACACGATCCTCTTCATGGCGATACCTCGCAAAATGTCCGCATATGGCCTGCCTATGGGGCACTTCCCTTCCAGAAGGTGAAATCTGCAGACAGTTTTTTGAGGTTATATAAGATTATCTATATCTATTTTTCAAGACACCCTCCT
>ERZ827181.3638-NODE-3638-length-10638-cov-2.970235_pt1 | contig 10638 bp, 9 predicted proteins | sample MGYA00519778_ERZ827181 | MGnify/ENA primary metagenome ERZ827181 (study PRJEB31778, sample SAMEA3449273) | human gut metagenome | biome: human gut; feature: human-associated habitat; material: faeces | place: United Kingdom | collected 2010/2012 ...
TTCATGAGGGACTCCTTGGAACTCTTTTTTCAGGCCCGCCGGAAAGGGGAGAGGGTGAGACCTTTCTCGGCAGGCCTGATGGGGAGGAAAACGGAAAAACTTTGGGCAGCGGATCCTTACAGGGCGGCGGGGCCGCGCTCACCGGTACGGATACGGATGGCATCCAGCACGTCGTAGATGAAGATCTTGCCGTCGCCGATCTCGCCGGTGCGGGCCACGTCGATCGCCTGCAGCACCTTTTCCAGCGCTTCGTCATGGACCACGATCTCGATCTTGATCTTGGGCAGGCAGTCCACGGCGTAGGTGGTGCCGCGATAGACTTCCGTATGCCCGTGCTGGCGGCCGAAGCCGCGTACTTCGCTGTAGTTCATGCCGTGGATGCCGATGGCGGTCAGCTGCTGCTTCACTTCTTCGAACTTGGACGGACGGATGATGATTTCGAGCTTTTTCATGATGGGCTCCAGATATTCCTGACAGCAGGTGGAGAGGTCTCGACAGTTACAGGGTGTAGCCGCGTTCGTTGTGCAGGCTGAGGTCCAGGCCCCGGATCTCGGAGGCGGGATCCACACGCAGGCCCACCAGGGAATCCGTCAGCTTCAGCAGGATGCGGCTGACCAGGTAAACGAAGCTCCAGGTGGCGACGATGGAGATGACCTGGACCACGAGCTGCCACGGGTTGCCGTAGAACAGACCGTTGACGCCGTTGATGCCGGCGGAGGCGAACAGGCCGGTGGCAAAGGCCCCCCAGGTTCCGCCCACACCGTGGATGCCCACCACGTCGAGGGCGTCGTCATAGCCCAGACGGTTCTTGAGTAGGATGCCGCCGTAGCAGATCATGCCGCCGGCAAAGCCGATGACCAGGGCGGGCATGGCTCCCACGAAACCGGCTGCGGGCGTGATGGAGACGAGGCCCGCCAGCGCACCGGAGATGGCGCCCAGGGTCGTGGCCTTGCCGAAGCGCAGGTATTCAAGGAGCATCCAGCCGAAGATGCCGGCGGCCGTGGCCAGGTGGGTGGTGACCAGGGCGTGGCCCGCAAGGGCGTTGGCAGCCAGGGCGCTGCCGGCATTGAAGCCGAACCAGCCGAACCAGAGCAGGCCGCCGCCAAAGAGCGTCATGGGCAGGTTGTTGGGGATCATGGGCGTCTTGCCGAGGTCAGTACGGGGGCCCACCGCATGGGCGCAGGCCAGGGCCGCCGCGGCGGAAGCCATGTGCACCACGGCACCACCGGCAAAGTCCACAGCGCCCAGCTTGGCCATCCAGCCGCCGCCCCAGACCCAGTGCGCCATGGGGCAATAGACGAAGACCGTCCAGAGTGCGGAAAAGACCAGCATGGCCGAGAAGCGGATGCGTTCGGCATAGGCACCGGAAATGAGCGCCACGGTAAGAGCCGCGAACATGCACTGGAACGCCATGAAGACATTGTGCGGCAGGTTGGCTGCGGGGCCGTTGGCTTCGCCCCCCACGCCTATGAGGAACACATGATCAAGGTTGCCGATAAGGCCGGAGATATCGCCGCTGAAAGCAAGGGAGTAACCGAACAGGGCCCAGAGGATGGAGACCATCCCCAGCGCGGCATAGCTGTGCATGCACGTGGAGAGGATGTTTTTTGACCGGACGAGCCCGCCGTAGAACAAGGCCAGGGCCGGAGTCATGAGCATGACGAACGTGGCGCAAAGGATGATGAACGCGGTGTCTGCAGGATTCATGGAAAACCTTCCTGTGGTCTGGCGGTGCGACAGGTATCGGGCCTGTGCACTGCGGAAAACATGATTGCCGTTTTCTCAGACAGCGAGCAGCGGCAGACGTCACAGGACAAAGCAATCTCTGTGCCAGAAGCAGATATGAGGAAGGTTTGTTTATGTAATATGCTAAAATCACTTATAAAAAATTTATATTTAACGAAAGCGCACCAGAATGCAGGAGAAAAAGAATCCTTGGGAAAGGCATATTCCTACCAAACGGTAGAAATATGTCGGATGCACAAACATGCGCTTTGCGGCACAAACGGGATTTGAGGTTGATAATCTTTATAAATCAACTAGATATGAAGATATTTTTATTTTTCTACCAGGATGTAGAAAGTGGATGCCCTCTGCATTGATTGAACACCCAATCACTGAAAATTGAAATATATCATATCGATATAATTATATTTTTTTAAATTTATACCAAAATGTGGACAAAGCGGAGCCGCAGGCCCGGATGGACAGACGCTATGTTACGAAGCGTTGTTTTGTGCCGGATAGTTCCCTGCGGACCAAGGCAACAGGGGCGGGAAGGCATGCCCTGGACAGGATCTGTGCAAAGGCGAAGCTGGTCCGCCTGCATGGTGAGGAATCCATTCTGCTTCTTGCCGGGAAAAGATGGTTTTCGTGCGCCCGCACACGGAATCCCGGGCGTGATGCGGGTATCTCCCTGTGGAACAAGAGGATGACCTTCAAACACAGACAAGGAGATCAGGATGCCCGGACAAGCATGGTTGGCAGGAAGGGGCGCAAGTGCTCTCAAGGTAGGGCGTGCCTGGCTGGGGAGCTGCTGCGGCCTGTTACTGGTGGCGGCTTTGGACAGACTGGCCGTAGGCGATTACGGCGTGCCCATGTTGATAGGTTCTTTTGGTGCCTCGGCGGTACTGCTGTTCGCAGCCCCGGACAGTCCGTTGTCCCGCCCACGCAATCTGCTGGGAGGGCACTTTTTTTCTGCTCTGGTCGGTGTGGCCTGCGCACAATGGCTGCCGCCCTTCTGGGCTGTATGCCTTTGCGTACCCACAGCCATCGCCGTCATGCTGCTGAGCGGGACAGTGCATCCGCCGGGAGGAGCCACGGCCCTTATCGCCGTCACAGGCGGAGAGCAGATCCGGCAGCTGGGCTTCTGGTATGCTGTAGTCCCCTGCCTGGCGGGTGCTGCCCTCATGCTGGCTGTTGCCTGGTCCATGACGGCAGCGGCATATCTGTGGGCCCGCCTGTACGGTCGTGTGCGCGTGAAAGAGGGAGAGACGACGGGTCTCCATATCCTGTCAGGAAGGTAAAGTTCACGGGCGGTTGGCAGGGCGCAGGCTGTCGCATGACAGGATCGGCGGATCCGGAAGAGAAGGGGCTGTCCTGCCTGTATGTTCCCTGTTATCCCTCTGTCTTGCCTGCGGAAAGGGAATAGGCTACATTATAAAAGGAGTAACCGAAGCACTGTCCTTCAGTGGCTAGAACTCATTTCATAATTAATGGGCAATTTTTATAACTCTTCTCAACAAAATCATAGAAAAAGCAAGGTGGACAAGAGCCGTAAAACGTTCAACGCACCTTTCCCAACGAGTTATTGCCTTTTTAAATTTGTTAAGCCACGCAAAAAGGCGTTCAATTTTCCATCTTCTTTTGTAACGGCGCAAGAGCCGTCCGTCTTGCGTCGCCGGCTTTTTACGATTCTTGCGGTGCGGCGCGATGAGTTCAATTCCCTGAGAAGCAAGGGCTTCATCAAGCGGATCGCTGTCATAGGCACGATCCCCAATAATTCTTCGGGGTCGTCCCAACGTGACAATTTCATTGATTGTAGCCTGGACAAGTCTGACTTCATGAGGGTTAGCAGAATCCGTGTACACGGCGATAGGTAAACCAGAAGCGTCAGCAATAACCATGAGCTTCGTACCTTTGCCCCGCTTGGTCTTTCCCACTTTTGGGCCCCTTTTTTTGCGACAACGAATGTGCCGTCAATGAAGCATTCTTCCAGATTTATCAGGCCATTATCTTCAAGATGCCGGGCCAGAGACTCCAGAATTTTTCGAAGCCTTCCATCTTTTACCCATTTGCTGAATCTCCGATAGCAAGTTGCGGAAGATGGAAACCTGTCCGGTAAGTCCGCCCATGCCGCGCCTGTACGCAAGACCCAGAGGACGCCATTTAAAACTTCTCTGTCAGAATGAATTTGTGGACGTCCTGCGCCTGTGCGCTCTTTCTGAAAAAGAGGTTCCAGGACAGACCATTGATCATCAGTTAGCATTTCGGCTTTGCTCATTTTTTGAGACTAACCGAAACCTTAAATTTTCTCCAGAATTATGAAATGACTTCTATCCATGATAATCCCCTTAATTATTATCAGAATTATGAGAATCTATGTTTTTATTTTTAGGTAAACGTGACATACCAAAGTTTCTCTGTCCATCATAGAGAGGACCTTTGGTATATGCTTTTGCTAAATATAAAGCCTGCTGTTTCACCTCATCTAATCTTGAATCAAATTTTTCAATATCAGATGTCCTGGTAATCATTTTGCCATTATAATCCCTATTGGATTTATTCGTGCAGTAGTCTATCAATCCTTTTGAATCTCTATCTATATCCAGAGTAGAATTCCAAATTGTCTCAACACTTTTAAAGACATGGTTATAAGTTTTAACTCTAGTACCGTCTAACAAGAACAAACAATGGTAGTGAGGATGATCACTTTTGTTTTGTTCACGTACCCAAATATAATACGGATCACATTTACGACGTTTATACTTTTTGACCATATGTGCCATGCAATCAGATATATTTTTTGATGAGGTATCTCCGGTATAATCTTGAGGATATCTAACATCAAACCTGATGGATAATGTTTTACGATGATTGTCTGTATAGAAGTCTAACAACTCATTGACACTATTTTTGATATTATCCAGATACTGTACGTTTTTGTTTTTCATGTTTTCACCTCATATTTAGACAAAGAACATAAAACAATAATGAGCCAATACTCTGCAAATATGCTGATGACATGTTTGCAGTGTATTGGATAAATATACTTTCACATTCCATATCGTTTTTTGTTAAATCAATTACTTTTCTATACTCAACATTCAATCAGCATATTTAGTTGCTGTTTTAATGTTTAAACAATTACTAACTATTCCACATATAAAGTTACTATTTTTGATATTTAAACAATCTAACTATTTCCTATATAAATTTACTATTTTAATATATTATATTAGTATTACATACCCCCTATATGGTTGAGTGTTACAAACCTTAAGAACAGAGACCATGAAGAGTAAAACTTCATATTATGTATGTCCGAATTATTTTATACATAAAAAAGAGCATAGTATTAAGCTATGCTCTTTTTTATTCTCATTTGACGAAAACTATATCACAAAAGTAACGCTCTTATATAAACAGAGATCCTTCAAAGCTTACCTATGCACCATAGCTGACTACCAGTTTAAGGAGAGGGGACAGCATTTTTTATCCGATTTTTCCGCTAAAAATTCGCTCTACACCACTTTTTCCCTGATCGAGAGAAGATTTCCATAGTTTGAACCGTCTCTTCGGATCATAAAGAACTTCTATGGAATCCTTGTAACGCTACTTGCATGTCTGCTTCTGAAGGACATTATTCTAATACAAACCTCAAAGGTTTTCTCATTCTCTATTCGTCTACCAGAAGCTCAGTTCACTCTCGCTATGAGTCTCCCCTTCAAGTAGAAGTGATGCCCTCTTCTGTACGGCAATTTCAATATACTTCAAACGCTTTGAAGAAAGGTTATAACGAGGATGTTTCTTCAGCTTAAAGTTTAGGAGATGCCGTAATCCTTCACGATGCCTTGACTTCATACAAGACTTAGCTACAGAGAAAAAGTTGCTGTAACACACTGGTGCTTGGACATCAGCAAAATTAATAAAAACATCCTTACTCTCTATTTCTATAGGAGAGGCAAAATTAAATAGTGAGTTCCCGTGATCAAACAATGGTGCAGGAGCTTTGAGAGTATTCGTTGCAGCATCCACAAGGAAACCAAAGTTTCCAAAGTGGCGATCAGTATTGGCAATGACAGCATCAAAGACGAACATATCCTCCAGCATGTCCCTATACTTAGAATCAAGCGTTCCATAGTAATCGATGACTGCCTGCATTCCTCCTTGCTTCACAATATTGCCCACAGGAACAAATGAAATATCCTTGCTGGTGAAAATTTCACACTTTGAACAAAGTCTCGATTTCCATTTGGCGATATTATACTCGATTGCATTCACACCGAGTATCTGGGCAATCTGCCATGCATAGTATTCTGAATAGGGCTCATTTCCTGTATTTGATGCCCCTACAGTACCACCTTTATAAAGGTATATTTTACCAGATTGCCTGCGCCAACACTTGGGAAGCATACCGTTCGTTGTGAATTCAGGACTTGATACTACAGATGTACGAACAGAGCTGCCATAGCCGGTAAAAGCAATATTGGCTAACAACTCACTGAATTTATTGTCGTAAAGATTGCACTGGCCAAAGGTTTTGGAATCCCCTTCCCGTACAACCCAGTAGCTGTCGTTGAGAGAAAGCCCCTTGCTGACATCTATGATGCCCATTGTGCTATTCGCAGATAGACCGGTCTTTGCCAGAAACGAATGGATGTACGCTCTGTTCCTGGGAATCTTTCTGTGCTTCAGCCAACGGGCAAGGCCCCTATCCGACACTTCCATTCCAAGCGGCATGAGTGACAGAGCATCCTGATCTATGTGCGTTATGGAAATCTCAGGAATATCACCGGTATCCTTAGCGGAAAATCGAATCAGCTCCCTGTCGAAAAGCTTCAAGATATAATCAGCCATGCCTGCTCCGTTTCGGGCTACTCGCTTGCCTACCTGAAATTTTTTCCATGTGTCGAGCTGTGTGTAGATGCGCACAAAACACCTTTCTTCCTCTCCGTCACCTGGATGAGGAAGCTCTGTGAACCATCCCCCAATTAAGGGATACCACAAAATCCTACACGCTCTATGCCTCGGGCATACCACGTTTTCCTTAAATCAAAAAGCGTGCTGTTCCTCCCTCAATGCAATGGTGTTGCAAGTCCCGTTTTAGCAATATTTCCCTCGTGCTCCTCCGGAGGAGTCTGGTTAGTGTTGGTTGAGGGAGTAGAGAGAATCCAGGAAAGCACATGGCCAGGAAAAGTCGCTATCCTCCCAAGGCATCGGAAGGGTAAAAGACCAGCCTATCTCAGCAGCAGATGGAATACAGGAGCACCAGGCGAAGAGGAGTTTCAGAAGTGTCCTTTACAGAAAATTATTTCTCCCCAGGCATACTAGATTATCATATTGAAATATATCATTTTTTTAGAAAGTAGAAAATTATTCGCTTGATTTACGACGCATTGGGCACGCAAACGAAGCGTAAACGGAGACAGCATCTCCAAATTTTCGCCACAGTTCGGCCTCATTCAGGCGAAATTGGTACGGAAGAAACCAGAAAACCCCCTTGGGGGCTCGAACCTCCCAAGGGGGTTTTATAGCTCAACTGCGCTGTTTCCCAGTGGGGTTAGCGGGTAATCGGGGTATAGTAGGTCCCCTTGCCTTGACCGCACTTTGCCAGTCTTTTCTCTGAAACCAGCTTACTAAGGCACTGAATCGTTTTGCTCTTGCTCAGTCCTGTGACATCCTCGATCTCCTGCCTGTTCACGGATATCCCTTCTTCAACTGCCTTCAGCACCTTGTTGGCATCAGGGGAAAGAGAGGCGTCCTTGCCCATCTCCTGCTGAGTTTCGGCTACCTGCTCACGGGAATTGGGAGTGCTTTCCGTATCAGGGTTTATCGGCTGCTCGAAGTGCCCAGGAGCTCTTTTTTCCCATGTGCCTGCAAGCAGCTCAAAGCGCTGTGCGTTCTCATCGTGTTCCAGCATCAGGGTAGGATGCCATGCCCCCTGCTTCCATTTTTTCACGGACAACTGGACCACAGCATTTCCTTTTTGAAGAGCCTGCCTTACTGGATTCGAGAAACAGTCGTCAACATTCTCCAGGTCGCCTTCACCGACAGTCTTGACGTAGAAAATCGTCTTGCACAGATTTTCCAGCGTGTTGTCTCCACGAGCTTGCCCTGTTTTGTTGGCATGATGAACGAGCAGCATCGCAATCCCCAGTTTCTTCAGCTCTTCGGCAAAGTCAGTATAAAATCCTGTTCCTCCATGTGTCGCCTCAGGAATTAGCGAGCTGACGTTGTCGATGATGACGACATCAACGTTCTGCCTGCGTAAATCCTCGAGGATTTGCTCCTTGTTCTTGAGGAGGTTCATATGGGCTTTCTGGAACAAGAGATTTTCGAGAGAGGAGTTTTCTCCGACCCTGGCAATGATTTCGCACAGTGCCTCTTCATCGTTTTCTCCATCATAGTAGGCTACCCTGTGTTTCCCCATTGTGCTGAGGCCAAACACCTCATGTCCTCCAGCAAGCCCACAGGCGATCTTGGCCGTAACGTGAGATTTGTAGGAATTGGTTGGCCCCCACAGCATGACATACGACGACTGAGAAAACAGCCTCTCCCAAGACAGTGGCTGTTTAGGCATCATCTGTCTCGTAGCCATTATTTCGCTCATAGAGGCCAAGCAGAGTTCCCCAGAAGCCTCTCCGGGAGCTACCTCAGGTGTGGTGATAGCCTTTCTCCATTTCTTGTACTCATCTACGGAGAGAGCCTCCCTCTCGATTTTCTTCAGCAGCAGGACCGGATCTTCCAGATTTGAGAAGTAGTCGTTCTTTTCAGCTCTTGCGTACATGATGCTGTTACTGTGGAAATCCTCTCTCGAATAGGGCAATTCTGTAATGAGCCAAGGGTAAATATACAAGTAAGTTGCGTCCTCAAGTACCTTGATGATATTTTTTAACCCATCAAGACGCTCATCTTCATGAGAAGCAACCAAAACAACTTTCTTCCCGCACAGAATATTTTTCAGATCTACATCCTCATAGTGCCTGTCATCGAATATACCAGAGACTATATATCCACCGTCATCGAGTAACTTATATTTTTTATCAATGAGGCACCATTCTAACGCAACTTCACTAGAAGCAAAAAATATGATTGTCTGAGTATCATTTTTTTCAATCTTCTCTTTATTGAGGCAGGTTGCTGGTAGAGGAAGTAGACCTATAACTTGCCTTTCTAATGCATGCATTGCTGGAATCCACAAGCGCTTTATACTATTTTCACTTTTATATTCATACTTAATATAGTATATTTTTATTTTTCCAAATATAGTATCTTCGATCTCATCAGAATACTGCATTAGTTTATTTTTATATTCAAAACAGCCTATCTTTTTAAGGCTATAAGGTTTGTATCGATATGCATCATAATTTCTAGTTAAGATGTCACTGATTACAGCAGTTCCTTTTATTTTATGAACATCGAATATTGAGGAACTGCTAATCCCCATTGACTTAAGTGCTTCAAGTAATGCTTGATACAATTCACATTCATAATAAGCCATACAGTTATTGTAGAAATTTTTTTCCTTATCATAATTATTCGTGTAACGCACATAGGCAAAAGTATTTTTACGCCAATAGGTTATATCATCAAAAACAGTACGATACGGAGCGCAAGTAGACTTAATATGTCTTGCGGAATCTAGAATAAATTCCTTTAAAAATGCAAACTTCAGAAACTCGTAATCCTTATCACGCAGCATTGTATTCTCCTATAGGTAACTAGAATTTATTTCTTACTAAAACAGTTCCTTGAAATCCCTATCAATTTTAAAGAGCAGCAGTCAGGACTCAATCCGTGCTAAAGGGTGAAAGGGGAAAAATTCTTACGATATTTGTAGGATAGCTATCCAGAGACTCGAGTGGTGGGTTAAGGGGGGTACAGATCTCTCATGATGGTTTCTCCTTCGCTGGGCTAGTTCACCGTTCACGACTCAGGGGGATCTACAACTATGGATTTCCAGTTGCAGGAAAAATTTTGTGCTCCTTCATGAAGGCCTCGACATCAGCTAGGGCATAGCGAACAGATTTCCCAAATTTCGTGTAGGGTAAACCACACCTCTTAAAACGGTGGGCACGGAGTGTCGAAAGGCTCATTGCCGTCAAAACACTTACCTGCTTCTCGGTCAGCCACTTTTGCGCAATTTGTTCGGTATCTACTTCATCTCTCACCTTAGAACTCCTTCAGGCTAAGAACCTTTTTCCTGATGACTACTTGTACTGAATGTACAAAAAATGACCAGACTCCCTTTTTCATCAAAAGGGAGTCTGGTGAAAATGAGGCAGACCAGGTGCTCTAGGGAGATAGCGAGAAACGTAGAAGGTAATCCGCAGGCAAGCAGCATGATTACGCACGAAGATTTTTCATCACTTGGTGCTATTTTTTCGCGTGCGTGTTGGGAATGGTGTTGGGACGAAAGAAAAAGGGGTTACGGATGAATCCGTAACCCCTTGATTTCCTTGGTGGGCAGTACAGGACTTGAACCTGTGGCCCCCGCCTTGTAAGGGCGGTGCTCAACCAGCTGAGCTAACTGCCCAAGCTGCCTTTTCCAGAGCTGAAAAGGCATGCCGTCTTCTAATATAACGCCGTACGCGTGTCAACCGCAGCCGTCGATCAGCTGAATTGCAAGGGCTTTGCCATCAGCGTTGCCATGTCTCCGGCCAGCTTTTCCTTGAGGGCCGCGGCACGTACGGTATCCTTCATGATCATGTCCACCTGACGGCTGTGGATCAGCAGATAGCCGATCAGGCGCGTCCGGCGCAGGGTCTCTTCGGCGTTGTACGCTTCCGCCACGGCAAACATGGAGTCGTTCTTGATGTCCACACGGAAGCCGTGGCTCTCCAGCAAGTCGGCCAGCATCCTGGCACGCAGGATGCGGCGGCTGACGTCCGCTGCCCCGCCCTTGAACTGGAAGCT
>ERZ827181.3657-NODE-3657-length-10574-cov-6.443768_pt1 | contig 10574 bp, 9 predicted proteins | sample MGYA00519778_ERZ827181 | MGnify/ENA primary metagenome ERZ827181 (study PRJEB31778, sample SAMEA3449273) | human gut metagenome | biome: human gut; feature: human-associated habitat; material: faeces | place: United Kingdom | collected 2010/2012 ...
GCAAAAACACGGCAAACAGGTATATGTCAGTAAAAAGATGGTTAACAGAATGTTTTTCATGTACCCGACATTTTTAATTATCATTGCAGCCCCAAAAACAAGACCACAGCGCAAATATAAACAAAAGAAACAAATCTAATCAGGCAAGTATTAAATTCAATCGACCAATTTATATTTCTCATACGACGGTCTCACCCACCGCAAATAAACCAGGAGCGACACCAAACAGCATCCGGAACCTACCAGATAGGCCGTTGCCAGATCAGCATGCGAAGCGATAAAGCCGGCTGCCAGCATTCCGATTCCCACTCCGAAATCAAAAGAAGTCAGATAAGTGGAAGTTGCCGTTCCACGCAAATGATGCGGAGCGACATTTACGAAAAGACACTGGATAGCTGGGACACAAACACCGAATCCGATACCAATCGCCAGCGCAGAAGCAAAAAAGACAATTTCATTATGAAACAAAGCAAATACAGCAAACGAAAGTGTCAGAAACTCCAACGCACTAATCGATACCAGATGTATCTTCCCGTGATCGACCAACCGTCCGGATATAAGCCTTGCCGTACCAACCCCTATCGCCATAAAAATAAAGAAATAATCCATTGTTCTTTGACATACATATGAAAAATAAGGGGGTTAGATGATAAAAAGCTCTGATTAGAGGCCTAATACGAACGGATTTTTGTAAATTCGCAAAATTTTTAGAAATCCGATATGATAATACAAGGTCCTGAAATATATTATGCGGCATCCTGCCTGATACTGGTCGTTACGTCACTGTTTTGTGCGTTGGTGCGTTATTTCCACATGTGCCGTCCGTTTGACGAGGAAGAAACCTATTTTTATCCGGCCCGCAAGCTCATCACAATTATCTATGCCTGTTTTGCCTTGCCTGTGGTATGGCTTTTCCGCATGGACAGCCCGGACGCATGTCTTTTTATGCGTGTTTTTCTTGTGCTGCTGTTGCCCGGTGCGGGCGTGTTGTCGTTCCGCCGGTTTTTCTTCAGCAAGACAAGACACCGCAGACTGATATTTGTATTGTCCGGCATCATTCCTCTGGCTATTATGCTGGCCTGTTGGATATACGGCTGGATTGGCGGAGATACCCTCTACCGCCATCGTGATATGCTTCTTCTCCTTATCGGAGGATATTCCCTGCTGCTTACAGCCATGCTGTTGCATACCACAAGCTGGCTGTTGCGCCAGATTCGCCTACACATGCAGGAAGAATATTCCAACAGTGAAGATTTTCCGGTACGTTTTGCCGGTTTTGTCGTATTCATGCCGGTGCTGTATCTGGGAGCCGCATGGTGGCTGTTTATCACCGGCGACCATGATTACAACATGTGGTTCCAGCTGGTCATTTCTGTCATGCACATCGTACTTTTGATACGGATATTGCATCCGCAACGAAAAGAATATCGGGAGGTGGTAGAAGAAACGGAAGAACTCATAGCGGAAAAAATAGAAACGGTACTGTCCGACCGGGAAAGCGGCAGCAGCCTGCTGTCTGTTGATGCCAAGGATGAACTGGAAGCGAAAATACGGGCAGCATTGACCGAGGACAGGCTTTACCTGAATCCGAACCTGAAAATCGGCGAACTGGCAGATGCGGTAAAGAGCAACCGGAAATATGTATCCATTGTCATGAAAGAACGTTTCGGTTCCTTTTATAAGGAACTGAACCGGCTCAGGATTGAGGCCGCTGTCCGATACCGGGAAGAACACCCTTCGGCAAGCCGTGAAGAAATTGCTACACATTGCGGTTTTTCCAATGTAAGGACTTACAGCCGAAACCTGAAATCCGGGATGCAGGACAAGAACACAGAAGGACAATTTAAGGAAATTCCCTGAATTGTCCCTCATTATGAGCATTTTTCCTTGAATTGTCCTTCAAATTTTCTAAGATTGTCCTCTCACTTTCCGTTAAAATCCGCTAACTTTGCAAGCGGAATTTAATAATTGAATGACAATGTATTTTGATTTACAGCACATTTCAGGAAATATGGCAATCTGTTCAGGCAACATTCCGTTGTCCGCTGCATCGTGCATATACCTGTATTCAAAAAAGTGTCTTGTAAATTTGGATATGTGTGAGATTTGTGTAAACACACACACACACACACACACACACACACATTGCGACCGGCGTATCTTCGCGCGTTAATATACTTATTATCATCAATACATGCAAGGGTGGAAACTCCTTTTTACAGGAGTTCCCACCCTTTTTCATTTTCGTATACCCCATTTTGACACATTAAAAACTTAGCAGCATCAAGTGATAATGACCTATAATATGAAAAAAAGGAACTATATTCTATTACTCTGCATCCTGCTCTGTGCAGCTCCGCTCATGGCCCAGGATGCTTCTGAAAATACCAAATTTCCCGGCTGGTATGTGGGTCTGCAAGGTGGCGTACCCTTCGGTGTGAGCCAGTTCAGCAGTTTCGGTTTCGACAAGACCCGTGCGGGATTCAGCGGCGGAGTTTATGGAGGCTACCGTTTCAATCCTGTACTTTCTTTGGAGGCTCTGGCTGTTTTCGGGAAAATGAGCATGAGCCAGAGAGATTGCTGCATCTCCGGCAATTACTGGCTTGGTTCGGACGGTGTCCGTTATCATGCTCCGGTACTCGGAATGGAAGGCTGGGACTATGCCGGCCTGAAAAGCAGTGTAACGACGCAACGCTACGGTTTGCAGCTCAATGCCGATGTGCTTGGTTTTTTCCCGTCCACCCGTCAAAGCCGGTGGAGCGTGGAGGTGTCGCCCCTGCTGGCAGCCGTTGGCACGAAAGCCTCCCTGTCCACCCTTGACGGCGGAAAAGAAGTATGCAAGGAAAATACGGAATGGCATCTGGGTGCAGGCGGAAACATTCAGGCAGGATACCGTTTTGCCTGCGGTATAGGTGTCGGCATTTACAGCGGTGTCACTTACCTTACGGGCGACGGCATGGACGGACTTCCCAAGAGCGGGCACAAAGCCAACTATATATGGGAAAGCGGCATACGTGTCAGTTTCGCGTTCGGCAAGAAAAGCGGAAAGAAAGCAGACCACGGCATTGCTTACCCGGCATCTACCGGTCTGCCGCAGGATGAGAGGGACAATGCCGTAGAAACAGCCCCGGCGGAAATATCGGAACAGACCGTCACGGACAGTACGGCACAGAAAACTGTCGTCACGGCAGCAGTCAATCCCACCGGAATCGACATCGTATTCCCCGTTGTCTATTTCGATTTCAACAGCATTTCGCTTCGTCCGTCCGAGACATCCAAGCTTGAAACGATACTCGGCATACTGAAAGAACATCCCGACATGCACATAGTCGTGACGGGCTGGTGCGACACCCGTGGCAGCCGGAGCGTAAACGAACGCTATTCCATCCGACGCGCCGAAGCGGTTAAACAGTGGCTTGAAGGCCGCGGCATCGCAGCCGGACGCATTACAGCCGTAGGACGCGGCAGCGACGTGAACGAGAAGGACGCGGAGAAAGCCCGCCGTGCCGAAGTGACAGACAAGGAAAGAAAGGAGGACAGACGATGAAAAAGACAATCAGACATTGCCTATATGTATCCCTGCTCATGCTGTTGCCGCTATGGACGGCCTGCGACAAGGATATACACGAAAATGACAGGCACGGACTTGCCGTCGGCATGGAATGGCTTGAAGGCATCGAGCCGACCGACATCACAAGTCCGGTAAACCTGTGGATATACGATGCGGAGGGGCATGAAGTGGAAGCGCACGAGTTTTCCTCTCCGCAAGAACTGGCATCCGGCCTGTTCAGCCTGCCGGAGGGCGACTATACGCTTGTAGGCGTCTGCGGCCTGACAGAGCCGTTTCGGTATGATTATGAGAACGGTACACGGACAGCCGACATGCTGCGCGTTTCGCTTGCCGACCCGTCGGCTTCGCCCGCACACGCCGTCGGTGGCGTGGCCGGGGTGAGAGTGACCGACACCGGGGTCAACCTCCGCTCCGTCATCCGTGTCGCTCCGTTGCTGGCAGAGCTTGCCGTCCGTATCGACGGCGCGCCCGAAGGAGCGTCGCTTGCCGTCACGGTACGCAATGCCGCCACCTGCCTTTATCCGGCACGGCGCGGCGATGACAACAGCTACGTCGTACCTTCCGCCGAAAAGACAGATGCGCTCCTGCCGCAAGCCGTTGCCGACAGGGGGACGCTCTCTACCGATGCCCGCCTGATGCCGACGGCACAAGGTGAAGCCTGCACGATGCTCTACATGGTCATGACCTTTGCCGACGGCTCCCGTCATGAATACACGGCAGAAGCTCCCCTGATGCTTGCCGGAAAACGCTACGAGCTGGTATTGGAATACGACAGAATGCAGCCCTACATGTATATCACCGCCACCGACATTAACCCTTGGGGCGAAGGCTGGATTACGAGTGATGACATCTTTAATCCCGGAATATAATTAACAAATAAAATAGAGATAGAGTTATGATGAAGAGCATGTTATCCGTTGCTGCCGCACTCCTTGTACTGGCGGCATGCACGAACGACCATGAACCCGGCTATGCTCCGGCAAAAGAGATCCGGGTGGATGCTTCCATCGGGCAGATGACCCGTGTGACAACCGACGGCGACGAATCGGTGTTTGAGACGGGCGACCGTATCAGCGTCTATGCCTGGTTGGGTGCAGCCGACGATGCACAGCAGCTTGTGGTGGACAATTCCGTCAACACCTTAGGCGACGACGGCACATGGACGGCCAGCCCGCAAATGCTGTGGGCAAACAGCAGTTCGGCGCATTACTTTCTGGGCATTTATCCGGTGCAGGAGGTAAGCGACCTGAAAGCCATGAACTATGTACTGACCCCTGAAGACCAGGAGGCAAGCGACCTTCTTTATGCCATGAATGCCGGCACTGAGAACAAGGGCATAACGCCCACTAACACGCCCGTGGCGCTGACCTTCAGCCACCTGATGTCGAAATTAGTCATCAACCTGAATTTCCGCAGCCAGTGGTCCGGAACACCGGTCGTGGAATCGGTCAGAGCCATTGCAAAGGCGGAGGCAAGCGTCAATCTCCTCTCAGGGGAAGTCACGGCGCAGGGCGACAATAAGGCGATAGACATCCCGGCTTTGGCAACCCCTGCTGCCAACTACGCCTGCAGCTTTGCCGGCATCATGCTTCCCCAGCAGAGCGGGTTCTACGAAATACAAATCAAGGTGAAAGACATCGACCAGCCCTACATCTATGACACAGGGGCCCCCATCCCGTTGGAAACAGGCAAGTACACCACCGTCAACCTGACATTGGGACGTGACGAAATCACCTTAGACAATGACATCACCATCACCGACTGGGCTCCGCTCGAAGGCGACTATGGCGGTAACATATTTTTTCCGGGTGCGTAAACCGCTGTGCTGACTATATATTTATAACTGATTAAAACAGCAAACGTATGAATATAAAGAATCTATTATTGGCAACAACCGCTATCCTGTTGGCTGCGTGCAGCACCGACAGCGATGTACTGCCACCGCAAGACCTTGGACAGATAAGGGTAACGGCATCCGTGGGAGCCATGACCCGTGTGGCCCATAGCGGCAACTCGACCACCTTCGAGACGAATGACCGCATCAGTGTCTATGCCTGGTTAGGAGCCGACAACGACATGCAGCGGCTTGTGGTGGACAACTCCATCAATACATTAGGCGACGACGGCACATGGACCGCCGAGCCGCAGATGCTTTGGGCCGACAATACGTCCGACCACTATTTCCTCGGCATCTATCCCGAGCGCAACGGAGCTACCGATTACGATGCCGACCCCTATACGCTGGACTTCAATAACCAGACCGCGAGCGACCTGCTGGTGGCGAGGACCACGGCCAAGCCCACCGGTTCTGCCGTGAAACTGGAATTTGAGCATGTAATGGCCAAGCTCGTGGTAAACCTTTCGTTCCGCAACGAGTGGACAATCGCTCCCGAAGTGGCTTCGGTAACGGCAACCGCATGCACCGAAGCCACCGTGAATTATTTAGAGAATCCTGTCGAGGTAACCCCGGCCACCGGTCAAAACCTTGTGGTGATTCCCTTCACGGGCACATCCGCCAGCTTTGCCGGCATCATGATTCCCGGGCAGAGCGGGTTCCGCACCATCAACGTCACGCTGGAGAACGGCAAGGTATATACCTATACCCACCCTTCAGGCATAGACCTGCAACCGGGCAGATACACTACGGTGAACCTTGTGCTGGGACGCGACAGGATCGAACTGGACGATGCGGGCATCAACGTGTCGGACTGGGAAAACGGTACTTCCATTGATGGCGGTGAAGCGACCGAAGCCTACTCATACGATTCCAATACCAAAACCATCACCATTTACAGCGGTGAAGGACTGAAGGTAGCGGCAGATGTGGTGAACAGCGGTGATACCGACATCAACATCACCCTCGACAACGACATCGACCTGACGGGCATCGACTGGACGCCGTTGCACAGATGAATACCGCCTTGCAGAGTGCAGGCTCAGGTTGGCAGTACGTACTCAACGGAGCGCTGCCGACATTGGAGTAATAATAAACCGCCGGAGCGGAATTCCGGTTCCATCCGAAAAAGGAATCTTTGAAAGATAAATAATTAACAACTTAACAGAAAATAGTTCAAATGAAAAAAGCAAACATTTTGGCAACAGCAGCGCTGGCCACCCTTTTGGCAGCCTGCTCCAACGACAACGACGTATTCAATACGCCCGACTATGCCGACACGCCTATCGGACTGAATGTGAACGTAGGCCCGATGGCCACCCGTGCCGGTTATGAACAGGGAGCATTGACCGAAGGAAGTTTCGGACTTTATCTGACAACGGAAGGCACGAACAGCGACGAACGCTACAACTGCACGAACCGGGAAGTGAGATATGACAATGGCTGGACAATTCAGGGCGGACAACTCCTGTGGAAAAGCAATGATGCAACAGTAACCTATTACGCCTATCTGCCCTATACAGGAACAGTGAGCGATGCTACAAACTATGCCTTTACGGTGCAGACCGACCAGAGCACCGAAGATAACGTCAAGGCTTCCGACCTGCTTTGGACCGGACAGCAACCCGCCACACCCGGAACGGCACTCGACATTACATTCAAACATGCGCTGTCCAAGCTAAACGTGACTCTGAAAAAAGGCTCTGAGCTTGACGAAGGTGTGACTTTCAAATCGGTAAAGCTCTCCAACTGCGCCACGGCCACTACCGTGAATCTGACTGACGGAACAACCGATACCGCCACCAAGAGCCAGACCATCACCCTGTATGCTGCAACCGAAAACGAGCAATACGAGTGCATCCTCGTACCGCAGACCTTCAACCAAACCCTGAAGGTGGAAATCACCGACAACAACGGAAAGGTATATACATTCACATCCAACAAAGACTTTACGTTTGCCAGTGGTGAAGAATGCACGCTGAATCTTACCGTAGGCCGCGACAAAGTGACGACGGGCACCATTTCTGCCGACCCATGGGGTGAGGAACAGCAAGGCGGCGACTTAGTAACAGAATAAAAGTAAACAACGTTCATAAACATAACAAGAATGAAAATAGCAAAATATATTCCGGCTGCCGCCCTCGCACTGGTGTTGGCAGGCTGCCAAAGTGAAGATGATTTCATCTCTTCCGACTATGCCAACGACCCGATGGCCGTACACATCCGTGCAGGCATCGAGGCTCTGCAGACCCGTGTAAACACGGCAGGAACAGGCAACGCATGGGACGAGAACGACCAGATTTCGGTAACAAACACCTCGCCAGAAGCGATAACAGGCAAGGACAAGGCGGTTTACAAATACAACGGCAGCACATGGGTGCCTGAAGGAACAGACTACATAGTCTGGTCTGACGATGTAAACACCTTTGAAGCCTATTATCCCGTCGTGGAAGGGAAAACGGACTCCTACACGCAGTTTGAGCTTCCGACCAACCAGAGCAGCAATACTCCGGGCGCAGCCAACTACATAGGCCGTGCGGACTATATGACGGCGGCAGCGTCACAAAGTAAGAGCGACGCGCTGAACCTGACATTCAAGCACCACCTGGCCAAGGTTACCGTGAAGATAAGCGGTTACGGCAACCAGTACGCCACACAGAAACCTGTATTCCAGGCTCCTACATTCACGGTACCTACCACAACGACTACAGTAGATGGAAAGACACTGACCGTTGCCGGCAATGGAACGACAGTAACCGGACTATTCAGCGAGGACACTTCGGCAGAAGCCAAACACAGCTTCACCGCCGTCCTGCTGCCGGACAAGTATGCTGCTGACGATACGTTTGTCCAGCTGAACATTCAGGGCGGCACTCCGCTTATCGTCAAAGCCAACGAGCAACTGACTACCGGTTTGGAATCGGGCAAAGCCTATACCTTCAACGTGACCGTAGGTAAGAATGGTGCCACCATCAACAGCGTTACGGTTGGCGACTGGGGTACCGACGGCTGGACGGAAAGCGACACGGCAGACGCAGCCCTTTCATTCAGCATCCAGACTTCGACGGACGGACTGACACCTGACGATGGCGAGTATATCCTTGCCGATTGACAAACAATAAAATTCAGACCATAAAATAAACGGAATAACAAAATGAAGACAAGAAACAAACTATACGATAAGAGCCGGCTGCGCCTCCTTTGTCTGCTGACAGCGTTGCTCGGCTTATTCGGTGCCGGACAGACATGGGCAGGCAATCCCACCACCCTCACCGTGGGCGGCACTGATGTGCTGAACGGCGGCTACTGGACGACCGACGCCGACGGCACCCTGACCGAGGCAAGCGCAGACAACTACAATGTCTACTACGACGGCAGCGGCACCCTGACCCTGAAGGACGCCACCATCAACGGCACGAATATCATCGGTCATGTCGGAGCGGGCATCTACGCAGAGGGCGACCTGACCATCGTGCTGGAGGGCACCAGCACCGTCACGGGCGTTCAGGATCCAAACGGCGAATCCCAGAGCATCCGTGTGTCTGGGAACCTGACCATCCAAGGCGGCGGCAGCCTGACCGCGCAGGGGGATGATACGAGCGATGGCAGCAGTTCTGGTATCTTTGTCATTGGATCATTCACCCAGCAAAGCGGCAGCGTCACCGCCATCGGCGGCAACGTTAGCGCAAATCAAACTTCGGAAGGTCTCTATGTAGGTAGCACGGTTACGGTGCAGAGCGGGACGCTGACCGCCACCGGCGGTGACACCAGTGGCAGCAGTTATGGCATCTCTGCGAGTGGGACTGTCACCGTGGGCAGCGCCGCCGTGACCGCCACCGGCGGATCTGGGAATGCAAGTTATGGCCTTTATATTGATTCCTCTTCCCCTTCCGTGACCATATCCGGCGGCTCCCTCACCGCCCGGAGCGGAGCAGCGACGAGCGAGGCGGGCGGCATTTACTTCTATAATATATATAATAGCGCAGGGTCCGTGACCGTCGGGGACAACTCCACCCTGCTGGCCAACAGTGTGATATTGTATGATCAGTCTTACGCTGAAAAACCGCTGGCCCCCACCGGCTACGGCAGCTGGCTGATCTACGGCCAGAGCAACCAGCCCAGCGCCGTGGGCGGCAACTATACCCTGAAAGAGAATATCACCATCCCCAGCGGCGCGGTGGTCACCATCCCGGAGGGCAGCACCCTGACGATTCCGGAAGATAAGACTTTGACTGCCGATGCCAACCAGTTGGTTGTAAACGGAGAACTGGTATTGGAAGGTACGTTCGAAAATGCAAAGAATTTGACAGGTTCGGGAAATCTTGTTTTGGGCGAAATAACGCTGACTGACGATGAGGGTATTGGCGCGTATGAAGATTACCAACTCAAGTTGAAAAGCAAAAAGGTTACTTATGTCCGTGCCCTGTCAGATAACTCCCAATATGGAACCATCTGTCTGCCGTTCGTTCCTACTTCTGTAGCTGGCGGTCAGGTTACTTACTATCAGGTCGAGAAGTTGGGAAGCGACGAGATTACCCTCGTAGAAACCAATTTTGAAGCCGGCAAGCCGCTGTTCTATCAAACACCCGGTACAGGCAGCATCACCTTCAGCGCCGAAAGTGCCGCAGGCGTGGAACTGGTAACCACCCCTGCGACAGACAGCTTCATGGTAGGTACAATGAGTGAGGTTATACCCAACGCGGGCTACTTCCTGAAGAACGGCAACATCTATCCGATAACCAATGGAGGCAAAGTAAAGGTGAAGCCTTTCCGTGCGTATGTGAAGGGGCAGAATGATGCTTCGCAAGCAAGCGTCATGTCTGTCAATGTGGCAAGACCGTAACAAAGTATTAAGAACTCCCATTCCGGGCGGGAGCATTTGTGCCCGGTAACATCATACAGACACCGCAGCCCGCTACCGCAAGGTAAGCGGGCTGCATTTCGTCATTTTCGGCATCGTCTATATTTGGCTCAACGAACAGCACAGACGACAGGAATTAGAGATTACAAGCCAAAAGATAAGATGTTTACGCAAGGACATACACGAGGTATATGTTAAGAAGCTGTTTTGAATTTCTCCAAAAAGTTTTTCTTGGCTTGATGTATCCG
>ERZ827181.3664-NODE-3664-length-10554-cov-3.612535_pt1 | contig 10554 bp, 11 predicted proteins | sample MGYA00519778_ERZ827181 | MGnify/ENA primary metagenome ERZ827181 (study PRJEB31778, sample SAMEA3449273) | human gut metagenome | biome: human gut; feature: human-associated habitat; material: faeces | place: United Kingdom | collected 2010/2012 ...
CCGACTGGTATTGGAGCAGCACCGAATACGACGCCTCGAACGCGTGGGACGTGGGCATGGGCTACGGCAGCGTGGGCACGAACAGCAGCAATTCTGCGGCCAGAAAGGCAAACGCGGGCTTCCAGGCCTTGCGGTAAAAGAAGTAGAACGGCCCGAACAGCAGCGCCGAAAAGCTCAGCGAAATTTTGGTGTGCTGCAGCTGCATCCGGCTGTAATCGTTCAGGTAGGCCGGGGCGGCCGTGCCGATGTAGGTCATCCAGTCGCTGCTGGGGATGCCGTCGATCAGCTCATCCTTCCCGAAAGCGGCCTGCAGGTTGCGGTGCAGCGGGTCCATGGTCTGCTGCTCGTACTGGCGGTAAAGCGGGTCACGGGTGTAGCTGTACTGAAAATTCTCCCGTTCCAGCAGCTGTCCCAGCAGGCTGTTGATCTTATCCTGATAGCTGCTCTGGTAGTCTGCAGGGCGGTTCTGCTGCCACTGCTTCAGGGCGTCGGCCGCATCGGTCACCTGCTGACCGGGGCGGTAGCTGACGTTTGCCATGGCCTTTTCCACATCGGCGCGGCTGTTCAGCCCCTCGGCGCTGTAAGTGGACTGCGCAGCGGGCTGTGCCTGCGTTTGCACCTCCGGCTGCAGCAGTTCCTCCTTCTTTTTGGATGCCATATAATTCTCCTTTCGTTCTTATAATCCCTGCAGCTTGCTGCGCAGGGTGTCGGACATATTTTCCGTATCCAGATTGGTCAGTACATACTGCAGCTGCTCCTGCATCTGGTACAGATAGCTGCGCAGTGCCCGGGCATCCTCCGGGTCCATGTGATCGCTGAACTTGGGCAGGCCCAGCTTGCTCAGGCCGTTCATGCTTGCCATGAGGCATCCTCCTCCCATAATTTTCCCTTTGCCGGGGCGATGGTGCGCACAAGTCCGCGCAGGGTGATCTGCCCCTTGCCGCGCAGCCGCAGCCGCAGCGACCCGCACCGCCGGGGTACAAAGGGCAGGTCATAGCTGCGGCGGCTGCCTTGGGCGGCAAGGGAGGCCACTGTCTCCCACGCGCCGCCGTCATAGCTCACCGCCACTTCTACTGTGCTGGTGCACTCAGCGTCCAGCCGCAAAGTCAGCCGGGAGAGGTACCGCTGCTCGGTGCCGTCCAGCCCCACATCGCCGGTAACCAGCTCAAAGGGGATGTCCGTTTCCACGCCGTCGGTGCTCTGCCAGTCCGGCTCGCGGGTGGGGTCTGCCGCCCACAGCGCCTGTCCGTCCCACAGATAAAGCTGCCCGCCGGTGCTGGTCATATCACAGGAGCAGACGTCCTCCTCGCTCCACAGCCCCTTCTCGGTATCATAGACCAGCAGCCGGGCATCCTCCCGGGAGATGTGCAGGTAGTACCGGCCATCCAGCGCACCACCCACAGCGCTTTGCACGTTGGAAAGCTTTGCAGCGTCCAGCGCACCGGACACCTTGGTGGGCAGACTGCCGTCCCACGCCATAACACCGTCCGGCGAGAGATAATACAACGTCTCGTTCAGCACGCACAGGCTGCGGGCGGCGTTTTTGGCTACGCCCCGGCAGCGCAGGCTGGAAAGCTGAAAATCCGAAGGCTTGGAGCCATACAGCTTGTGCAGGGTGTTCTCTTTAAAGAACAGCGCATAGCCCATGCAGGAAGCTGCCCCGGTAAAGGCACCGTCGCTGCCCACGGTGACGGCGTAGCTGTCTGCGGCGATGCCCCGGTAGCTGAACCAGTTGGTGGGGTCGCCCAGCTTGCAGCCGTAGATAACGTTCTCCCTGCTGTTGCAGCCCCACACCCGGTTGTCGCACTCTGTCACAAAATCCAGTTCCGGCACCCGGCGCTCCATGGATACCGTCTGCGCAGCTTCCACGCTGCGGTGCTGTTTGCCGTCCATACTCTGCCACTGGGCGGCGGCGGCGTTCTGCACCAGTGTACCGTAGAAATACTCGCCCTGTGGGGTGCAGCGCACCCGCAGCCAGTCCTCGCCCACGTCATACACGATCTGATCTCCGTTCAGCTCCGGGCTCTGCCCTGCCGCTTCGGCGGCTGCGCCCTGCACGGTCACGGTGTCCCACTGCCGGAACAGCTTGCCCAGCCCTACCGCCGTGATGCGGCAGTATTCCAGCGGGATGGCCGCCCAGCTGCCGGAGTTTTTGCTGTACATCTCCAGCGTGCTGTCGTACCGCCACGGATGGTCGGCATCCTCTACCTTTAAAAACAGCTGCCCGTCTGCCGGTTCGGCGGGCTCCTCCCGGCCAAAGGCCTCCACCTGATAGGTCTTGCCTGCGGCATCACAGGGGGCAAAGGTCACGCTTTTGCCCGCCGCCGTCCACAGTGCCCCCAGTGCAGCAACGCTGCCGTCTGCCGTATCAAAGGCCAGCTTGTCCGGGAAGATCAGAATCTTTGTGCCGATGCCCACCAGCGCCTTGCGGCCGTCGGTCACAGCGTCCGGCTTCGTCACCGCCGGGGCGGCGGCATCGTCCGGGGTATAGATGATGTCCTGTCCGCAGACGGTCAGCAGACCGTTCAGGTGGTACATCCCGTTCAGCCCGGTCAGTGCCCGCAGTCTGCGGCGGGGCGTGCGGGTGCTCAGGGCGGGAAAATCCCGGGTGGAAAAGTTCACTCCGGCGCTGTACTCTGCTTCCGAGCAGCCGTAGGTCTCGTTCAGGCCGCCAAAGGCCCGCAGCAGCTGCCGGGTGTTGGCAAGCCGTATTCTGTCTGCCAGTACCATCGCCTCACCTCCTTACCAGCGCCACTGCGCCCGGCTGCGGGGCGGGTAGTTCTGCCGCAGCCAGACCGCCAGCTCTGCATACAGGGCGTTGTACTGCGCCTGCTCCCCGGCGTAGCGGTCGGTCTCGCCCAAGGCGGCATCCATCTGCGCACACAGCAGGTGCGGGTACAGGGCATCAAAGGGCGGCGGTGCCAGCAGCGTCTGGTCGTCCTGCACCGGCTGCTCCCACGGACGATCTGCGCCCACGGCGTCAAACGCCCCGGCGGCGGCGCGGTCAAACAGCTTTGTGCGCAGCAGGGCGTCCGCCTCCCGCAGCCATTGCAGCCGGGTCTCGGTTTCAATGCGGCAGTTTGGGCGCAGCTGTTCGGCACGCTCCAAAGCCTCTCCTATGGTCATCTCATCACATCCTTTTATAAAAAGCCCGGCCGGGGGCATTTCTCCCAGCCGGGCAGCGTTTATTTTACTGCGCCGCGTTCTCCGCAGCGGCAATGCGGGCAGCGGTCAGTTCGTCCTGACGCTGGCTGTGCTCCAGCACCTCGGCCACAGCGGGCGGCACCTCCACTTCCACGCCGCGGCGGATCTTATAGTTCACGCCGTTGACGCTGACGAACAGATCACCCTTGTAGCGGCTGTTGTCCTTGAACAGCCGGATGCGCACATTCTTTTCAGCCATAGGCACCTCCTTAGTTGGCGGCAGCGGTGGCAGAGTAGCTGGACACGCTCTCGATGCGCACCATGTACTGCTCCACCAGACGCTCGGCGGCGCGCATACCCTTCCAGCCCACAGAGGCGCGCTGGTTCAGCGGGTCGTCGCCGTAGCCCAGCTGCTTGACGATGTGTTCCAGACCGCCGCCCTCCAGCTCGGTCACGCCGTAGGCGTGGGCACCCAGCACCAGCGTACCGAACACCGCAAGACCCGCCGGGCAGGTGTCGTCCTTCCAGATTTTGGCCTCGCTGGTCTCGATAAATCGGATGTTGCCCAGCTTGCCGATCTCGCCGCGGAACATGGTGTCGGGGTCGGCGTACTTGTGCACCTCCATGAACTCCTTGCAGGTCTTGAGGTCATAGGCCGCATAGGGGTGGATGATGGCAACGTAGCTGTCACCGATGGGGTCGGCGTTCATTGCGCCCAGCTGCGCCGCTGCCTGAAAGAACAGCTTCGGGGTCAGGGTGCAGCTCTTGTCCAGCGCCTTGCGGCTGGTAACGGCGGTCTCGGTGCCGTCTGCGCCCAGCTTCGGGGCGTAAATGACATTGGTGCCGCCCGCCAGCACATCGCGGGTGATACTGTCCATGGTGCGGCCGGCCTGACTTGCCAGCACGCGGGTGGCCTGCACCACGTTGTTGTCGATGGCGGTCATCTGCAGCACATCAGTCAGCGGGGTCCAGCCGCCGTACTGGTGCAGGTCGCTGGTGATGCTGGTCACGTTCAGGGCCTGACCATTGGGGGTAACGCCCTCGGTCAGCGGGGTGCTGGCCTTGGGCAGGCTGTCGTACTTGCGGAACTCGATGGTCTTGCCGCCGTTCTGGGGCACAGGGTAGTAATCCGCAAACTGATCGTGCACAAGGCGCGGCTCTGCCTGATCGATCAGGCGCTTCTCGTAAAAGGTCTTCATTTCCACCGACATGGTGCCGGTGGTGTTGGTCTGCGCGTCCGCAAACAGCTGGATGTTAAAATTCATCATGCTTTTTTCCTTTCTCCTGTCAGGTTAAAGTTCGATCTGTGCACCGTGCAGCACACGGCGCTCCAAGGCTTCCCGCTGGGCGCGGGTCATGGCGGCTACGTCCGGCCGTACCGAGGCAGCTGCGCCGGGGCGCAGGCCGTTTTCCAGCGGACGCGCAGCGCGCTGCTGCACCCGCTCTACTACCCCCTGCTCCACGGTCTGTGCCGTGGTGCGCAGGGCATCCTCGTAGTGGGCAAGGCGGTAGGCGTCCTGCACCCGCATGCCGGGCAGCTGCATCAGACGGCGCATCTCCGGGTTCTTCAGCTCTGCTTTCAGGTCAAAGCCCGGCTGGCTGCGGCGCATGGCCGCTTCCTCTGCCGCCCAGCGGGCGTGCAGGCTGCGCACCGTGTTCTGCACCGGCAGCGGCAGGGGCGGCAATACCGGGCGCTCAGCCTGTGCGGGTGTTTCCGGCTGCGGCTCCGGCTCTGCCGGGGTCTGCCGGGGCGCTTCCGGCTGCGCGGCTGGGGCTTCCGGCTTCAGGGTGCCCGCAGCCACTGCCTGCCGGGTCTGCTCCGGGCTCAACGCGGGGGCGGCTTCCCCTTCCGCAAACAGTTGCAAATCCATCATGCTCTGCTGCCCGCTGCGGCTCACATCCGCAAAGCGCAGGTTGTCCGGGTAACGCTCTGCCAGCAGGGTAAAGCCTGCCTTGGCCAGTTCAAATGCACCCTGCACCCACGGCGCTACCGGGGCCTGTGCTGCCACGGCAAGGCGCGGGCCCTCCGGCTCGTCCCAGGCATCACTGCGGGCGCTCTCCTCCCCTGCCAGCAGGTACACCAGCGCCTGCATCAGGGTGCTTGCGCCAGCGCATACGATGTCCTGCCCGGCGGGCGCGTAGCCCGCGTGACCTGCGGCTTCCAGCCGCAGGCTCAGCCCCTTGGGGCCGTCCAGCTCGCTGTAACATACCTTGATCATCTCACTTCACCTCCTTTCCGTTCCAGTTCATGGCGCGGGCAACCGCCGCCACCGGCAGCTGTGCCGTCAGACTGGCGGTGTCCTGCGCCGTTTGGGTGCCGCCGGGCTGCTGCGCAAGGGCGGCGGTCAGTTTTGCCATCTGCCCTTGCAGCTGCACCAGCTGCTGCGCCAACGTACCGTTCTGCCGCACCCGGGCGCGCACCTTTTCCACCCCTTCAAAGTCCATCATTTCCAGCGCCGCAAGGGCAGCATCCGCGTTGGCGGGGTCAAAGAAGCCCAGCTTGTAGCACTCCTTGGCGGTCTCGTTCTGAGACAGGCGGCTGAAGGTGCTCTTTTTGGCGGCGCTGACCACGATATCAAAGACAGGCTCCCGGCTGCCCAGCTCCACCCCGCCCACGGCGGGCACGGGCTTTGCACGCAGACCCTGCGCCGAGAAGGGCACGAATTCGCTCTCGCCGCGCTGGCCGGTGATGCGGAACACCCGCTGCTCGTCGTAGAACTGCCGCATCAGCTCAATGATAAGGTAGCACTGCCTTGCAAAGGCGCGGTAGGCGCTCTTGAGCATATCCCGGCTCAGCTTGCTGCCTGCCTCCTGCAAGGCAGCGATAGCGCTGGCGGCGGTCACGCCGCCGGTGGTGCCGCCCTGCGTCAGGTCGCGGTTGCCGCTGATCTCCTTCAGCTCCTCAATGCGGCTGTTGCGGTAGCTCAGGCTGTTGCCCTGCAAGCCCGCCGTTTGCAGCGGACGGAAGCTGTCCTCGTTCAGGCGGCCCACAACGTGCACAATGTCCCGGCTCAGGTCGGCAAGCTCCTCCTCGTTCACACCGGCGGTATCGCTGAGCACATACCGCTGGCGGGAGGCCAGCAGCACGTTCTCATCCATGGCGTGGTTCATCTTATCAATGGCATTCTGGCAGTCCTTCATCACGTCGATGTAGCCGAACCCGGCAGGGGAATCCTCCTCCACGAACAACGGGTCGAACACAAAGGGGTACTTGCCGTGGTCGTACAATCCGCGCGCCGCCAGCGCCGGGTCGTTCTGGCTGGCATACAGCACCACGCCGTTGCACAGCTTGCAGTAGTGCAGCCGCAATTTGCCGTTCTCGTCCGGGCGCTTATAGTACCAGTCCACCACCACGCTCTTGTTGGCGGTGGTCTGGCCATCCTCGTGGATGTACCGGGGCACGTCCACCACCCCGGCGGCGTGCCCTGCCAGCTGCGGGTACTGCGCGGTCAGCCGGGCGGTGTCCTCTAAGCTGAGGTGGAACAGATCCGGCGAGTCCTGAATATCCTGCACGCCGGGCTCCCAGTAGAGCATGAGCAGGTTGACGCTGCGCACCGCAATGTCGCCCAGCCCGCCGCGCGCCGCCGGGTCCCAGAAGATGCCGGTAACACCGGTGCCCTGCTTGAGCTTGCGCCACCAGACATCGCTGTACACCTGCTCGTAATCCGCCTGCTCCAGCACCACCGGCAGCACGCTGGAAAGCGCCTGCGCTGTGGCCTGGTCGTCTGCCGCCCGGGGCAGCACCATGGGCTCAGGGTAGTTGTCCATGGCATCGGCGTGCTTGTTGGCGATGCTGTTGAACAGCCACCCGCTGGAAGGCTGCGCCTTGCCGGGCATCAGCGGGTCGCGGTAGTTTTTCCAGTGTCCCATACGGAACCACAGTTCGTTATCGATCAGGCGCTTGTCCAGCGCCGCCTTGCCCGCCTTGTAGCGCTGCAGCGTCTGCAATGCAGCCGCCGCCTCTGCCGCGCCGATGGGCAGGGCTTCTGCTCTTGTATCTTCCATAGTTCTTTCCTTTCTGTCCTGTTTTTTCAGATGCGGTAGAACCGCGCCTGCCGGTGCAGCTCCAGCGGGTCGTCCGGCCTTGGCGGCGCGGCAGAAGCCTCGGGCGGGCTGATGGGATGCTCCATCAGCACATAGCGGCACTCGTCGTAGATGTGATCCTCCTGCCGGGTGTCGATATCCTCCACATTGCTCTCGTCGTACACAAGGTTTGGCAGGGTACGGATAAAATGCTTGCAGCTGCTGAACACCTGCAGCATCGGCCGTCCGTCCGGCGCAAACCGCAGCCGGTAGTGAAACTGCATCTTACCGGCCAGCCGGGTGTGGTCCCCGGGCTGCCAGTGCAAAAAATGCGGGCTGCGCTCCATCATGGCCGCAATGCTCTCGCCCCGGCTCTCGTCAAAGATGGCGGGGTCTGCCACTCCATGGATCACCCTGCCCCGCAGCAGCGGGTCGTTCTGCTCGGCTTCCCGGATGCGCTTGGCCTGCTCCACCGGGTCGATGCGCAGCCCCTCGTTGGGACGTCCGGTGCAGCCGTACAGCTCCTTGATGCGGTACAGCCGCCCCTCCTCGTCCACCGCATACCACCCCACCGAAAAGGGCTTGGAAAAGCCAAAGTCGTACCCGCGCCAGATGGGCCAGTGCTTGGGGATGGCAAAAGGCGCGATGACGTGGGTCCAGCGCTGATCCTGATAATGCGCCGGGTCGTTGCGCCATTCGGTGAACACCTGCCCGGAAAAGCTGTCCCAGCTGCCGTAGAGCAGCGCCTGCTTTTCCGCCTCCGGCAGGCTGGCAAGGCTTGCCAGATACCCGGGATCGTTGGCCAGCAGGGCAGGGTTATCGAACACGCTGGACGGGATGAACACCCGCGCCCGCTCCATCTGCTGGTCGGTGCCGTCCGGCAGGCGCACCGTGACGGTTTCCACAATGGGTGTACCGGGCGGGGCAGGCGTGATGAACCGTGCCTTCACCCAGCCGTGGCCGATGCCGCCGGGGTTGGTGGTGGCACGCATATACACCCGGGTGCCCGGCCCGGTGGGGCGGTTGCGGCTCATCATATAGCTGTATTCGTCCCACTCAAAGTGGGTCAGCTCGTCAAAGCCGATAAAATCGTAGGCTTTGCCCTGATAGTTGGTGCGGTCCTTGGTGTACTGCATGGAGCCGAACCAGATCTTCGCCCCGCTGGGAAAGACCCATACATGGGAGGTAGCGTTGTACTGCGCCTCCGGGAAAGCCCGGCGGTAGTACATCTGGCTCTTATCCACAAGGTCGGAAAGCTGTGGGTAGGTCTTGCGCAGGATCAGCGCCCGGTAATGCGGGATGTGCACCTGCCGCAGCGCTTCGATGAGCAGTGCATCGCTCTTGCCGCCGCCCGCCGCGCCGCCGTACAGTGCCTCCGGCTCCGGTCTGCGCATAAATTCCAGCTGCCGGGGCTGCGGCTTCCACACAATGACTGCCCGCTCGGTCCTGTTCATTCCTTCTCCTCCTGTTCCACCGGCGGCAGCAGCACCACGCCGCACTCTGTTCCTTCCAGCTCTGTGCCCTGATCGTTCAGGGTCTTTACCACACCCGCCAGATCCTTGAGCACGGCGGTAGCCTCCTTCAGCCCCTTCATCATCCCGGGGTCGGGGGTGTTTTCCCGCCGGGCGGCCTTCTGCCGCTCGTTCAGCTCCTTTACCTCCTGCGCCAGCAGGGTGCTCAGGGTGTCGGCGGCGCGGTTCAGGCTCTTCAGCCCGGCGGCGGGCTTTGTCTGCCCCATGATGTTCTTCCTCCTTTCGTCCGGTGTCCCGGGCTCTGTACACAGGATATCCCCCGCCCGCCGTGCCCGACAGTGTGCACTTTTGCAGGGCCATCGGGTATTTTTGTGTAGTCGTTTTCCTTGTTGTATATTTTATGTTTTCAAGGCACAACGCAGTTTCGTCAGTTTTATCTTCCCGGTCGGCGTAGCACGCAAAAAACGGCCGCTCGTATTTCGGGCACTGCCACCAAAAACGTTCGCTGCGCCCTGACCGCCCTGTTACTATAAAGGTACAGTGCCGCCCCACCCGGGGAGTAAACATTTTTCTCGACACGTGTTGTTTTTCCCTTCCGGTAAGAGTGTATAAAAGGCGTTTTCTTTCCGCTGTGTAGTATCCCTGAAAATATCTTTCAAAAAATGTATCGCCCCTTTTCGCGGTTTTTTAGCAGTCATGCAACATTCAGTCATGTTCAAGCATGTTTTTTTACATACCTTCATCATATTTGTATGTTGGTTGCATCGGCATGAAAAGTTGTGATAATTCGCGAAAAGATTTTGTAACCTTTGGTCCGCTTTTGTAGAAACGTAACAAAACATTTGCACCAATCTTGTGAACTTATTCTCTTGCGGAACACCCCCATACAAGGGTATAATACTGTCAGGGATTACGGACACATGCGACAAATGCGTCTGTGAATATGCTGTGACACACAAATGAAGGAGATTACTATTATGAAAATGATTTCTCGTCGCGACTTCCTGAAGGCTTCCGCTGTTGTGGGCGCTACCGCTGCTATGACCGCTTGCGGCGGCTCTTCCTCCACCGCAAGCTCCGCCGCTTCCGGCGCTGCATCCTCTGAGGCTGCCTCCACCGCTGCCAAGCTGGACAAGATCAAGGTCGCTGTTCCCAACGACACCACCAACGAGGCCCGCGCTCTGACCCTGCTGGAGAAGAACGGCTTCTTCAAGCTGAAGGCTGACGCCGGCCTGACCGCCACCAAGAACGACATCGAGGAGAACCCCCTGAACGTCACCGTCGATGAGGTCGAGGCTGCTCAGGTGCCCAACGTCCTGCAGGATGAGGACTACGCTGTCATCAACTCCAACTACGCCATCTCTGCCGGTCTGGACCCCATGACCGACGCTCTGGCCATGGAGGACGGCACCTCTGCCTACGTCAACGTTCTGGTCTGCAAGGAAGGCAATGAGGAGGAGCCCAAGATCAAGGCTCTGGTCGCTGCCCTGCAGAGCCAGCAGGTCAAGGACTTTATGACCGAGAGCTACGGCGGTGCTGTGGTCTCTGTTGTGGAAGACCCCACCGACGGCTATGATCCTTCCATCGATTATGACGCACTGAACGGTGAGACTGTCAGCTGCGCTGCCACCCCCGCTCCCCACTGCGAGATCCTGGAGGTCTGCAAGCAGATCCTGGCCGACAAGGGCATTACGCTGGACATCCAGGAGTACGATGACTATGTGATCCCCAACACCATCGTTGAGGATGGCCAGTGCGACACCAACTACTTCCAGCATCAGCCCTACCTGGACAACTTCAATGAGGAGAAGGGCACCCACCTGGTCTCCGTTGCCGGCATCCACGTTGAGCCCATGGGCATCTACGGCGGCAAGCAGAGTGACCTGAGCCCGATCGAGGGTTAAGCGAACTCCCC
>ERZ827181.3667-NODE-3667-length-10550-cov-3.817532_pt1 | contig 10550 bp, 6 predicted proteins | sample MGYA00519778_ERZ827181 | MGnify/ENA primary metagenome ERZ827181 (study PRJEB31778, sample SAMEA3449273) | human gut metagenome | biome: human gut; feature: human-associated habitat; material: faeces | place: United Kingdom | collected 2010/2012 ...
CTCCGTCCTTCGGACACCTCCCCTATATTTTGCTGTGCAAAACACAGGGGAGGAGGTGAATCCCCATAAATCTCCGAAGGGGTAAAAACTGTTAATGTGATACTTTCAATCCTCTCCCTCGACTCATCGTAGATGAGATAGGGGGAGTGCCCGCAGGGCGAAGGGGTTGAACTCTACAACCAAATGATCTTTTTCAACCCTTCTCCTTAGAAACTATTGTTTCTTCGGTGTCTCCTCTATATGGCTAACATAGTACCCCGTAATACTACCGGACACGGCAGGGGAGGTGCAGTACGCTTTGTACAGAAATTTAAGCAAGAATCAACCTTTCACCGAAAAGTTCGGAATGTGTTTGTTGACAAGTGATTCATTGCTAAAATTCATGCCTACCCTACGGATTTTCTACTGAACTGAAAAAGCTATGTGTGAAGGAGGAATCAGTAATTGCTGAAATTCTGGGGTTTGATGACGAACCCTACTCTCAGGCGAGAATGGAATTTGTTATAGTCGAGCAGTCCTTCGCCGTAACCGTTGTAATATTGTATAAAGAAATATTGGTTTTCGTTGGGGAATAAGCGGGCATTCAGTTCGATAACGGTGTTGAAATTGAAATTCCAGCCGCTCCGCTTGGTGAGAATAACGGTAGCCCCGAACCGACGATTGTCACTTATGTAACTGCCTGCTAATTGAAAAATACCGCAGTATTTGAGGATATCCCGGTTGTTCCCGCTGTCGATGATAGGTATCCATGTTTTGAATTGAAGCTCTACATTGCGATCGACGGCGAGCGCACCCATAAACGAGATTTTATTCCAACTGCGAGAATAAATGCTGTCTTTCCCGTTCGATTCATGCTCGATCAGGAGCGAGACTTGTCCGATAAGCCTATTTCGATGTATGACCAGATGTGATAGCCCTATGCCGGGATTGAAATTGAGGTCGTACATCGGGAGGGATTCTTGAAAGACATTCCAAAATGCTTTTTGCGTATAGGTTATAAAGAGGTAGGTGTCGAATGGAAGTTTACTTTTTGTAAGTCTCTGGCTGATGCTTAGTTGGAATTTTACATCGGAATTTTTATTGGTCGGTTTGCTCCCGATGGTCGTACCCCCGATAAAGTAGTTGTCTTTGTATAGCGAAAAATAAGGTCTTTTGTCCAGCTCTTCGCGCACGCTGTCGGGATTGTATCGGGGAACATCGTTTCGGATTTGGGTAAAACCCGAAACACAGGGTAGAATTATCAGCAAGAGGATAAACAATCGTTTCATGTACAAATATAATAATATGGTGGAAGAAATGAGAAATGAACTTGTTCATTTTTTTATTTCGAACCGCATCTATATCCTGCATTCCGATATAGATAATTGTGCAAATATATGCTATATCGGCTTTATTTTATAGGTAAAAAGGTCGTTCTTTTTCGCCGGTTTTTCCATTGTTGTCGGGTTTTATACTTTGTTTTGCCCGGATATTGTTTTGCTCCTCCCGTAAAATCCAGTACATTTGCAAGAAATGAAAATGTTTTTTGCATGAATAAAATAGGTGCGGTACTGTGTATTTGTGTCCTTTTGCTGTCGGGTTGCGGCGGCAAGGATAACGAGTTTGTCGTGGAGGGAACTATCAATAATTTAGGAGGACGCCCTATTTATGCCGTTTATAGTCTTGAAAACGGCATTATCGTAGATACTCTCCGTCCGCAGAATGGTTTTATCACATTCAAAAACTCGGCTTCGGCAGTTATTCCCATACAGTTTTATTATTTCGATAAAACGTCCTTGACCAAGATATATGTGCAGAACGGTGACCGGATAGAATTGTCGGGCGACGGGCAGGATCCTTTCGGGTTGAGAGTGAAAGGAAGTTCTCTAAATAAGGATTTGTTTAAGTTCAATCAAGAGAATAAAGAGTTGTTGCAGTCTTGGTCGGCAGAAAGGAACATTTCGGCATCGGGAATGAGAACCCGGCGATACGAGCAGTTGAGCAAGGAGCTGCAAGGCGTTGTGGCAAAGTCTGTAGGCGAACATAAAGATTCGCCCGTGAGCGCTATTTTGTTAGATGATTATGTATTGGGAAGGGCGAGCGATGCGTTTTGCGATTCGTTGATCGGTTTGTTGGACGACCGTGTACTGTCGGCTCCGCCGGCCACAGCATTGGAAATGTATCGACAATTTGAAACCATACAGAAGAGTGACACCGTATTGCCTTATTTGTCATTGACTACGGTGGCCGATACGACCGAATTGCTGAATCCCCGAGAAGCCCAAGCGACCCTGCTTTGTTTTTGGGCTGCCGAGACACCCGGAACACAGAGGTACAGCGGCTTTTTAAGGGAGATAACAGAACGATACGATTCGTTGGTGCAGGTCGTGGAAATTTCGCTGGATAGGGACAGCGCCGTGTGGAAGGAGCGAATCGAGGCCGATTCGGCCGTATGGGCCCGGCGGTGGGCGAAAGGCGGTTATCTTTATCCGGGGGTGAAAGAGCTTCATATCCAAAGCATACCTTATCTGTTGGTCTCCGACTCTTTGGGGCGGATTGTCGCCCGAGGGCTTTCGCCCGACTCTTCGAGGGTTTATATCGAACGTTTAGTAACACCATAACCTATTATTGCAAAATCTATTACTATGTTGGTGAAAGTTTTTGGCGCAGCCGTGCAGGGTATCGATGCTCTTGTAGTGACTATCGAGGTGAACTGTTCGCAGGGTATCCGTTTCTTTATGGTGGGATTGCCCGATGCAGCCGTGAAAGAGAGCCACGAGCGAATTGTCTCGGCCGTGGAACATAACGGTTACAGATTTCCGAGGAAACAGGTAATCGTGAACATGTCGCCTGCTGATATACGCAAGGAAGGGGCGGCGTATGATTTGCCTTTGGCCGTGGGGATTTTGGCGAGCGACGAGAAGATAGAAACAGGTAAATTGAGCGAGTATATGTTGATGGGGGAGTTGTCTCTCGACGGCTCCATTCTTCCTATCAAGGGGGCGTTGCCCATAGCTATCAAGGCAAGGGAGGAGGGCTTTAAGGGGTTGATTATTCCCAAAGCCAATGTTCGCGAGGCTGCGGTAGTCAATCATCTCGATGTGTATGGCGTAGAGAATATCACCGAGGTGATTCGTTTCCTGAACGGGGAGATCGAGCTGGAACCGACGGTAATCGATACTCGTGCGGAATTTTTCAGGGAATATACCTATTTCGATTTGGATTTCAGCGATGTCAAAGGTCAGGAGAGTGTCAAGAGGGCTTTCGAAGTAGCAGCGGCCGGCGGACATAACATCATACTCATAGGGCCTCCGGGCGCCGGAAAATCGATGATGGCGAAGCGGTTGCCTTCTATACTACCGCCTCTCACATTGCAGGAAGCACTCGAAACGACCAAGATACATTCGGTCGCCGGACGCATGGAGAGGGGTAGTTCGTTGTTGTCGCAACGGCCGTTCCGGTCGCCGCATCATACCATATCGTCGGTAGCGTTGGTGGGCGGCGGGGCTTTTCCCCAGCCGGGTGAAATTTCATTGGCACACAACGGGGTGCTTTTTCTCGACGAGTTGCCCGAGTTTTCACGTCAAGTACTCGAAGTAATGCGTCAACCTCTCGAAGACCGCAAGATAACGATAGCACGTGCGAAATACTCGATAGAATATCCCGCCGGGGTGATGTTGGTCGCTTCGATGAATCCTTGTCCTTGCGGATATTATAACCACCCGGAAAAAGAGTGTATATGCAGCCCGGGAACGATACAACGTTATTTGGGAAAAATTTCGGGCCCTCTGCTCGACCGCATAGACATACAAGTGGAGATCGTTCCCGTCCCGTTCGAGAAAATCTCCGACACCCGTCCGTCGGAGTCGAGCGAGTCGATTCGTCGACGAGTCATTGCCGCAAGAGAAATTCAAGCCGCACGCTTCGCCGACTATCCCGGCATTCATTGCAATGCCCAAATGACTACCCGGTTATTGAACCGATTCGCTGTCCCCGATGAGGCGGGATTGAAACGGCTGAAAGATGCGATGAACCGTTTCCACCTGTCGGCACGGGCCTACGACCGTATTTTGAAAGTGGCTCGTACCATCGCCGATTTGGAAGGTAGCGAAGGGGTACAGGTGCAACACATCAACGAAGCGGTGAATTACCGAAATCTCGATCGGGAGAATTGGGGAGATAGGTAGAAATTGTTTATCTTGCAGACCTATATTAAAGTATAGTGAAACTCAGATGTAACGATATGAAGAACATAACCGTATTTTTGGCATCCAGCGACGAGTTGAAAAACGACCGTAACAGTTTTCATTCGTTGGTGGCTTCTTTGGACGAAATTTTCGAGCCTCGGGGATATCGCATAAGGTGCAGACGTTGGGAAGATTTTTCGGCATTTTGCACCGGAACCCGTACTCAGGACGACTACAACCGCATAGTACGTGCCAGCGATATTTGTATCTGTATGTTTCACCGCAAAGCGGGAGAATACACCATAGAGGAGTTCAATCAAGCCTTAGACGAATATGTGAAGAATCAGAGTCACCCCAAGACATTTGTCTATATTCGTGCCTTGATAGAAGGTGAAATGGAGGACGAGGCATTGAAACGATTCAAGGAAGATTTGTTCGATCGGGTGGGGCATTATTGGTGCAACTATGCCACCGACGATGCCATGAAGTTGCATTTTGTCATGCAGTTGGAGCGGATCATTCCATCGGTATCGGGCAACGCTTCCGTAACCGAGGGTAACCACTTTAAGATAGAGAACGGAGTCGTTTCGCTTTACGGCCACAAGATAGCCGAACTGGACAATCTCTCTTTTGCCGCCGAGAATCCGGAATACCTTTCGTTGAAAGAGTCCATTGCCCGATTGAATACAGAGATCGCCCGACTAAGAGCGACCGGTGTCGCCGAGCTTCAACCGATGATTGACGAGAAACAAGCGGAACTATACAAGAAAAGGGAAAGTCTCAACCGATTGGAGTGCCAGCTGTTCGATCTTGCTCTATCCATCAACAAGCTGATCGGGAGCGGAACGCCGGTGAGCGAGCGCAAACGGTTGGCGATAGAGATGTTCGAGCGAGGGAACAGCAAAGGGGTCGTGGAGATTTTGAATGAAAAAGATATCGCCGCCGATGCCGCTCAGGCTTGCAAAGAGATAGAGCAAGGAAAACTACTGGTCGATTCCGGTCGGTCGCTTATCGAGGCGGGACTTCAAAAGACACGATCGTTGGCCGAGGAGTATGTTTTGCGGGCAAAGGCTTTGATGACAGACTATGCAGAGCCTCGTCGCTTCGAATTGGCTTGCCATGCCTATGAGCAGGGTATCGAGCTGGTCCGTGCCAACCTTTCGGAGGAAGAGTTGGCAAAAAGTTTGTTTGAGTATGGTTGTTTTTTACAGGCAAACAAACGATACGATTTGGCGGAAGTTCGTTATCGAGAAAATTTAGACATTTGCCAGCGACTTGCAGCTATTAGTCCATATGCCTACGAGCCGGACTTGGCCGGTACTCAAAATAACTTAGGCGTTTTGTATAACAATACCCAACGTTACAAGGAAAGCGAGAAGATGTATCTCTCTGCCTTGGAGGTTTATCAACGGCTTACGGCAGTGAATCCACAAGTGTACGAGCCGTATTTAGTACGAGCGTGCAATAACCTTTCATTCTTATTTCTCGCTCAGGGCAATTTTGAAGAAGCTGAACGGTATGCCCGTGAGGGATCAAAATATGATTTTACTCATCATGCTATTTATACAAATCTTGCGGCATCCCTTCTTCTTCAAGGTCGATATGCCGAGGCGGAAGAGATATACCTGCGATACAAGGAAGAGCTAAAAGAGGACTTTCTCTCGGATTTCGAAGATTTCTATCGACGGGGAATTATTCCACCGGAACGGGAAGACGATGTGGAACGGATAAAAAAGCTGTTGTCGAAATAGGCAGAGACATACATTCGATCGGGATCGCTGCGGGTGCGGATTAGGGAGTATAACGCATCATTGGATAAACGAGCCGAGTTGCTTGTATACTATACAGAAAAACAAAATTCGGATATGGAAACAAAGAAAGAAACAAAGAAAAACACACGTCTGTTGTCATTGGATACCCTTCGGGGATTCGATATGCTTTTTATTATGGGTTTCGCCCCGTTGGTAGTCGCCTTGAATGCCTTGCACCCGACGGCGGTGGGCGATGTCATAGCGGGGCACATGCGGCACGTCCCGTGGGACGGGTTTACCCAACACGATATGATATTCCCCTTGTTCTTGTTTATCGCAGGTATATCTTTCCCGTTTTCATTGGCCAAGCAAAGGGGGAGCGGATCGAGCGACAAACATATTTACCTGAGGGTTTTCCGCCGGGGTGTCACCCTCGTTTTGCTGGGATTCTTGTATAACGGATTCTTACAGTTGAATTTCCCCGATGTGCGTTTGGCAAGCGTTTTGGGGCGTATCGGGCTGGCGTGGATGCTCGGGGCTTTCATTTACATGAGTTTGAAAAAGTCGGTACAATATGGTTTGATTGTCTTTATCTTGGTGGGTTATTGGTTGCTGTTGGCTTTTGTGCCGGCTCCCGATGCTGCGGGGGCTTCCCCTCTTTCTATCGAAGGGAATCTGGTCGGATATATCGATCGGCATTGTTTGCCGGGGAAATTGATATACGGTAATTTCGACCCGGAGGGTTTACTGAGCACGCTTCCGGCGATAGTCTCGGCATTATTGGGAATTTATGCGGGGGAAATCGTCCGTTCCACCCGCTTGGGAAGCGGAGAGAGAAAGAGTTTGCTTTTGTCGGGAATCGGGGTTGTGTTGGTCGCCATAGGGCTGGTTTGGAATACCGTATTCCCGATTAACAAAATGCTTTGGAGCAGTTCGTTTACCTGTTTCGTGGGAGGACTTTCGTTCTTGTTGTTCGCTTTGTTCTATTATATCGTCGATGTGAAAGGGTGGAAATCGTGGACTCTCTTTTTCCGAGTGATAGGACTAAATTCGATAACGATTTATCTGGCGCAGCAGGTGGTAGGATTTTCTCACATGAATAAGTTTTTGTTCGGAGGTATATCCCAATGGGTGGGAGAATGTGCCGGTGAGCCTGCCGGTGCGGTCGTCCTTCGTGCAGGATATGTCGCTTGTTGCTGGTTCTTCCTCTATTTTCTGTATCGGAAAAATATTTTCCTGAAAGTATAGTTTGTCGGTGGTGAACTCGTCCCATCTCATCTACGATGAGCGGGGGGGAGAAGTCTTGTCTCTGTTGCTTTTACTGCTGGTATTTCTTTAACCCCTCCGTCCCTACGTGCCACCTCTCCTATATTTTGCGTTGTAAAACAACCCGTAGTGCTACGGGACACGGCAAGGGGAGGAGCGAAATGTTTCGAATGTTACAAGGTCTGGCGGGAGGAGGGAGAGAGCTGTTTCAATAGAGAAGCATAAATCTTACTCGTCGTTTTTAAGAGCTGACTTTTTGTTTTTCGAAACACAGGGGAGAGTGGGGAATGGGGGAGTGGCAGCGATGAAGTGAGGAGTAGAAAAAAATAAAAACAGTTTCTTACATTTTTTTAATTTCACAATTCCGGTCGAAAATGTTATCTTTGTTTCTCTTAAACGGGATTATTCATACGAATATAAAAGAAATATATCGTGGCCAAGGAAATTGTCGAAACTCCGCTGATGAAACAGTATATCGAGATGAAAGCCAAGCATCCCGATGCGATATTGCTTTTCAGGGTGGGAGACTTTTATGAAACGTTTTCGGACGATGCTTTGGTGGCATCGGAAATATTGGGGATTACATTGACTCGCCGGGCAAATGGAGCCGCCCAGTATGTGGAGTTGGCCGGTTTTCCCCATCATGCTCTCGATACTTACCTTCCCAAATTGGTGCGTGCCGGAAAACGGGTAGCTATTTGCGAACAGCTGGAAGACCCGAAACTGACAAAAAAATTGGTCAAGCGCGGCATTACGGAATTGGTGACACCGGGCGTGTCGATTAACGACAATATTCTCGATCACCGAGAGAATAATTTCTTGGCGGGTGTTCATTTCGGGAAAGGTAACAAAGTGGGTGTGGCTTTTCTCGATATATCGACGGGTGAATTCTTGACCGCCGAGGGAGATTTCGACTATGTGGACAAGCTGTTGGGCAATTTCTCTCCGAAAGAGGTGCTGTTCGAACGCACGAAACGGAAATTGTTCGAGGAGCATTTCGGTTCCCGTTTTTTTACTTTCGAGTTGGACGATTGGGTTTATACCGAGGATGCCGCTTCGGATCGCTTATTGCGTCACTTCGAGACGAAAAACCTCAAAGGTTTCGGAATTCACAATATGCCCAACGCCATTATCGCCGCGGGGTCTCTGCTTCATTATTTGGATATTACACAGCATACGCAGATTTCGCACATTACATCGCTGTCTCGTATCGAGGAGGAGCGATATGTGCGATTGGATAAATTCACGGTGCGGAGTCTCGAATTGCTTTCTCCGATGAACGAAGGGGGAAAGAGCCTGCTCGACGTGATAGACCGGACTGTCACCCCGATGGGGGCACGTATGCTCAAACGGTGGGTTGTCTTTCCGTTGAAAGATGTGAAGCCTATCGAGGATCGGTTGAACGGAGTGGAATTCTTTTTCCGCCACCCCGAAGTTAGGGAGGTTATCGATCCGCAACTCGATACGATAGGCGATATGGAACGCCTCATTTCGAAAGTAGCGGTGGGGCGTATTTCGCCTCGCGAGGTGGTTCAGTTGAAAGTGGCATTGTCGGCGATAGAGCCTATCAAGGCTGTTTGCGAGCAGAGCGATGAACCTGTATTGCAACGTATCGGGGAGCAACTGAATTGCTGTACGATCATCAGGGACCGAATCGAACATGAAATTAATCCCGATGCGCCCAATTTGGTGAATCGGGGAGGAATTATCCGCAAGGGTGTGAACGACGAACTCGACGAGTTGCGAGAGATTTCCTATTCGGGGAAAGACTATTTGTTGCATGTGCAGCAGCGCGAGAGCGAGAAAACGGGTATTCCCAGCTTGAAAATCGGGTATAACAACGTATTCGGGTATTACATCGAAGTGCGCAATACTCACAAGGACAAGGTTCCTTCCGATTGGATCAGAAAGCAGACGTTGGTGAGCGCAGAGCGTTATATCACCCAAGAGTTGAAAGAATACGAGGAGAAGATTTTGGGGGCGGAAGAGAAGATTCTTTCATTGGAAACGCAGTTGTTCAATGATTTGATTCTTGCATTGACGGAGTATATTCCTGCCATACAACTCGATTCCAATCTCATTGCGCGGCTCGACTGCCTGTTGTCGTTCGTGAAGTCGGCCGTGGAAAACCGGTATATTCGTCCCGAAGTAAACGATTCGCTGGTTATCGACATCAAGGAAGGACGTCACCCGGTTATCGAGAAACAGTTGCCGCCGGGCGAACCCTACATCAGCAACAGTGTCGAGCTCGACAACGACAAGCAGCAAATCATGATGATAACGGGACCCAACATGGCCGGTAAATCGGCGTTGTTGCGCCAGACCGCTTTGATTGTTCTGATGGCTCAGATAGGAAGTTTCGTTCCGTCCGAGGCCGCTAAGATAGGGATTGTGGACAAGATTTTCACTCGTGTGGGGGCATCGGACAATATCTCGCTCGGCGAATCTACCTTTATGGTCGAGATGACCGAGGCCGCCGATATTCTCAACAATCTGTCGGAGCGGAGTTTGGTTCTGTTCGACGAGCTGGGGCGGGGAACGAGTACTTACGACGGTATATCTATCGCGTGGGCTATTGTCGAGCATATACACGAGCACCCCAAAGCCCGAGCCAAAACGTTGTTCGCTACCCATTATCACGAGTTGAACGAAATGGAGCGTACATATAAACGCATTGTCAATTATAACGTTTCGGTAAAAGAGGTCGACAACAAGGTGATATTCTTGCGGAAATTGGTACGTGGCGGTAGCGAGCACAGTTTCGGTATCCATGTGGCGAAGCTGGCCGGTATGCCCCAGAGCATCGTCAAGCGGGCCAACCAGATATTGAAACAGTTGGAGTCGGAGAACCGCCAGAACGGTATCGCCAAGCCTACCGCCGAAATCGCTTCGTCGAGAGGTGGCATGCAGTTGAGTTTTTTCCAACTGGACGATCCTGTGCTTTCACAGGTTCGGGACGAAATTTTACAGGTCGATATCAATAACCTTACACCGGTAGAAGCATTGAATAAACTAAACGAAATACGAAAAATAATCACCGGGAAATAGAACGGTTTGTTTATGATGAAGAGAAGCGATTTTGAAATTATGGCGCCGGTGGGTTCGTACGATTCTTTGACGGCGGCCATACAGGGAGGGGCCGATTCGGTATATTTCGGTATCGAGGGGCTGAATATGCGAGCCCGTTCGTCGAATAATTTTACGATAGACGATTTACACGAGATTGTGCGTATTTGTAACGAGCATCACATAAAGAGTTATCTGACGGTCAATACCGTTATCTACGACGAAGATATACCTCTGTTACATCGTATTATCGATGCGGCGAAGGAGGCGGAAGTTTCAGCGATCATTGCGGCCGATGTGG
>ERZ827181.3673-NODE-3673-length-10537-cov-4.050086_pt1 | contig 10537 bp, 7 predicted proteins | sample MGYA00519778_ERZ827181 | MGnify/ENA primary metagenome ERZ827181 (study PRJEB31778, sample SAMEA3449273) | human gut metagenome | biome: human gut; feature: human-associated habitat; material: faeces | place: United Kingdom | collected 2010/2012 ...
CCATATCCACCGAACAGTTTGGTGTCGTGGCACCGCTTCTCGCGCCGACGCCCGCGTTCGCAGCTGTTGCGCCCGCTGACGCCACGAACGAACTCACGCCTGCCGCAGACGCCTATCTCCGCGCGCTGCTCGAGCACAACGCAGTACAGGCGGAATCGGCGGTAGTGCAATCGGGGCAGAGCGAGGACATGCTCGTCGACAGCATCAACGAGGCGCTCTTTGACCTGGTGGGAGACACCATTATCGAATTCGGCGCGGCAGGACCGCAAATTATCGAGGATTACGAAGCAGACGTGAGAGGATACCTAGACCATGAGTGATACCGCATCCGCAGCACCCCGCGTGCCCAAGCGCGTCGCCGCCGTCATTCTCAACTCACTCAAGGGCGGCGTGGTCCCGCGCATCGGCCTTCCCTACATCACCGTAGGGCGCGAGGTCGAGATCCGCGCCCTGCTCACCGATCTGAGTCTCATCGCCGACGGTGGCGCGAGCTTCCGCTTTCTGGTCGGTCGTTACGGCGCCGGCAAGAGCTTTTTGCTCCAGACCATCCGCACGCACGCCATGGGCGAGGGATTCGTCGTCGCTGATGCCGACCTGTCGCCCGAGCGCCGCCTGCAAGGCGGTCAGGGGCAGGGCCTTGCCACCTACCGCGAGCTCATCCGCAACATATCGACCAAGACGCGCCCCGAGGGCGGTGCGCTCAGCCTTATTCTGGATCGCTGGGTCGCCTCGTGTGCCGACGTCGACGAGTCGGTCGTCAATACCCAACTGGCCCCGCTCGAGGAGATGGTCCACGGCTTTGACTTCACCCGCATGCTCCGCCGCTATCGCACGGCCGTATCCGAGGGCGACGAAGAGACCATGAGCCGCGTGACCAAATGGATCCGCGGCGAATACCGCACCAAGAGCGAGGCTCGCGCCGAACTGGGCTCCTCGACCATCATCAGCGATGACGACTGGTACGACTACGTTAAGCTCATTGCGCGCTTTTTGGTCTGCAGCGGCTACAAGGGCATGCTGGTGCTCATCGACGAGCTCGTGAATCTGTACAAGATTCCCAACGCGATTACGCGCCAATATAACTACGAGAAGATCCTGACCATGTACAACGACACGCTCCAGGGCAAGGCGCAGTATCTGGGCATCATCATGGGCGGCACACCCCAGTGCATCGAGGACACACGCCGTGGCGTATACAGCTATGAGGCGCTGCGCTCCCGGCTGGCGGAAGGCCGTTTCGGACGAGAGGGCGTAAAGGATATGCTTGCCCCGGTGATCCATCTGACGGCGCTGACCAACGAGGAACTGCTGGTGCTGACCGAAAAGCTGACGGATATCCATGCCCAGCTGTTCGGCTATACGCCGACGCTGACCCAGGAAGAACGCATCCAGTTCCTGCAGATCGAATTCGGACGCATCGGCGCAGACTCCCACATCACGCCCCGTGAGGTGATCCGGGACTTTATCGAATTGCTGGACATCGTCTATCAGAATCCGCAGCTGAACGTCTCCGAACTGCTCCGGTCCGACAGCTTTTCCTATGCCCAGGCACAGCCGGAGGGCGACAACACAGTCGCACCGGAATTCGCCGAGTTTGACATTTAAGAGGTTTCCCCATGTCCATTTTCGAACGCTATGCCCCATTTATCCAGGACTTTATCTACCAGAACGACTGGGAATCCCTGCGTGCCATCCAGGTCGCAGCAGGCGATGCCATTTTCAACACGGATGAAAATGTCCTGCTCTCCGCCTCCACCGCCTCCGGCAAGACCGAGGCGGCGTTTTTTCCCATCCTCACTCAGTTTTACGAAGACCCGCCCACCTCTGTGGGCGCTATCTACATCGGACCGCTGAAAGCACTTATCAACGACCAGTTTCTCCGGCTGAACGACCTCTGCGCCGAGGCTGGCATCCCTGTCTGGCACTGGCACGGCGACGTTTCCCAGTCCCACAAGGCAAAGATGCTGAAACACCCCTCCGGCATTTTGCAGATCACGCCGGAGTCTCTGGAGGCGATGCTGCTCCACAAGCACGCCGCACTCACCAAGCTGTTTCACGACCTGCGGTACATAGTCATTGACGAGGTGCATTCGCTGATGCGTGGCGACCGTGGCGGTCAGACGATTTGTCTGATGGAACGGCTCTGCCGCATGGCTGGGGTGAATCCACGGCGCATCGGGCTTTCTGCCACCATTGGCGATCTGGAGGCGACCGGCGCATTTCTGGCTGCCGGAACAGGCAGAGGCACGGTGATCCCACGCATCGAAAGCAAGGGCGTGCGCTGGCGGCTGTCCATGGAACATTTCTATGTGCAGGATCAGCAGGCAGCGGCAGAGCATCTGCCGGAACAGGCACTGCCGGAGCTTGCCCCCAAAACGGACACTGCCCCGGCACACGCAGACCCCGGCATCGGCTACATCTTCGAGCATACCCGTGGGAAAAAGTGTCTGGTCTTTGTCAATTCCAGAGAGGAATGCGAGGCGGTCACCACGACCCTGCGGCAGTACTGCGAGGCACGCCACGAACCGGATCGGTTTCTCATCCACCACGGCAACCTGTCTTCTGCCTACCGGGAGACGGCGGAAACTGCCATGAAGGACGACGACCTGTTTCTGACTACAGTCACCACTGCCACCCTGGAACTCGGCATCGACATCGGCAGACTGGAACGGGCATTCCAGGTGGATGCGCCCTTTACGGTCTCCTCATTCTTACAGCGCATGGGACGCACCGGACGGCGTGATCTGCCGCCGGAGATGTGGTTCGTCATACGGGAAGATCCGCCGGAGGCACGGGCGCTTTTGCCCACCACCATCCCGTGGAAACTCTTACAGGGCATTGCCCTGGTACAGGTCTATCTGGAAGAGCGCTGGGTCGAGCCGCCACGGCTGGACCGGCTGCCCTACAGCCTGCTCTACCACCAGACCATGTGTACCCTGGCATCCTGCGGCGAAATGACACCGGCGGCGCTGGCATCCCGTGTGCTGACGCTCAGCTATTTCCACCGGGTCTCCCAGGAGGATTTCAAGCTCCTGCTGCGGCATCTGCTGGAGATCGACCACATCCAGCGCACTGAGACCGGCGGTCTCATCGTGGGCATTGCCGGCGAACGGCTCACCAGTTCCTATAAGTTCTACGCCGTGTTCCAGGAAAATGTGGAATACACCGTGCGTTGGAACTCCCAGGAGCTGGGAACGATCGTTCAGCCGCCGCCGGTGGGCGAAAAGATCGCCATTGCCGGTCATGTCTGGGTGGTGGACGAGATCGACCACAAGCGGCACACGGTATACTGCGAACAGATCAAGGGCAAAGTGCCGGCGTACTTCGGCGAATGCCCCGGCGATATCCACACCCACATTCTGGAACGCATGAAACGGGTGCTGCTGGAATCCAGGCAGTATCCCTATCTCATGCAGAATGCGGCAGCACGATTACAGCTGGCACGGCACACGGCGCAGAACTCCGGGCTGACGGAAGAGCCGCTGATCTGTCTGGGCGGCGATATGTGGTGCCTGTTCCCCTGGCTGGGGACGTACGCCTTTCTCGCCATGGAGCGCTTTCTCAAGATACGCTGCGCCGAATCCCTCACCCTCACCGGGCTGTCCCCGTCCAGACCTTATTTCATCCAGTTCAAGATGAAAGCGGACAAGCGTACCTTTTTCCAGGTGCTGCTGGAACAGGAGCGCAAGCCCCTTGATCCCATGGAGCTGGTCTATCCCAAGGAGATTCCCATGTTCGAAAAGTATGACGAATACCTGCCGGATATCCTTATCAAAAAGGGATTTGCCTGCGGCGTGCTGGGCATCGACGAAATGCGGGAGCGCATCCGCAGCTGGGAAAAGTATACATAATCGCCGATGATGCAGTGTATCCGGTAAAGTTTTCAAAAAATACACATTCCCACTGCATTCCTATGCTATAATTTTCTTCATAGAAACAAAACAGAACCGCTACAATAGGAGGAATCCATATGGCAAAAAAGAAATCCAAACCGACAGCAGACGCTGCTCCGGAAAAAAAGGCGAAACCGGCGAAACAACCGTCCCGTGCCGGCGCAGTGTTCGGCTCGATCCTGCTGTTTCTGCTGACACTGCTTTTCAGCATTGCCCTGCTTTGCAGCAGCATCCTGCACAGCCTTTTGCCCCAGCACACCCTTTCCGGCTCCATTTCCCAGATGGACCTGTCTCAGGTACAGCTGAAAGACAACGGCAAAACCGAACAGCTGGGAAAGTGTCTCTATGACTGGTACTTCTGGGATGCGCCGAATCTGACGGAAGAATACGCCGATGTGCTGGTACAGCAGCCGGAGTTCAACGCCCTTTTCTGCAACTATCTGGATGACCTCAGCGATTATCTGACCGGCGACAGTTCCGAACTGCCGAAAGCGAGCGTGGAGGATATCGCCGATCTGATGCAGAACGACCTGGGCAGCACCATGCGGAAAGAGACCGGCGTTGTTTTTGCCGAGGCAGACCGCCAGTCTCTGGAATGGACCATGGGCGATGATATAAACGCCTGGAACGATGCCCTGGACAGCGCCGTCGGCAGCGGTTTCAAGCAGTTCGCCGCACGGATGCTGTGCGGAATGTCCGGCATGATTACCTTTGGCGTTCTGACCATCGGCTGCTTTGTTCTGTGGCTGATCCTTGCAGTGAAAAAGCACTGGCGCAAGGGCAGGATGCTTGCCGGCTACGGCTGGGCTGCGGCGATTCCCGGACTACTGGTACTGGCAGGCTGCGGCGTGACCCTGCTTTTGGTTGAGGCGTTCCATGTGCCGGATGCCCTGCTCTTCACGAAAAAGGGACTCCCGACGCTGGTACAGCCCACAGTTCTGGCAACACTGATCCCCGCCGGATACGGCGTGATCTTTGCGCTCATCGGCATTTTCACCAACGCCGCCGTCAAGAAAAAGCAAAAGAAAGCGGCACTGCAAAAGAGCACCGACAAGCCGGCTGCACCTGTGGAAACACCGGCAGCGGAACAGCCGGAATTCCACTACACAGAAATGACCGGCGACAGCAAGAAAGACAACACAGATGCCTCTGCAACTGCAAAGTTCTGTCCGCACTGCGGCGCACCCAATGCGCTGAACAGCCAGTTCTGCGGTTCCTGCGGTCAGAAAATGAAGTAAACCGGAATCTTCAAAAACGAATCCATACAAAAACGCCATGGCAGCAATACCATGGCGTTTTCTTGTACAATTAAATTTTCTTTAGCCCTCTTCTGCCTCTACCAGAACTTCATTTTTCGTCTGACAGTAGCTGTCCAGATATGCCAGCATTCCAAAGGCGATCAGCGTCAGAACTGCACCATGAAGGTACAGTATTCCTGCCATCCAGCCGCTGGGCAGCACCCGGAGCGCCTGCGTCAGCAATGCCGCCAATGCCGACAGGAAAAAGACAACGGCATAGAACAGACAAAGGAGTTTTGCTGCCTGTTGAAAGCGGGACGGCACATAGACATATTCTCCGTCGGGCAGTTTCGGATCACCAGCCATCAGAAACGCCCACGGCTCACCGTTCAGTTTCCACGCAAATACAGCATCTGTGATTCCCAGAAGAAGAAAGCAGCCAAATGCGATCCATCCACTCACGTTTCAGCACCTCCTGTGCAGTACGGTCTCTGTCAGTCCACCTTGACCGGCTGGATGTCCCAGATGTTTTCCGCATAGTCCGCAATGGTACGGTCAGAGCTGAACTTTCCGGCATTGCAGATGTTCAGCCACTGTTTCTTGGCGAATGCCATGCGGTCGGTGTAGTCGACGTTGCAGCGCAGCTTGGCTGCCACATAGGATTCCAGGTCACCCAGCAGATAGTAGTTATCCGGTGTGTGCCAGCTTGCGCCGTCCAGGAGCGAGTAATACAGCTCCCGGAAATCGCCGCTGCCGCCGTCACAGCAGGTGCCGTCGATCAGCGTCTCTACCACACGGCGGATCTTTGCATTCTCAGAGAACAGCTTGCGGCTGTCATAGGTCGGCATGATCTTTTCCAGTTCCTCTACCTTTGCGCCGAAGATATAGTTGTTCTCTTCCCCTGCCTCTTCCACAATCTCAATGTTTGCGCCGTCATAGGTACCCAGGGTAACTGCACCATTGAGCATCAGCTTCATGTTGCCGGTGCCGGATGCCTCTGTGCCGGCAGTGGAGATCTGCTCGGAAACATCAGCCGCAGCCACCAGTTTTTCTGCATAGGAAACATTATAGTTGGAGACAAATACCACCTTGATCTTCTGTGAAACTACCGGGTCTGCCTCTACCAGCTTTGCCACCTCGTGGATAAACTTGATGATTGCCTTGGCACGGCGATAGCCCGGCGCAGACTTTGCACCGAACAGGAAGGTCACCGGTGTGATATCCGCAATGCTGCCGTCCTTGAGTCCGAAGTACAGGTACAGGATGGAGAATGCGTTCAGCAGCTGGCGCTTGTACTCATGCAGGCGCTTGATCTGAATGTCGAAGATGGAATTCGGGTCGATCTGTACGCCCTCTTTTTCTGCGATATATGCGGCAAGCTGTTCCTTTTTGGTCTGCTTGATTGCCAGGAAACGCTCCAGCACAGCGGTGTCATCGGCATAGCGCTCCAGCTTTTTCAGCTCGTCCAGACGAATCTTCCAGTCGTCAGAGCCCAGCAGCTCGGTGAGCAGTCCAGACAGTTCCGGATTGCACAGTGCCAGCCAGCGGCGCTGGGTGATGCCGTTGGTCTTGTTCTGGAAACGCTCCGGATAAACCTGGTACCAGTCTTTCAGCACGGAGTCTTTCAGAATCTCGGTGTGGATCGCCGCAACGCCGTTGGTGTGCGCAGACGCATACACAGCGATATGTGCCATATGCACCATGCCGTTCTGCACCAGTTTCATGCGGTTTGCCTGCGCCTTGTCCACGCCCTTCTGGTACATCTCGGTCATAAACTGCTCTTCGATGCGCAGAATGATATCATAGACTGCCGGCAGCAGCTGCTGCACCAGATTGCAGTCCCACTTTTCCAGTGCCTCCGGCATAACGGTGTGGTTGGTGTAGTGGAAGATCTTTCTTGCCATGCCGAATGCCTGGTCGAAGGTATAGCCGTTTTCCGGCAGCATCAGCTGGCGCACCAGTTCCGGCACGGAGATGACCGGATGGGTGTCGTTCAGCTGGATGGCAAGCTTGTCTGCCAGGTTGTCCAGCGTGCCGTAAACTGCCTTGTGCTTTTTCAGAATGTCCTGGAGCGATGCGGCGCAGAAGAAATACTGCTGTTTCAGACGCAGCTTTTTGCCTTCCCAGGTGTCGTCGTTCGGATAGAGAACACGGGAGATATCCTCTGCATAGACGGTCTCAGCGGCAGCCTCCAGGTACTTCTGCTGATTGAACAGGTCGAAGTCGAATGTATGCACCGGCTCTGCCTGCCAGAGGCGGAGATTGCCGATGTGCCTGGTCTTGCAGCCGATCACCGGCATATCATACGGCACGGCACGAACGGTCTGTCCCTCGAATTCCACCAGAACAGCATCCTCGTCCCGGCGCACCGACCAGGCATCGCCGTAGCGCATCCAGTCGTCCGGCACTTCCTTCTGGAATCCGTCCTCGAAGTACTGCTTGAACAGACCGTACTTGTAGCGGATGCCATAGCCATCCAGCGGCAGATCCAGCGTTGCTGCGCTGTCCAGGAAGCAGGCAGCCAGTCTGCCCAGACCGCCGTTGCCCAGAGCGGCATCTTCGATAACTTCCAGGTCTGCCAGCGAAACGCCCAGTTCTGCAAAAGCGGCCTCAGCCTCTTTCATCACATCCAGCACCAGCAGGTTGTTGTAAACGGCACGGCCCACCAGGAACTCCATGGAGAAGTAGCAGGCACGGCGGCTGCGCTCGTGTGCGTCCATGCTCTTGTTCCAGTCCGGTGCGATTGCCTCCATAATGGTTTCACCCAGCGCCTGGTGCAGCTGCTGCGGAGTTGCCGTCTTGGGGTCGATTCCGTGCAGGGCGTTCAGAATGCCGCTTTTCAGTTCTTCCTTATTCATCATGACTTCTTCTCCTTCTTCTTCAGTTTCATGGATTCGTTTACCGCAGCAGCTTTCTCTGCTGCCTTTTCTGCTGCTTTCTGCCGTTTTTTCGACAGCGGCTTGGGCGCTGTCTCCTCCGGCAGGCGGTTGTACAGTTCATTCAGCTGGTAGATCCGCTTTGCCAGTCTGGGGTTAAAGTCGCTGGTCAGTGTGCGGTACTGCCAGTTGCCGCCGGTAGTGGACGGTGTGTTCATTCTGCCCTCCGGTCCGGCATCCAGGAAATCCTGCATCTGTGCCACCGCAAGCTTTGCCGTGCTGCTCCAGGTGAGCCGCAGGATGGCTGCCGGCAGATCGTTTGCGCTCCGGCAGTGGAGATAGCGCTTGGCGAAAGCGATGGTCTTTGACGGCGAACCGTGGATCCAGCCACGGAGCGTCATATTATCGTGTGTCCCCGTATAGGCGATACAGTTGGAAGTCTCAAAGTTCTGGGGCAGATAGGTACTCTTGGGGTCGTCGTCAAAGGCGAACTGGAGTACTTTCATGCCCGGATAGCCGGAGTCTTTCAGCAGCTTGCGCACTTCCGGCGTCACAAAGCCCAGGTCTTCGGCGATGATGGACAGATCGCCCAGCGATGCCTTGACCGCATCGAACAGCGCCATGCCCGGACCTTTCCGCCACTCGCCGATCTCTGCGGTCTTGTTGCCGTAAGGGATGGCATAATAGCTTTCGAATCCACGGAAATGGTCGATGCGCACGGTGTTGTACAGCGTGGATGCGCTCTTCAGGCGGTCGATCCACCAGGCAAAGCCGGTCTCCTTGTGATATGCCCAGTCATACAGCGGATTGCCCCACAGCTGACCGGTGGGCGAAAAGACATCCGGCGGACAGCCGGCAACGTCGATGGGCTTTCGCTCTTTGTCCAGGAGGAAAAGCTCCGGATTTGCCCAGACATCCACGCTGTCATATGCCACATAAATGGGAATATCTCCCACAATGGAAATGCCGTTCAGATTGCAGTAGGTCTTGAGTTCGCCCCACTGCTGGTAGAACCAGTATTGCAGCACGCTGTAGAAGTCGATCTGGTCGGCATAGGTCTCCTTTGCCTTTTCCAGTGCCTTGGAGTCACGCTGCGCCAGCGCCGGTTCCCACTGATACCAGGGCTTTCCCTCATGGGCATCTTTCAGCGCCATAAACAGGGCGTATTCCGGCAGCCATGCCTTTTGTGCCTCGCAGAAGGTCAGATAGCCCGGATCGTCCTTCCGGAAACGGCTGTATGCGGTCCGGAGTACGTGGAAACAGTAGTTATACACTCTGGCGTAGTCGACCCGGCGGGGATCATCGCCCCAGTTAATATCCGCATAGTCCGGCGGCGCAAGATAGCCCTTTTTCTCCAGGCGCTGGAAGTCGATAAAGTAGGGGTTTCCGGCGTGGACGGAGAAGGACTGGTACGGAGAATCGCCGTAGCTGGTAGGCGAAAGCGGCAGGATCTGCCACACCTGGACACCGCAGTCCCGCAGGAAGTTGGCAAACATATAAGCCGAATCGCCCAGCTTGCCGATGCCGAACTCAGACGGCAGACTGGAAATGTGCATCAAAATACCACTTTTTCGCATTGTGATACCTCCTCAGATAGTTACAGCATCGTTTTTTCGGTTGCAGGCGATGCCGCTTTGTATATTTTTTGGTTTTCAGCGCAGACTACAGACAGCATCAAAACAAAGAGGTGATCCCTTGAAACTGCATCACAAGCCCTATGAACTCTGCTGGTTCTTTCTGCTGGGGGCTTTTACCTATAGTCTGCTGGAAATTGTATGCCGTGGATATACCCACTGGACCATGACCCTCACCGGCGGTGCCGCCGCCGTGGGACTCTATCTGATCCGTGCCGCTGCGCCGCCAAAGACCCGGCTGCTCCAGTGTCTCTGCGGCGCTCTGCTCATCACGGCGCTGGAATTCACCGTGGGCGTTGCGGACAATCTTGTCATGGGATGGAACGTGTGGGACTACAGCGATATGCCGCTAAACCTCTATGGGCAGATCTGTCTGCCGTTCACCGGACTGTGGTTTCTGCTGTGTATTCCGGCGTTCGGCATCTGCCGCATCGCCGAAAGGCGGTTCCATCCGGCAGGGTGACCTCTGCCGTTCCACAGGAAGTTTCTACCCTTTTAGTATAGCACAAATCAAATTTTTGTGCAAGGGGAATCACAGAAAATAAACCGGATTCGTGAAGAATTTGTACAATTCAATCATGAAACAGCCATATATTTGTGCAAAAAAAGCATCGTTCCCCGACTGCCGCACGCCAGTCCAATCGTGTATGCAGTCGGGAAATGATGCTTTTCGCTTATTCAGAAATTCAGTGTTCCATCAGCAGGCGCTCGTTGCAGAACTCGCATTCCAGCAGAGAATTGCCCAGCGGAATAAAGCTTTTCGGGAGATATGTCTCTGTACAGGTGATGCAGTTGGGGTTCTTGCAGGCTGCGCCGGGGAAGGTCTTGCCGTGCAGCAGTGTGGTGTGGGTGTCCAGGTTCAGCATAGTGATGATAAGCGCCATGCGGACGTACAT
>ERZ827181.3679-NODE-3679-length-10530-cov-4.996372_pt1 | contig 10530 bp, 7 predicted proteins | sample MGYA00519778_ERZ827181 | MGnify/ENA primary metagenome ERZ827181 (study PRJEB31778, sample SAMEA3449273) | human gut metagenome | biome: human gut; feature: human-associated habitat; material: faeces | place: United Kingdom | collected 2010/2012 ...
ATGCCATCATCACGGCGATTGCCACCGGCGCTTCCCGTATGTCGGAGATTTCCGGCAAGGTCGGGGAAAGTACCAACATTTGCTCCGCCTATGTGAAAAACCTGATTTCCCTCGGCATTATCGAAAAAGAAACGCCCTATGGTGAGAAGGCGTCCCGAAAAGCGATTTACTCAATTGCGGACAATATGTTCCGCTTCTGGTATCGTTTTGTGCCGGAAAACAATTCGATCATTGCCCGTGGCGCTGCCGACTTGGCCTATAAGCGTATCGAGCCGCATCTGTCCGACTATATGGGCAAGGTATTTGAGGAAATCTGCAAGCAGTATCTCTGGAAGCAGCTGCTCTCCGGCGAATGCCCGGTGGAATTTTCCTCCCTCGGCCGCTGGTGGGGCAACGATCCCAAGGAAAAGTGTCAGGCTGAAATCGATATCCTCGCCGAGCAGGATAAAAACACCGCCCTTTTCGGGGAGTGCAAATGGACGAATGAGAAAGTCGATCTCGGCGTTTTGGAAACCCTCATAAAGCGCAGCGAACTCTTCCCATATAAAAATGTCCATTACTACCTCTTTGCCAAAACAGGCTTCACCAAAGGCTGCGCCGACCGGGCAAAAGAGATGGGAAATGTGACATTGGTGAGTTATAAGGATATTGTAAGCAAAATGAAATAAAATGCTCTTACATTAAAAACAATTTATAAATGATCCTCAAGTATAGGAGTTGAAGATATGTCATACCAAAGCGAAGCGGCTCTTGAACAGCAATTTATAGAGCAACTAAATAAACAGGGATACAATTCTGTATCTATTCCTGATTATGATGCACTACTCGAAAATTTCAAAGCACAGTTTGCGGCTTTCAATGCGACGAAGCTCGACCATCCTTTAACCGAAAAGGAATGGGAGCGTGTATTCAACATCATGCTCGGAAAGTCAATTTTTCAGAGTGCAAAAATTCTCAGAGATAAATTTGTGCTGGAGCGAGAGGACGGGACAAAAGTATATCTCTCGTTCTTTGATACAGACCACACAAAGAATATCTTTCAAGTGACGAACCAGACAACGGTTGTCGGAAAATATGTCAATCGCTACGATGTGACGATCCTCGTCAATGGCCTTCCCCTCATTCAAGTCGAACTGAAACGGCGTGGCATTGACATTCGAGAAGCCGTTAATCAGGTAATGCGCTACAAAAAACATTCGTATAACGGGTTATACCATTTCATTCAGATTTTTGTGGTATCCAACGGCGTAGATACAAAGTATTTTGCCAACTCTGACAGGGAGATGCTTCATAGCCTTGCTTTCTTCTGGACAGATTTCAACAATATGCGTATCACTAATCTAAAAGAGTTTTCTATCTCTTTCCTTGCAAGAGATCACATCATTAAGATGCTGACGAGATATACGATTTTAAATGATACGGACAAGTTGCTGATGGTTATGCGTCCCTATCAGGTTTATGCCGTTGAAGCGCTTGTTCGGCAAGCAACGCTGACAAACCGCAATGCTTACGTCTGGCATACAACCGGCGCAGGTAAGACACTGACCTCTTTTAAGACGGCTCAGATCCTCGCAGCCAATCCAAACATCAAGAAAGTAATCTTCCTTGTTGACCGTAAAGACTTGGACTCTCAGACTACGGAAGAATTCAACAAGTTTGAAAACGGCTCGGTGGATGCAACCGACCGCACTGATGTCCTTGTAAAACAAATGCAGGACAAGAACCGGCAACTCATTGTCACTACCATGCAAAAGATGGCAAATGCGGTCAAGCGTCCGCAATATGCTAAAATCATGGATGCGTATAAAAATGAAAAAGTCGTTTTCATCATCGACGAATGCCATAGAAGTCAGTTTGGGGATATGCACAAAGATATTGTGCGGCATTTTCAGAAGGCTCAGTTCTTTGGATTTACCGGAACACCTCGTTTTGAGGTCAACGGAAAAGTAGAAGGAAAAATCACGCAAACCACAGAAATGCTGTTCGGCGAGTGTGTCCATAACTACCTGATTAAAGACGCTATCTTTGATAACAATGTCCTTGGCTTCCATGTGGAATACATAAAAACGATGGAGGGCGATTTTGACTGGGATGATCCCACAATGGCAGATGCGATTGATATAGGCGAACTCTATATGTCAGAGGAACGAATGTCTTTGATCGCAAATCACATTATCCAAAACCATAAGGCAAAGACAAGGAATGGCCAGTACACGGCAATCTTCGCCGTTTCCTCGATTGAAGCTTTGGTAAAATACTATGACATCTTTAAAAAAATCAAGCATGACCTGAATATCAGCGGTATCTTCTCTTATGGGCAAAATGAAGAGGCGGAGGGAAAGGATGAACATAGTCGGGATGCTCTGGAACGGATCATCAAAGACTATAACGAGATGTACAGTACCAATTTCTCAACCGATACATTCTCCGCATATCATAAGGATATTTCAGATCGTGTGAAAGGCAAGAAAACAAAATCACTCGATATCCTTCTGGTAGTAAATATGTTTCTGACGGGCTTTGACAGCAAGCAATTGTCCGTCCTCTATGTGGACAAGGATTTGAAGTATCACGATTTGCTGCAAGCCTATTCACGAACTAACCGGGTTGAGAAAGAAACGAAGCCCTTCGGTATCATAATCTGCTACCGTAATCTTAAAAAGCGTACTGATGATGCTATTGCACTATTTTCTCAGAGTCATGATACAAGCGGGGTAATTGTTCCCGGTTATCAATATTTTGTAGAAAAGTTCAATGAAATGGCTTTGAAATTAAAAGAAATCGCTCTGTTTCCGGAATCCGTTGACACGATGCAAAGCGAGGATGACCAGAAACTCTTTGTTGTTACCTTCCGGGAGCTGACAAAATATCTGCAATCCCTCCAAACTTTTATTGAGTTTAGTTTCGATCAGGATGCACTCATTATGTCCGAACAGGAGTATCAGGATTATAAAAGCAAATACCTGATGCTGTATGCAAGGCAAAAGACAGAAAGAGAGGTTGTCTCTGTTCTGAACGATGTAGACTTCTGCATTGAACTGATGGAAAGCGACAGAATCAATGTTGCCTATATCATGAACCTTATCCGCAACATTCATTTCGATGACGCCAAGCAGAAGGATTATGATATTAAGCATATTAAGGATGAGCTGGCAAGAACGGATAATCCGCAGCTACTTCGAAAAGTTGAACTTCTGCAAGCTTTCTTAGATCGTGTGGTTGTAGGGCTGGAAAGTGCAGATGAAATCGACGCAGCCTATAACGACTTTGAAAACGAGGCAAAGCGTGAAGAGATTATTGCCTTTGCGCAGACAGAGGAAATCGATCCGTCTATGCTGACCGACTTTATCTCAGAATATGAGTTTTCTGGCACGATGGATGCAGGAAACATCCGTGACCGTATAGAAAAGCCGATGCCTCTGCTGAAAAAGCGCTCTCTTGTCAACAGAATTGTAGACTTTATTCGGCAGCACACCGAGAAATATCAATAAGGAGAATAAAAAATGGACAACACGATTCAAGCTCATCAAAAAGAGCTTTGTAACAAACTTTGGGCAATGGCTAATGCTCTCAGAGGCAATATGGAAGCCTATGAGTTCAAAAATTACATCTTGGGCATGATTTTCTACTACTATCTTTCAGACAAAACTGAGAAGTACATGGCAAATCTTTTGAAAGATGATGGAATTGGGTATGAAGAGGCGTGGGCTGACCTTGAATACAAGGAAGCCGTCGTGGAGGAAGCTTTACGTGACTTAGGATTTGTAATTGAACCGCAGTTCCTTTTCCGAAAGATGGTTAAGATGGTGGAAAACCGTTCGTTCGATATTGAGTTTTTGCAAAAGGCCATCAACTCCTTAATGGAGTCCACCATAGGTAATGATTCTCAGGAAGATTTTGACGGCTTGTTCTCGGATATGCAGCTTGATTCTACGAAGCTTGGACATACCGTTAAGGACAGAAGTGCAGTTATGTCCAAAATCATTTCATCTCTTGATGAAATCAATTTTGGTGTGGAAGATACGAAGATTGATGTGCTTGGGAACGCTTATGAATACCTGATCGGCCAATTTGCCGCCACAGCCGGTAAAAAGGCTGGTGAGTTTTATACACCTTCTGGTCCCGCCGAACTGCTTTGCCGGATTGCTTGTCTTGGTCTGACGGATGTGAAAGATGCTGCCGACCCGACCTGCGGTTCCGGTTCTCTGCTGCTACGTCTCAAAAACTATGCCAATGTACGTAACTACTATGGTCAGGAACTTACCTCTACTACCTATAATCTTGCTCGAATGAACATGATTCTGCGTGGTATTCCGTACCGCAATTTCAATATTTACAATGGCGACACCTTGGAACATGACTACTTTGGCGACAAAAAATTTCGTGTTCAGGTGGCGAATCCACCCTATTCAGCGCATTGGTCAGCCGATATGCGGTTTATGGAAGACCCTCGTTTTAATGAGTATGGCAAACTCGCCCCGAAGAGTAAGGCAGACTTTGCTTTCGTGCAGCACATGGTTTATCACATGGATGAAGACGGTCGAGCTGTCGTGCTGCTGCCTCACGGCGTTCTGTTCCGTGGAGCGGCTGAAGAGGTGATCCGTAAGCACCTCATCCAAAAACTGAATGTGCTGGATGCCGTTATCGGGCTTCCGGCAAACCTTTTCTTCGGCACTGGAATTCCTGTCTGCGTTCTCGTCCTCAAGAGAGAGCGTAACGGCAATTCGGATAACATCCTGTTCATTGACGCTTCCAAAGACTTTGAAGCTGGAAAGAATCAGAACATCCTCCGTGAGTGCGACATCGACAAAATCGTAGAGACTTATGAGCATCGTGAAGACGTGGACAAGTACGCTCATGTGGCGACGATGCAGGAAATTGAAGAAAACGGCTTTAACCTCAATATTCCCCGCTATGTTGACACCTTTGAGCCGGAAGAAGAAATTGATCTGAACGAAGTAGCTGCGGAAATCCGCAAGCTCCAAAGTGAAATTAAAGACATCGATGCAGAATTGAAGCCGTATTTTGATGAATTGGGGCTGGATTTCCCGTTTGATGTGGAGGGCAAATAATCATGGCAAATGTATCCTCAAGTAACGGTCTCGAAAATCGCCCGAAGCTGCGTTTCCCGGGCTTTGATGAGCCGTACAGAACTACTCTATTAGGAGAAATAGCGTCACTTGTAAATCGCACCGATCCGAAATCCAATGCGCCTATTATGATGCTCAGTGCCGGAAATGGCTTTATTATGCAGTCCGAAAAGTATTCAAGAGATAACGCCGGACAAAGTCTCAAAAAGTATATTCTTCTGAAACAAGGTGAATTAGCATATAATCATGGTGCATCTAAAGTAAAACAATTTGGTTGCTGTTACGAGCTGACTGAGCCAGAAGTACGAATCCCCTATGTGTATCACTGCTTCAAAATCAATGAAGACGAATACACTCCCTATGTAGCAATGGCACTCAATAATGCAAAGATGGATCAACAGCTTAAAAGGCTTGTTTCTTCAAGTGTTCGTATGGATGGTCTGTTAAACATCTCTTTTGAAGATTATATGAGTGTAACACTGCATCTACCGTCATTTATCGAGCAGAAACATATAGCCGACTTCCTCACAAAACTTGATGAGAGAATTGCTTATCAGGAGAGGCTTATTACTTCCCTCAAGAAGTATAAAAGAGGACTGCTTCACGAGATACTATGCGAAAAGATTAAGGTTACGAAATCAGCTTGGGATATTCATAAAATTAGCGATTATCTAAGCCCGAAAAACATTAAACAACTTCCGACTCCCGATGCTCCGCTTATGGCTTTCACAGCAACAGGAGGGGTGTGTGATAAGGGAGAGCGTTATGATCGAGGCTTTCTTGTGAAAGACGCAAGCACGAAGTTGTATAAGCGCACTGATCTAAACGATTTTATATATAGCTCAAACAATCTGGATGTAGGCTCTATTGGGCTTAATTTGTATGGATCTGCGGTTATTTCTGATGTATATGAGATTTTCTCAATTTCGGGTGCTGATCCGTGGTTTATAAGTGAAGCAATTCAACAGAAACCTGTGCTCCATCAAATACTAAAATATCGTCAAGGATGCCTCTACGGACAGTACCGCATATATGCAGATGATTTTCTTGGGGTTCCAATTCGAGTACCTTCTCTCGAGACCCAAAAACAAATTGGCACAATTTTCTCAAGATTAGAATACAAAATAAAGAGTGAACAGGCATTATTGGGTAATCTTGAAAGCACAAAAACATTTTTCTTGCAGCAGCTCTTCATATAAAGAGCTGCTGCAAGAAAGCCTTCCATTGGTCAACAAGAAGAGAAAGCATTTTTTCGTGATTATATATTTGCAAATCAATGTTCAGAAGAAACGACGCTATTCTCGATTGAGTTTTTTTATCGGGAACAGTGCATTTGAGTTTTAGCAACTTATTTACAGCAAGACCGGGTTGTGCTCCCTGATCCGAATATTGCCCAAGTTTCATGAAGTCAAGCAAGAATAATAAGAATTTAGTGTCGTTTTCATCATTTGCACGAACTGCAATAGCGTGTTCAGACAAATAGTTCTTGCCCTGAATAAGTCGGACATTCCCGCATAATGCGCCCTGTCTTCCTACTACAACATATTCACCTTCATGATTATAATGATCACAATACCCTCGGATGCCATTCCCACCATACACAGCATACTCTCCGGTTTCGTGAATGCGTGATGCTGATATATTTCGTCCACTTCTGAACTCACAACATAAATCTGCAAGTGTCTTTTCTGTCCATGAGGCTTCAGCAGCAAACTTGTTAGTTTTTCCTGAAAGGATGTAGACAATAGCACCTCTTTTATACTTCTGTTCAAGTACGCAGATAAAGCTCCATGAACGCCGAAATCCCTTGCAATAGCGGATTTACCTCTGCTACTGCAAGGGATTTTGCTATGAGGTGGTTTTGATTTTGGAAGTCTAAATAGCCCTCAAGTAACGGTCTCGAAAAGCGCCCGAAGCTGCGTTTCCCGGGCTTTGATGAGCCATATAGAAAATGCCGGATAGGAGATATTTATGCCGAGCGCAGCCAGCGTGGTGCTGGCGATATGGAACTTCTTTCTGTGACAATGAATGATGGTGTCATGCCTCGCTCAGAAATAGAGGGGAAGGACAATTCGAGCGAAGATAAGAGCAACTATAAAGTCGTTTGCAAAGGAGATATGGTGTATAACTCTATGCGGATGTGGCAAGGGGCAAATGGCGTTTCCAACTATGATGGAATAGTAAGTCCTGCCTACACCGTGTTAATGCCTACCGAAGAGATTGATAATCAATACTTTGCAGCTTTATTCAAAACTTCCAATTTGATAAATGAGTTTAGGAAAAACTCGCAAGGATTGACATCGGACACTTGGAACCTGAAATATCCGCAAATCCGTCCCATCAGGCTCTATATCCCTTCTCTACAAGAGCAGAACAAAATCTCTTCTTTTATTGGTACGCTCGAAGAAAAGATAGGCAAACAACGGCAGCTCGTTGATGCCCTCAAGAAGTATAAAAGAGGTGTCATGCAAAAGGTTTTCCGTAATATGTCTGCATTTTCTCCATCTGGTTTTGAGACGGTGCGATTATCTGATATTTTTAAGAAAGCTTCTCGGAGAAATAGCAATGGAGAAATAAAGAATGTAATTACTAACTCCGCAGAGCACGGCTTAATCCCTCAAAGGGACTTTTTTGACAAAGATATAGCGGTTGATGGGAACACAGGAAATTATTATGTTATTGAATATGGAGACTTTGTATATAATCCAAGAAAGTCTAATACAGCTCCCTACGGTCCTTTTAACCGATATGAACGACAAGAAAAAGGCATAATTTCTCCACTATATACCTGTTTGGTTTTGAAGGCAGACATAGAGCCAGCCTATCTTGCATGGTATTTTAAGAGTGATGCGTGGTATCGGTATATCTATGATAACGGGTCTCAAGGAGTCCGACACGACAGAGTTTCCATGACGGACGATTTGTTAATGGGAATACCCGTTATTATTCCGTCAAAAGACTCTCAAATAAAAATAGCCAAGCTCCTTGACTGTTTGGAAAAACGATTTCAAGTTGAACTTTCTCAGTGCGAATACCTAAAAACTGTTCGAGAGGCATTGTTGCAGCAGCTCTTTATATAAAGAGCTGCTGCATGAGACCTTTTCGCAGACTGTTCAGTTCGTCTAACTCTTCCTGTGCTTGAATCACCTTTTCATGAATCCTTGAAAGGAAAGCTGCTATTCGAGATTGCTCTTCTATGTCACTTGGAAGAATATGGACGGTATTAAAAAAGTCATCAGTAGGAACATTGAGCAATCCGTGATTCCTAGCTCCCTCTGCGCATATTTCATTTACACCTCTATACCACTGCGATGACTCAAAATACCATCTTGCAAAATCGCTCAATACAACCTCTTGTTTTATTGCAAAGCACAGATAAAGGGTAGACACAGCACCTTTATCATATAGATCGAGACGCTTAATTGAGCCAAAAGGATAATCATTGGAAGTGCTTCTGTTGTACGCATATTCACCTCTATGAAGTAGATAATATCCACTCATATCTGTACTTGCTACAACTTTTGAAAAGAAATCTCGCTGGTCAATTAAACCATACTGTGCAGAAATGGTTAGTGGAATGTCTGTTGCCCCGTTATTTTTCCTTGTTATTCTTGTTGCAAATTCGCTCAATTGGAAGGCTGTCCATTCAGATTGACTTGTTCTGGGCATAAGGCGAAGAGTGCGAGAAAAAATTGCTTCAAAGACACCTCTTTTATACTTCTTGAGGTTGTCCACTAACGACTGCTGTGCATCGATCCTGCGCTCTAAAGCAATTATGAAATCGGCAATCTTCCGCTGCTCATTAAGGTTCTGCGGCAGATAGTGTTTAGTCTCAAAAAACTCGTCTGTTGGAACATTGAGTAAGCCGTGATTTCGAGCACCTTCCGCTGAAATCATATAGATTTCCCTGTACCATTTGAGTGAATCAAAATAAGCCTTGATAAAATCGCTATCATGCTTTTTAAGGGCAAAACAAATGTAGAGTGTCGATAAAGCACCCATCGGGTAGCGATCCAAGCGCTTGATAGAGCCGAAGTCATATCCCACGGAGTAGCTTTTGTTGTATGCGTACTCCCCATTAAGAAGCAGGTAGTACCCGCTCATATCTTTGCTGGCCACTGTCTTATTAAAATAACTCACCTGATCCACTAAGCCGTCTTTTGATGAGATTGTAAGCGGCAGGTCAGTTTGATTCTGGCTATTCTTTCGTGTTACACGGTCTGCGAAGTCAGATAACCTTTCTGCTCTCCACGGCTCATCAAAGCCCGGAAAGCGCAGTTTCGGGCGCTTTTCGAGACCGTTACTTGAGGTTTATAATGCCTTGATTATTCCTCCATCAGATAATGTTCGTGGAGGTGGTCAATATGACTAATAATACACAATTCAAGACGCTGCTGAACACTTGGCTAAATCAAAAAAAGCCAATGATCACGCCGTCAACCCATGCCAGCTTCACGCTGATTGCCGAAAACCACTTAATCCCATACTTCGGCAAGCGTAAGATTGGCAACATCACCGAAACGGACATTCAGAGCTACATTTCGTATCTCTACAATGCCGGTCGGCTGGACAACACGGGAGGACTGACCGTAAAGACCATACGGGATGTAATCCTCGTTCTCAGGCTTGCAATGGAGTACGCTTATAAAGAGCGGGCTATTCCGTTGCTGAATTGGGACTTGATTGAGTACCCGAAAGAGTTGGGCATTAAGAAAGTCAACTCGCTCTCCAAAGATCAGGAACAAGCTCTTATTCAGTGCATCTACATGGACTTAAACAGGAAAACGGCTGGTATTTTGATTGCGCTGTTTACCGGCATTCGGATCGGCGAGCTTTGCGGACTCCAGATGAAGGATATTTCCCTTACGGAGAAAACGATCAATATCAATAAGACCGTCCAGCGCATCTATGACAAGCGAAAGGGATCGTCCTATCTCCATATAGGGCCGCCGAAAACAAAGACATCCGCAAGAATAATTCCGGTTCCGTCACTGCTTATGAACATCATCAAGAAATTTTACACAGAAAACCCGAATCACTATTTTCTGACGGGAAAGACAAAGCCAACTGAACCTCGTACATACCGGCAGTTTTTCACCCGCTTTCTCAAGCGTAACGGGCTACAAAAGGTAAAGTTCCATGAGATCCGGCACACCTTCGCAGTGCGGGCAATCGAGATACCGGAGTTCGACATCAAATCGCTCTCCGAAATTCTTGGACACAAGAATGTTTCGTTCACTTTGAATGTCTATGGAAGCGCAAATCTCCAACAGAAAGTGAAGTGCATGAATCTTCTTAACGATTTATTATAAACGAGCCGCCATGCAAACACAAAAACGCCCGCCATATCCGGCGGGCAAATTTTTTTGCCTTTTTTCGGGATTACTATCCCCAAATGCCCTCTCCCAGTGGGAACAAGTGAGGGGATGTTTTTGAGATA
>ERZ827181.3689-NODE-3689-length-10512-cov-9.513436_pt1 | contig 10512 bp, 6 predicted proteins | sample MGYA00519778_ERZ827181 | MGnify/ENA primary metagenome ERZ827181 (study PRJEB31778, sample SAMEA3449273) | human gut metagenome | biome: human gut; feature: human-associated habitat; material: faeces | place: United Kingdom | collected 2010/2012 ...
GCGGTCACATTTCACCGCCTATGAGCTATTACTACAACGTTATAAAGCAGGGTTATGAGGCGAACGGTATGGATACTAGCTATCTAAGAGCGGCACTTGAACGTTCAGTTTGCGAACAGTATTTTGATGAAATTCAAGATGAAGAGCTTGAAGATGATGATCTTCAGATGAAGTTTTAGGGAGCGTGGTCAAATGAGATACAAAGGATTTTACATCAAGATCTCACCAGACAGCAACATTCGCAGGGTCGACAAGAAAGGCAGAGATATTCTCTGCGAGGGATTTTTGATACAGGTTTTCGCTGACGAGACCGAACGTGTTGAGATCGACAACTTTTCTGCAGCTGTGGGTTTTGAGATACTTGAGGACAGTTTGGCTGAGGCGGAGCAGTTGGCGAAGGATTTTATTGATTGTGAGGGGCAGAAAAGTACGTAAATGTGAGGATTTTAATAAGAAGTGAGGTGAAAATCGACTTGATGACAAGTCGATTTTCTTATGCAATTTGTCGAAATATGTCATAATAATGTATATATTTGAAAACGTGCACAAAACTATGGTTTCCTGATTGTGCAATAGATAGAAAATGCGTTTTGCTTGTTCAAATGGCACGAATTCTATTGAAAAGATGTTGTTAAATGGTGTATAATTATGCTAGAAAGTAGCTTTTGTTTATAATTGTAATAAATCTATTGCATATGTCTTTTTTGCTGTTATGTTAGTTGGTGTCGCATGAGTGTTCATATGAATTATACTTGAGATGCACATCTATTTCAGTCGTCAGCATTTTCTGCTTAGTTTGTCGAGAAAATCTTAGTTTTTTATAATAGGGTATAAATTAGAGAGATGATCGCTAATTTCTTATCTTGCTAATAACTTTTTTCTATTATGAGGTGGAAAATCAGTAATCAAATAAAGCTACGTTCGAAATATTTGGTATAGATTAGTGTGCTGAAAATACTGCAACAAAAAGAGGTTGAGAATTAGTAAATGTTAAAAATCAAATTATTACCAGCGGGGTATGGAGATTGCATTCTAATTTCTATTGATAGTGTAGAGAATGTAAATATACTTATAGATGGTGGATTATCTGAAACATATGATAAATATTTGAAGAAAGAAGTAGCTCATATACTTGCGTTGAATCAGAAGCTAAATTTGGTTATAAGTACTCATATGGATAATGATCATATTTCAGGATTAGTAAAGCTATTAAATAGTAGTTATTCAAAATTAATAAATGAGATTTGGTATAACGGATTGATACAGGTAGTTGATAGTCGGTTTTATTCTAAGGAAAAAGACGAATATACGAAAGAAGATATTAAGATTATTGACAAAATTATTTCTCAAGGTGTTATTTCTGATTCACAACAAAAAATAGGAATAAACAGTGGTATGTCCCTTGGTGTGCTTATTACAAAGAATAAAATTGCATTAAACACAATCACTTCAGGCAAACTTATCTGCGATAATACGCTATATGATCGATACGAAATCGCTAAAAATATTTATATTTCAGTAATAGGTCCGTCAATAGATGATATTGTTCTTCTTGAAGACCAATGGAAAAAAGAAATGGTCTCCCAGAATTTCATGTTTAGGGTAAATAATAAAATCAAAATGACAGAGGCCTTTGAATATCAATTGATGCGAATTAAATCGCACTATAGTCCGGAAAGCTATAAAATTTGTGGGGATGGTGATTTAAAAAAATATATAGGTGATTTGTCCGAGACCGACGGTTCAATTGTAAATAAAAGTTCAATATCTTTTATTCTTGAATACAATGAAAAAAAGTTTTTATTCTTAGGTGATTCAGTTATAGATGAAAGAATTTTATCTAAGCTGAAAAAAATTGTCGGCAATCAATATCATTTTTCGGCCATAAAGTTACCGCATCATGGTAGTCGATTTAATATCACACATGAATTTATTCATAGATACACAGCCGATGAATATTACTGCTCCACAAATTCGAAAAAATACAATCATCCGGATTTAGAAACACTTGCTGCATTAATTTGTGAAAATACTAAATTTAAAAAAATTATTTTTAATTATCCTATAAAAAAAGCTCTTTTTCTTGATAAAACTCAATGGAAGAATAAATATAACTATGACATTGTTATGGGCGACGAGAAAAATACAATTGAAAGGAATTTTTTATGAAAAAACTTATTGTGGGTCAAATAGTAATAAACGAAAAGGTTGTAGGAACAGGCTTTCTTGTTAGTCCTGATATTGTAGTAACAGCTAAACACGTTGTTTTTATTCCTGACGAAGTGGTTTCAGATTCTTATGAAGAAAAAGAAGTTGTATTTAGAGGGCTCGATAATTATGACATAAATGGGGAAACTATGAATTTAGTTGAAGCGATAAATAAGAGAATTGATTGTGTTTTTATTAAGTTAAATGAAAATGCAACGAATGATTTAGTTTGTGATTTAATTTCTGCCAATAATGAAATTGAAGGATTTAACTGTAGAGTAGTCGGATTTCCAAAACTCACCAAAGGAGAAACTGTTTTATATGGGAAGATTACACATAAGTCTGATGACGACAATCTATTATTGAGTATCAATGAAGGAAACCGTCTGCAAAATTATGAAGGATTATCAGGCTCTCCACTTTTAATTAGGGGAAATATTGTAGGCATTGTTGTTGCACAAAATAGTAGTGAAGAAATTAAATCAATTCCTGTAAGTTACATAAAACAAAATTTAGATTGTAGTAAAATACAAATAATTAGTAGAAAAATCGCTGCTATTCATGAAGGATCTCTAAACATGGATATATTTAGAGATGATTTTAGACAAGTTATTTCCATGGTTGGCCCCAGATACAGTAAAACATTAAATGTAAAAACAGGTATATATAGTTATTTGTGCTCGTTACTAAAAAAAGATGAGTCTTTAGAAATATTGAAAAAAATACAATTGAATATAAATCAATGCGTTACATGTTTATTAAATTACTTAAAAGATGATTCGTTAAGTTACAATAGTAATGAAGAAATCAGTATTATTATTGATAAATTACAAAATTACTGCCAGTATTTAGATGACAATGAGAATGTTAAGGTAGATGAATTGACAAGGATAAATAGTAGTTTAGTTGAATACAAAAATAAACTTGTAAATATTTTTGAGCTTGAGAAAAATCAATTTGAGATAACACATGGTAAAGGAACTTATAACAACAAAAGTTGGAGAGGTTTTATGGCAACGTATAATTCAATTAATCCAACTTATTATCTAGATGAATTGAATTCTGCTATTAAACAGATTCCGTTAATAATAAAATTGTTAAATACTGATCTTATTTCAGGTACAGAAAAAAGTGCTATTTTAATTACTGGGAAAGGTGGAATAGGTAAAACTCATTTACTTTGTGATATAGTAAATGAATTTATAAGTAAAGATATTCCAGCTGTTATTTTGCTTGGAGAGATGTTCAAGAGTCAACAATCCGCTGATAATGTTATATTAAAACGTTTTAATTTTAATGGAACTATTGAGGATTTCTTTACAATATTAAATGAATATGGAATACAGAACAATGTATATGTACCAATTTGTATAGATGCAATTAATGAAGTGAATGATAGTTCATATTGGAACATCAATTTGCCGCTTCTTACAGCCAAATTAGAAACATTTTCGAATATCAAGATTATTATTAGCTGTCGTACACTGTATCTTAAGGAATATCTTGAAAATGAAAAGATAGAAAAGTATTTGAAACTACAGCACGATGGGTTTAGTGAAATGGAAAGCGAGGCACTTAGGGAGTTCTGCGTGTACTATGGTGTGAATATTAATTATAATTCTGTTTTTGTCCCAGAGTTTATGAATCCACTATTCTTAAAAATGCTTTGTGAAATTGCAAAAGAAAAAGATGATAAGACAATTGTTGTGGAAGATATTCATAAATTAATGAATGATTTTTTTGATTTAAAAAATAAGGCAATCACAAATAAATATCCTGAATATTTTTCAATTAGAGACAATGTTGTACCTAAGATATTAATTTCTGTTGCTAAGTTAATGGCAGATAATAAAAGATATTATATCCTATGGAATGAATTAAAAGACTTAGTAAAACAAAGATTGGCTGAAATGGACATCAAAGAAATTTCGTCTGGGCTAATCAAACAAATAATATCCGAAAACCTCTTGCGAGAATCTGACGACGATGATTCTAAAATAACATTTGCTTATCAAAAGTTTTTTGAATACTATTATGCCAAAACACTATCCAATAACGATGAGAAAACAATTTTTAATGCTGTGATAAATAATGAAATTACTCTTGGAACCCTTGAAATGATTCAAATATTATACTTTCAAAATAATAAAGAAGAACTTATTAGTAAGTTAGATAATAAAAGAGACGCAAAAGTATTAGATTCATTTATTAGTGGACTTTATTGGAGAAAGCCTGATGAAGTAAATGAAAAAACTGTAATTGAAATAAAGAAAGCTATTACTTCTCTCGATGAAAATGTTAGAAGAAGAACAATAATAGGATTATTAGCAGTTTCGCTAAAAAATAACTTTATATTTAATGCTTCTTTTTTACATGAAATATTAAAAAACATGATACCCTATCAAAGAGATCTTTTTCTATATCCTATTATTCTGGATCAATATGATCAGGAAAAAGTAATTTCAGATTTATGTGAAAGAGCTATAAATATGGAAAAAAACTCTATCTTCAAAATAGAAAATGTTTTTTTATGGGAAATTGTTCTGTGCTGGTTTACTGGCAGCAATGATATTATGTTAAGAGATAAGGCAAGTAAAGGTTTACTGAATTTATTCAGGCTTTATCCTGAAACTATAATAAAAATTATCTATGATTTTAAGGATGTTGATGATGATTATATACATGAGAGAATATGGCAGTCAGCTTATTCAACTATAATATTAATTAAAAATTATGATTATTATATATTAATTTCTAACTATATTAAGTCCAACATTATTTCCTTAGATAAATGGCCACAGAATGTTTTAATACGCGATTATTTAAGAAATATTTTTGAATTTGCTTACTACAATGGGTGGTGTGGTGAAGAAGACGTTTCATGTGTTAGACCAAAATATCACAGCCCAATTCATCAAGTCAATTATGATTTTATCAAAAATAATAAAGATTTGGATATACGCCTGTTTTGGAATTGTCAGGAAAGTGATTTTGTAAAATATACTATTCCTTTTGATGTTGAAGACTACGGTATTAATAAAGAAGATGTTGGTGCTATGATTTATGAAGACATGATCCGAAGTGGTTATGAAATTTGCCAAAAATATGATAAGTATATAGACTACAAATATGGTTCATTAAGATCACGGGATGAAAAAGTAGAAAGAATAGGAAAGAAATATCAAAAGATATATTTGTATCGTGAAATGGGTAATATATTTGATAATTATACATATGCTCCAAGATATAGTTACGATGATTACAAAACCATTGCACCAGAACAAGGAAATAATTTCAGAGAAATTGATCTTACAAGGCTATCTCGTGTTAATGATTTTAAAGGTCCTGAATTCAAATATCCTTTTTATAGGTGCCAGAAATCAGAAGATATGGCATGGTTTGAAAAAGATGATATAGAAGAGTACATTTTAGAATTTATAGAATATTCCTTTAATAAAGAAGAATATTATATGCTTCAAGGGTATTTATCAACTAAAGAAACATGTGATAAAGAATATCGTGAAGTGTGGGTACAGGTAAGGACATACTTATATCAAAAAAATACTAAAGAAGAATTACTTTTATGGTTTAATAACAAAGATTTTGATGGTCGATGGATGCCAGAAGGTTACGGACAATTATACGAATGTTGTATTGGTGAATACCCTTGGAGTCCTACTATGATTAATTATTTTTCACAGGATGATGGTTTCAGTTTCAGAGAGAAAACTTCACCACCGTGTCAATTGATTACAACGGTTAATGATTTTTTAACTGAAAAGGATTCTTCTTTTTGTGAAATAAATGATGATAATTCATATATGTTTCCAACTAAACAATTATTTGATATGATGAAACTATCGTGGAACGGTCTGTTTGGATATAACTCAGAAGGCAAAACTGTAATAATTAATGCAGATAATAATACCATATTTATAGAAAAGAATTACCTTATAAATTTTCTGAAAAATAACAATTTAGATGTTGTATGGACTGTTCTCGGAGGAAAGCAAAAAGTAGGTAGTACATTGTTAGGACGAAAATATCCTGGAAGTAGTTCGTTTAGTTTTACATACAATTTAACTGAATGTTGTGAATTAAAGCGTAACCATAAAATCTATTGTATAAATAATACAATAAAAAATAAATGACTGAATTATATATACTACCACATTTACTACAACTGTGCGTCGCTTGGTTATATCTTTATACTTAGATTAAATAGAACCGTGTCATCTACTCCATAGCCTCACCATACTGCGTTCATGAGGTCGGCTTTACTATATCGGGCAATCGTACATCCATTTGGTATCAAAAAAACAGATTAGTGCAATGAAATAGATGCACTTCAAGAAAAGCTCGTTTTTACGGGCTTTTTTTGACGTTTTAGGGACGAAAATTTTTAGTGTGAAACCGTAGATGTTTTTCAGTCAAAAAGGAATTTGAATCCACGACACTTGATACTAATCAGGGGTTTTGGAAATGTGTCGGCATTTTCAAGGGGATCGTTACTGATTCTCGAATAAAACTATTTCACAAAATTTACAAGTCTATTTTGTTGGTTTCTCACAAAGTTGAAAACCGATGAAATAGGCTTTTTTCATTTTCTGAGGTTCATTTCCACTGTTTTTTTTACAGGCACATAGCCTTCACGAGTTGCAATGTACTTCACATAGTTCTGCGATTTTTTTTACTGCACCTTTTTTCAGGTATCTGCTAGTTACGATTAGCATGGGCATGGTGTCACTCCTTTCGGTGGGGATTGATATTTCTTCGTGAATGTTGTATAATTTAGAAAGTAATGATAAAATACACAGCGAGGGTACATGTATGGAGAAATATGAGGTAACATTACTGAATTTAACTGAAAACTCAGAAGTCAACACGGTTGTATATGCAGATGAAGCAGAAACATGCGATACAGATGATTTCCCAACAACCGAACAAAAGAAGTTGTTTATACAGGATTGGTTTGCATCGTTATAATATATCAAGAATCCAAGGAGGAATATTTCATGAGTTTATTTGGTGATATTGATCTGACTAAGCTGTTTGACCATGACAGCGAGTACGGAAAAAGTTATGTATTCGGTGAGCTTACAGACGAGATGATTGCAAGAGCCGAACAGACTTTAGGATATAAAATGCCTGCATCATACATTGAACTGCTGAAGGTTCAAAACGGCGGTATAATTTCTGATGAATTTGATGAGAGCTGGCTGACAACGATCTACGGAATCGGTCCCACTGCTGACACATACAACAGTCTGGAAGAGAGGTTTGAAAACTGGAAGGAAGAATGGGAGTATCCTGACATTGGTATTCCTTTCGGTGAAACACAGTCAGCAGGTCATGATATGTATTACATGGATTTCAGATCTGCTGACGAAAACGGCGAACCTCGCATTGTCAGAATAGACAACGAGATGGATAATGAACTTTATTTCGTCGCTGACAATCTCGTGGAGTTTATTAAGTTGATCATTGCCAATCAGGAAATTGAAGAGAAACGTTTGGATTAAGGAGATTGTTATGGGTTTATTTTCTAAAATAAAGGATTTTCTTAGAGGTCCTATCTATCGGATAAACAGAGAAGTTCTGGCGGATTATATGAATAATGAAATTCAGTTTTCAGTGGAGAATAATTTATCTGCCTGTGGAGAATTTTATTTGTCACCATCAGAAGGTGAAACCGAAGAGCATATCATCATAACCAACAACGATGCTCCATGTAACTGTCCGATGGAGTCAGAGAAAGATTTTACAGGCATTACGATTTACGCCAACAGAAGTTCATATTACGATCCTGAAAAGGATGAGATTTATCGCACTGTTGATGAATTTATACGATTCAAATTGAATGAATTTCCTGAATGGTTTATTTTCAGAGGTGAAACATCAGATTTAGATAAGTATATGATTAAGAAGTAAAAAATCAAATCCGAGAATTATGTACAAGCCGTTATCAGACACTCTGATCACGGCTTTTGTTTTACTCCTTCTGATACCTGACAGCATCCTCGCAGTCAATGGCACCGTTGATTTTACGCACCTCGTTGATGCACACGACAAGAAGCTGACGAAACGTTTCATCGTCAACATCATTCGCCACCGCAAGCGGGTGCGTCAGCTTGCCAAGCGCAACAGCAACCTTGAATAGCAGATGTGCCAAGCGCTGTTCTGTACCATTGATCTGCGCTTTCACTGTTTCGGTAATCATCGGAGAGATATAGTTGAGATTATCTTGCTGACTCAGATAGCCGATATAAAACAATATAGCCTTTTCAATGAACTCACTTGCTACATAATTCTTGTTCGTATAAAATGTGTCAAGTGATATTGACAAAACCAAAAGTGAGTATGGCAAAGCACTTTTGATAGGTGAACACATTCCGCAGAATACAGATAGTGCAGTAAAATTGCTTGAGAAAGCTGTCAAACTTAAAAACAGCAATGCAAAAAGATTCCTTTCCCTTGAATATATTTCAGGAGAGCATTTGGAGCAGGATATTGAAAAAGGAATAGCCTTGCTTACTGAGTGTGCGGACAGCGGAGATGTCATAGCTAGTTACAGACTAGGCAAAATTTATTTGCAGGGCGAGATAATGTCTCAAAATCTGGACAAAGCAGAAAAGTATTTGCTCTTGGCTGCAGATAACGAGTATACGCAGTATGCTCTTGCAAAGCTGTATTTGCAGGAAGAAAAGTATGATATACAAAAAGCTGTCAATTATTTTGAGAATTGTGCTGACAAAAATCATTTGGCAAGTTATCAGCTTGGCAGAATCTATCTTTTCGGTGCAGCGGGACTTACAAAGGATAAGGGACAAGCTATCGAATGGTTTACAAAGTCCGCAAACGATGGCAACGAGTATGCACAGGCTATTCTGGACGAAATATCGAAGTTTGAGAATGACCTGCTTGTGAATACGATTTTTAGTTTGTTGGTTAGTCTTAGTAGGTGTATTCAGGATAGTTATGACAACGATCGTAAAGACTTACAAAGCATAGTTGACAGAAAACTGATGAGGGTTATTCGCAAAAAGAAAATTGAGTTGGGAGAGAAAGAAGAAAATCATATGGATATACAATAAAGAGAACAGCTGATCTGTGCTTGTGACTGCATAGATCAGCTGTTTTTATTTCGCAAAATCTGTACCTATAAGCAAACAGCATGAAAAACAGCGTAAAATAGAGCATTATTGTTAATCTGTACTTATATTTTGACGGCTGAAAACTTTTAAGCCACAAAGTTAAGCTTAGCCACATATTTCTTTTTCATATCAAGCGAAGAATGCACATAGCGGTTAAGAGTGATATTAACGCTTGCATGACCGAGCAGCTCGCTTACTGTTTTTGCGTCGAAACCGTTCTCAATGCATACTGTAGCATAAGTGTGACGAAGCAGATGAAAATTGACATTGCGTATTCCGCACTTTTTCAGTACGGATTTAAATCTGTTCTGAATGGTTCTCGGGTCTGTCGGCTTGTACGTTCCCGATAAAATAAAACTGTTTTCATTATACTTTCTTGCTTTCAGAATATCAATAAAAAAATCGGGGATAGGGATATCACGTTCAGAGGTCTTGCTTTTCGGAGTGCCGATAACAAGCTTAGTTTTACTGTTTTCCGATTTATCTTTAATTCGCTGAATGGTTCTTGAAATATGGATAATACCATTCTTCAAATCAATATCTTTCCATTTTAAAGCACCGATTTCGCCGATACGCATACCGCTGTACATGGTCAACAAAATACCGATATTTGTATTATTCAGATCATTCATCAGATGATTTTGAAGTTGTTTTCGCTCAACTTTATTTAGAACGGGTATGCCTTTCTTTTCAATCTTTGGCATAGAAATGTTGTGCAAAGGGTTACGCAAGCCGTACTCCTGCTCCGCATACTTTGCGACAGAACGTATTGCAACAATAATATCGTGAACGGTTTTTGACGATAAACCTCCCTTACCGTTGGCTCTGCCGTTTTTCAGAAGATATTCGATAAACGTATTGATTTTGGGAGTATTAAGCTCCGTATATTTGATTTGCTTGAAATAGGGGATAATATGCTTAGTCACTATCTTCTCATAGCAGAAATAGCTGGATTTTTTAACACGCAGTTTAGCGCTGCCGAGCCATTCAAGCGATAATTCATGCAAGGTTTTACTGCAAACGACAGGTGAATACTTTTCAGAAGTCGTATACGCATAAAGCATCTTTTCTTTAAGCTCTGTAAGAATTCTTGAGTACAGATACCTATACTTCAGGTTTCCGTTATCATCTCTTCCAAACGGAATACGCC
>ERZ827181.3694-NODE-3694-length-10502-cov-6.771801_pt1 | contig 10502 bp, 10 predicted proteins | sample MGYA00519778_ERZ827181 | MGnify/ENA primary metagenome ERZ827181 (study PRJEB31778, sample SAMEA3449273) | human gut metagenome | biome: human gut; feature: human-associated habitat; material: faeces | place: United Kingdom | collected 2010/2012 ...
CAAGCCCCGGCGGAAAAAGTCCGCACCTGCCCCAGCTTCTGGCGGAAATGTGAATTTTTTCAAAACCTCCCGTTTTTCTGTGGCGCTGTCTTTTTTCCTATGATATACTATAACTTATGATAATGGGCGGCATCTGCCCTGCCGCTGATCAATCTACCGACGAGGGGGAAGTTGTTTATGGCAAATCGCGTAGTCATCAACATCTGCGGGGAGGAGCTCACCTTCATTGCGGAGGAGTCCTCTTCTTACATGCAGCGGGTGGGCGCCTACGTCAATGATAAAATGGCGGAGGTCCTAGACAGCTCCAAAGTGGGCCGCACGGATGCCGCCGTCCTCACCGCCGTCAACATTGCCGACGAGCTCTTCAAGGCCCAGGCCGCGGCGGAGCAGCTCCGGGGCCAGATCAAGGGGTATCTGGACGAGGCCGCCCAGGCCAGGGGCGAGATCTCCGACCTGAAGCGCCAGCTCTTTAAGGCCCAGCAGGGCAAGAAGTGAGGACTATGGAGCTGCTCTCCCCCGCCGGGTCCCTTGATGCGCTGCACGCCGCCGTCTGCAACGGTGCCGATGCGGTCTATCTGGGCGCGGAGGGGTTCAATGCCCGCGCAGGTGCGCGCAATTTCACATTGGACGAGCTGCCGGAGGCGGTGCGCTACTGCCATGTGCGCGGCGTGCGGGTCTACCTGACGCTCAATACCCTCGTCACGGACCGCGAGCTGCCGAAGGTCGCGGAGCATATCACGGCCGCGGCCCGCGCAGGCGTCGACGCCCTCATCGTGCAGGACCTCGGCGTGGCGGCCCTTTCCCGCCAGATCGCCCCGCAGCTGGCGCTGCATGCCTCCACCCAGCTCACGGTGCACTCGCTCGAGGGCGTGCGCGAGCTTGCCGCGCTCGGCTTTTCGTGCGTGGTGCTCTCGCGCGAGCTGCCGCGCGAGGAGATCGCCTATATCTGCCGCAACAGCCCCGTGCGCATCGAGGTCTTCGTCCACGGTGCGCTGTGCATGTGCTATTCCGGCCAGTGCTATATGTCGGCCGTCATCGGCCGCCGCTCCGGCAACCGCGGCCAGTGCGCCCAGCCCTGCCGCCTGCCCTACGGCTACGGCCGGTTTGAAAACCGCTATCCCATGAGCCTGAAGGACAATTGTCTCATCCGCTACCTCGGCGAGCTGGCGCGCATGGGCGTGGCCAGCCTGAAGCTCGAGGGCCGTATGAAGCGCCCGGAGTATGTCGCCATCGTCACGGGCATCTACCGCGCCGCGCTCGACGGCCGCGAGGTCCGCTCGTCGGATCTTTCCGCGCTGCGCGCCGCGTTCTCCCGCGAGGGCTTTACGGAGGGCTATTACCTCGGCCGCACGGGCCCGCAGATGTTCGGCACGCGCCAGCCGGAGCGGCCGGACCGCGAGCTGCTTGCCGCCGCCCGCGCGACCTATGAAAATCTCGAGCCCCAGCGCGTGCCGGTGGATTTTTACGCCATCGTCGCGCACGGGCAGAACGCCATGCTCGCCGTGCAGGATGCCGACGGCCACATCTGCCAGACGCAGGGGGCCGTTCCGCAGGACGCCGAACGGCGCGCGCTGACGCAGGACGAGCTTGCCGCCCGCCTTTCCAAAACCGGCGGCACGCCCTATGCAGCACGCTCCGTGCGCAGTGTCGTCGACTCCGGCCTGACGCTGCCCGCCGCGGAGATCAACCGCATGCGCCGCGAGGTGCTGGCGCATCTTTCCGCCGTGCGGGCGCGCCGCCCTGCGCCGCAGCTGCTGTCCTACCGCGCGCTCCCGCCCGTGCTCGGCACGCGCGCCGCTCCGGTGTTCACCGTGAGCGTGCTGTCCGCCGGGCAGATCACCGGCCGCCTGCTGCGGCTGAAGCCCGCGGTTTTGTATGTTCCCCTGTCCGAGGTCGCGGCCCGGCCGGACTTTTTCCGCAGCCTTGCCGCACGGCAGACGCTTGCCGTCGTGCTGCCCCGCATCGTCTGGGACAGCGAGACGCGCCGCCTGCTCGATGCGCTGGACCTCGCCGCCTCGCTCGGCATCCGCCGGGCGCTGACGGGCAATGTTGGCCAGCTGTCCCTGCTGCGCTCCCGCGGCATGGAGGCGGCGGGCGACTTCGGCCTGAACCTGACGAATTCCCGCGCGGCCTCGGAGCTGCGTGACCTTGGCCTGTGCTCGCTCACGGCCTCGTTTGAGCTGACGCTGCCGCAGCTCCGCGACCTGTCAAAGCCCCTGCCCACGGAGATGCTCGTCTATGGCCGCCTGCCGCTCATGCTCACGGAGAACTGCCTCATCCGCAACCGGACGGGCGAGTGCTCCTGCGGCGCGGGGCCGGTGAAGCTCATCGACCGCAAGGGCGAGGAATTCCGCATCGTCCGCGACTGCGGCACCTGCCGCAGCGTCGTGCTCAACGGCAAGAAGCTGTACCTCCTCGACAAGCGCGAGGACCTGCGCCGTTTCGGCCTGTGGGCGCTGCGCCTGTCGTTCACAACGGAGAACCCCGGCGAGATCGACACGGTGCTTTCGAACCTCAACGCCCCGTTCGACCCCGGCGCCTGCACCCGCGGACTGTATTACAGAGGGGTCGAGTGAGTCGTAATTACAAGGAAAATGTTGGGGCGCGGCATGCCGCTCCCGGCGCTGCATTGGCCCATTGGTACGCTGTAGGGGAGGGGACAGCCCGGCCCGGCGCTGCACTGGTGTAATAAACAGGCTGTCAGCAAAACGGCGAACGCCGAAGGTTTGTCATTGCGAGGAGGCCGTAGGCCGACGTGGCAATCTCGCAGTACCATGTTGGATAACAAGTGAGCCTCGGCAAAAACGTAACCGGTTGCAGGAGATTCCCACGTCGCTTCGCTCCTCGGAATGACACATCAGGGCGGCACGGTAATGGGAACGGTGCGCTGCACCGAATTGGTGCTGCGATTGCCGCTTCGCGGACGGGCCTGGCTGTCCCCGCCCCTACAACGCACGACTGACAGCTTTGAAAAACTGTCCGCTTTCCATTTTCAATTTTCCACCTTTCCCAAATCCGTATATCCTAAATTTTTATATAAAAGAGGTATTTGCCATGGAGATCTATCTCGCATCCAAATCCCCGCGGCGGAAAGAGCTGCTCGAGCGCATGGGCCTGGAATTCACGGTCCGTGCCGTAAACACCAACGAGACCATGGACCCCTTCCGTCATCCCTCCGATGAGGTCGCCCGCGTCAGCCTGGAAAAGGCGAAGGCCGTGCAGCCGCACTGCATGCCGGACGACATCATCATCTCGGCCGACACCATCGTGGTGTGCGATTCGCTCGTCATGGGCAAGCCCCACTCCGAGAGCGAGGCCTTTTCCATGCTGCGCCGCCTGTCCGGGCGCGACCATCAGGTCATGAGCGGCCTGACCGTCCTGCACGGCGACGACTGCGAGAATCTGACCGTCACCACGACGCTGCGCATGCGCACCCTGTCCGACGAGGAGATCCGCGCCTACATCGCCACCGGCGAGCCGATGGACAAGGCGGGCGCCTACGCCATTCAGGGCCTTGCGGCCATGTTCGTCATCGGTCTGGACGGCGATTACTATAACGTGATGGGGCTGCCGGTGTGCCCGCTGGCCATGATCCTGCGAAAATTCGGCGTGAAGCTGCTCGGCTGCTGATCTCTCTGCCCCAGGATTGGAGTTTACCCTTGAAAAAGCTTTTTCGCGGCCGCGTCAGGCTCATCCTGCTGCTGGCCGTCCTTCTGGCTGCCGCCACGGCCCTGACCGCCGCGCTCTCGGGCACGGCGTGGGGCTCGCGCACCGTGCAGGCAGTGCTCACGCCGTTTCGCAGCGGGTTTTCCGCGCTGACGCGGCAGGCGGAGCGGTACTATAACTATCTGTTCAACTATGAATCCCTCTCGGCCGAGAACGACTATCTGCGCCGTCAGATCAGCTCCATGGAGAACGAGGTCCGCACGGCCGACTCCCTGCAGCGCGAAAACGAGCGCCTGAAGGAGCTGCTCGGCCTGCAGGAGGAGCACGAGGACTATCGCTTCAACGAGGCCTACATCGTCTCGTGGGATTCCTCGAGCTGGAAGAGCACGTTCACCATCGGCAAGGGCACGCGCTCCGGGCTGGAGACCGGCATGGTCGTCGTGACGGAGTACGGCCAGGTCGTCGGCCTCATCACGGACATCGGCCCGAACTGGGCCACGGTCACGACCGTGCTCGACACGTCGCTGGAGATCAGCGCCTCCGTCGCCTCGGCGGGCTACACCGGCGTGGTGCAGGGCGCGTATACGACGAACGCCTCCGGCAAGCTGCGCATGAACTACCTGCCCTCGGATGCCGTCCTGCGCAACAACGATCAGGTCGTCACGACCGGCTCGACCGTCTATCCCAAGGGTCTGATCCTCGGCTATGTCGAGGACGCGGGCTTCGACGAGACCGGCGTGGCAAAATACGCCATGCTGCGCCCCGCCGCCGATCTCGAGGACCTCGAGCAGGTCTTCGTCATCACGGACTATGTCAGCGAATAAGGCGGTGAGCGGCCATGCTTGACAAGCTCTATATCACGCCGCGCCAGTGGCTGCGCATCCTGCGCTGGACGCTCTATGCCGCCCTGTTCCTGCTGGCCCTTCTCGTGCAGACCGTCGTCTTCGGCAACCGCACGATCCTGGGCGCGCATCCGGACCTCGTGGCCATTGTCATCACCTGCGTCTGCCTGCGCGAGGGCCCGGAGCGCGGCGGCACGTTCGCCCTCATCGCCTCGCTCGTCTGGTGCCTGTCCGGCATCGATCAGGGCAGCGTCTGCCTGCTCGTGCTCACGGTCCTGCCCGTACTCGGCAGCATCCTGTGCCGCGCCGTGCTGGCAAACCGCTTCCTGCCGTCGCTGCTCGTCTGCTTTGTCACGCTTGCCGTGGAGCAGGGCCTCATCCTCCTGATGAAGCACTTCTTCGCGGGCGTCGCGTGGGAGCAGGCCGGGCGCGCCCTGCGCTGCCTGCTCGTGACGCTCCCGGTGCAGCCTGCGGTCTACGGCCTCGTCAAATGCATCGCAAAAATCGGAGATTACCATGAATCAACATAAGTTTGCCTTCCGCGTGGGCGTGCTCGTGCTGCTCATCGCCGTCATGGCGGGCGTGTTCTCCGTCCGCCTGCACAATGTGCAGATCACGCAGGCCGCGGAGCAGGATCCCACGCCCAGCGGCTCCGTGACGTACCACACGCGCGTGACGGCTGCCCGCGGCGAAATTCTGGACCGCAACGGCAACGTCCTCGTCGGAAACCGCGCCAGCTATAATCTTGTCATCGTCCGCGAGGTGCTCATGAGCGCCGACGCGCCGAACGAGAACCTCCGCCGCCTGGTGGACCTGTGCAGCGAGCTGGGGCTGGAATACACGGACCATTTCCCTGTCACGCAGGAAAAGCCCTATGCCTATGTCGACAGCGGCTCGTCCCTGTGGGACGGCTATTTCCGCACCTTCCTCACCGAGCGCGGCTGGGATACGGACGTCTCCGCCCCGCAGCTCATTCGCTGGCTCAAGGAGATTTACCACCTGCCCGCCGACTGGACGGAGGAGGAGTGCCGCCGTGTGATCTCGCTGCGCTATGAGCTGGACCTGCGCCGCTATATCGGCACGCTGGACACCTATGTGCTCATGACGGACGTCGACGCGCTGTCGCTCGCGGCCATCACGGAGCTGAACATCCCCGGCCTCAATGTTGAGACCTCGAGCGTCCGCCAGTACAACACCACGCTCGCCGCCCACATCCTCGGCACCATCGGCAAGATGGACGGCACGGACTGGGAGACCTATGAGAGCAAGGGCTACGCCATGGATGCCTATATCGGCAAGGACGGGCTGGAGCAGGCCTTCGAGGAGGAGCTGCACGGCTCGGACGGTACGCGCGTGACGACCATCACCGCCGACGGCAACATCCTTGAGGAGCACTATGCCGTCGACCCCGTCGCGGGCAACAACATCGAAACGACCATCGACCTTGGCCTGCAGAAGGTCGCGGAGGAATCGCTGGCCGCGAAGATCCTCAGCCTGCGCGAGAACGGCGTTGGCGTCTCCGGCAACGGCAAGGACGCCGAGGGCGGCGCCGTCGTTGTCATGAAGGTCAAGACCGGTGAGGTGCTGGCCTGCGCGAGCTACCCGACCTATGACCTTTCCACCTATAATACGAACTATAACGAGCTGGCTGCCGATCCCTACAAGCCGTTCAACAACCGTGCGCTCGGCCTGCCGTATCCGCCCGGCTCGACCTATAAGATGGTCACGACCATCGCCGCCATCGACAGCGGGACCATCAGCCGCTGGACGGAGATCGAAGATGAGGGCGTCTACACCCGCTTTGAGGACGCAGGCTATATGCCGCGCTGTATGCTCTACACCACGACGGGCGCGACGCACGGTCTCATCAACGTCATGAAGGCGCTGGCCGTTTCCTGCAACTACTATTTCTATGAGGCGGGCTACCGCACCGGCATCACCGCCATCGACAACGTCGCCAAGGCCCTCGGCCTCGGCGAGCCGACCGGCATCGAGCTGCCGGAGGCCACCGGCCGCCGCGCCAATCCGGAGACGAAGAAGGAGCTCTACGACGAGGGCCACGACGGCTGGTACGACGCCGACACCGTCGCCGCGTCCATCGGCCAGTCGGAAAACCGCTTCACGCCCCTGCAGCTGTGCTCCTATACGGCGGCGCTTGCCAACCGCGGCGTGCGCTATACGGCAACGCTCCTCAAGCGCGTGCTCTCGTCGGATTATCAGAAGCTCATCCGCGAGAACCAGCCCGTTGTGGCCAGCACGCTTAACATCTCGGACGAGGCCTACGCCGCCTATTCCGAGGGCATGCGCGAGGCCGTCACCTCCGGCACGGCCTACAGTGCCTTCGTCGGCTATGACGTGGCCGTCTGCGCCAAGACCGGCACGGCCCAGCATGGCTCCGGCGGCTCGGACAACGCCTCATTCGTGCTCTATGCCCCGGCGGACGACCCGGAGATCGCCATTGCGGTCTATGTGGAAAAGGGCGCGCAGGGCGGCACGCTCGGCACCATCGCCCGCGATATTCTGACGGCCTACTTCTCCGAAGCCGGCTCCACGGATACCGTCCCCGCCGAAAATACCCTGAACTGAAAAGCAGGCGGGCCGCCCGGCGGCCCGCCTTTCCGTTTATGGCGTGCACTCCCGAATTGTCATTGCGAGGGCGCTTCGCGCCCGTGGCAATCTCGGGAAGGCACTGTCAGCCCGTACACGCCATTGTAGGGGAGCGGCATGCCGCTCCCGGCGCGACGGCAGCGATTCGTAAAGGCTGACGATAAAAAAGTACACACCGATTGCGTCTGTAGCGGCGCTCAGTGAGCGCCTTGCAGGCACTAACAACTGGTACACAGTATCGTTAAAATGGTGAACGCCACCGAATTGCCATTGCGATGCCCCGAAGGGGCCGTGGCAATCTCGCAGTATCCGGTCGGATAACAGGAGGGCCATCGGCGAAATCGTAACTGCCTTCCCGAGATTGCACCCCAAGGGCACTTCCTCGCGCTTCGCGCTCAGGGCGCCACGTCGGCCGTTGGCCTCCTCGCAATGACACATCAAGGTGGTGCAGTAGTGCACCAGAGCACTTCTGCGGTTGAATTGCCCTGCACAAGGCGCTCACTGAGCGCCGCTACAGACGCAATTGGTGCATGCCATTGTATCGATACCCAACGCGAATCACCGGTGCAGCGCCGGGCGAGGTATGCCGCGCACCCACAACGCGCCATCGATGTCCCGCCTGTTTTTCGCCATCGATTTCCGGGCATAATTCCCCTTGCCGGTGCGTATATATGACCATACGGCACAGGGGAGGAGACGGTGGAACATGGCAAAGGAACCAATGGACGGGCCGCATGAGCTGCGGCTGGAGAACCGGGCGCGGCTGAGCGTGAACGGCGTACGCGAGGTGGAGAGCTTCGACGAGGAATCCGTCGTGCTGCACACAACGAAGGGCGTCCTCGTCATCCGCGGCCAGCAGCTGCACCTGCAGACGCTCTCCATCGACGGCGGGCAGGTCGCCGTGGACGGGACCGTGGACGCGATGTCCTATGAGGAGGCGCAGCGTAAGGGCGGCCTGTTCTCGCGCCTGCTGCGCTGAATGGAGCAGCCGCTGCTGCTGCAGGCCCGGCAGTTCCTGCTGTCCGCCGCCCTCGGGGCGGCGCTCGGCCTGCATTACGATCTGCTGCGCGGCCTGCGCCGCTGGGCGCGCTGGCTGACGCACCCGCTCGACCTCTGGTTCGCGCTGAGCGTGCTTGCGGCGAATCTGTGGTTTGCCCTGCGCATCGGCGGCGGGCAGTTCCGCATCTTCGCCCTCGTGGGAAGCACTTTGGGCGCAGCGGGCTATTTTGCCGGGCCAAGCCGTCTGCTTCTGCCCGTTTTTGGAAGCTTCTGGAAACTTTTTACGGCCCCCGGACGGCTCCTTGCCCACGGAAGCAAAAAATTTTTCGAAAAAACGGGAATTTTTTCGAAAAACATCTTTTCATCGGCGAAAAAATCGGTTACAATAAAAAACAGACACCGCCGCATGCGGCGGTACGATACCAACAGCGTGGGAGGAGAGCAGGATGCGCCTGCGAAAATCATCACTCATTACAAAACTTCTGATCCTCGCGGTCATGATCTACGCGATCGTGACGGTGGTCACCCTCCAGCCGCAGATCAGCGACTCGCGCCAGCAGGCAGCGGCTCTGCAGGCAGACGTCGCCAGTGCGCAGCAGGCCAATCTGGCTCTGGAGCAGGACATCGCCAACGTCGGGACGGATGAGGCCGTGATGAAGATCGCGCGGGAACGCCTGAATCTCGTCGAAGACGACGAAATGATTTTTATTGACAGCGACAAATAAACGGAGGGCAATACGGCGTATATGGAGTTCACGGTCGGCGCATTACTCGAGGGCAAGGTCAAGTCCATCACAAAATTCGGTGCATTCATCACCCTGCCGGAAAACCGCACGGGCATGGTGCACATTTCGGAGGTCGCCAATACATATGTCAGCGACATCCACGATCATCTGACGGAGGGGCAGGACGTCAAGGTCAAGGTCATCGGCATTGACCCGGCGGGCAAGATCAGCCTTTCCATCAAGCGGACGCAGGAGCCGGAGCGGCGCGAGCGCCGTCCCCAGCAGGACCGCCGTCCGCAGCAGGACAGACGCCCCCCGCGTCAGGACAGTGCGCCCAAGGGTCCGCAGACCTTTGAGGAGAAGCTGAAGCAGTTCATGTCGGACTCCGACAGCCGCATCGCGGGCTGCCGCCAGTATGAGCACAAGACAAAGTCCCGGAGAAGATAAAACGAACGCCTGCTGCAGCTGCAGCAGGCGTTTTTCGTGGTGAGATTGCAGGGGAGGGGACAGCCGGGCCCGGCGCAATGCTGCCGATCCGTACAGGCCATCGCTAAAATGGTATGCACTCCCGAATTGTCATTGCGAGGGCGCTTCGCGCCCGTGGCAATCTCACGCACCAACTTCCGAATTCGCCGAAGTTGCCCTGTTATACACCCGGGTCCTGCGAGATTGCACCCCAAGGGCACTTCCTCGCGCTGCGCGCTCAGGGCGCCACGTCGGCCTGCGGCCTCCTCGCAATGACAAATCGGGGGCGTTTTCCATTTTAACGGCAGCTTGTACGAACTGCAAGTGCGTCGCTGGGCCCGGCTGTCCCCCCCCTACAACATAGCGGGCAGCGGGGCAGTCTCTGCCGGTCATCCCACCGCGGACAGGCAGAACTCATACAGCGGTAGGAGGGTGTGCAGCGTATCGCGGACGGTCTCGGCCAGCCGGGGCGTATACAGCTCATCCCCCAGCGGGCACTCGCGCACCATTGATACATTGCGCAGGCTGTAATACGGCGCAAGGCGCTCGTCCGGCGTCTGCTTCGGGCGGATATAGGCCCGGCCGCCGAGCCGCAGACCCGTTTCCCGCTCTGCGCGGGCGGTCATCTGCAGGAATTCCTCCGTCCGGTCGCCGAGCTGGGTGCGCCAGCGCTCCATGGCGGCCGCGCGCGGGTTCCACAGCAGCAGGCCGTAGCTGTAGCCCTCGCTCGTCAGCTCGAAAAACAGGCACGGGTGCTCCAGCCAGCTTGCGCCGTCGTGGCGCAGGCACATCCACGACGTTTCCTTATACGGCACGGGCGGGTGCATGCGCATATCGCGGTAAATGCGTGAAACGCGCATCCGCAGGCCCTCGACGCCCGTGAATGCGGCCTCGACGTCCGCCGCCAGCGCCTTCATCGGCTCCCAGAGGAAGCGCTGATAGTCGGCCTTGTGCGCCTCGAACCATTCGCGGTTGTTGTTCAGGCGAATTCCCCACAGAAAATCGATCGTCTCGGGATAAAATCCGGTAAAGCTCATTGTCATACTCTTTTCTGATTCAAAATTAGACGGCGGCAGGAAGCGCTTCCTGCCGCCGTTTTCCTGCCGCCGTTTATTATACCCGCTGCAGCGCCCGGCTGCAAGCCTCATACTGATTCCTGATTAAAACATTTCATCAGGAATCCCGTGTGCTACGCACA